>OGXN01002410.1_pt1 | contig 13313 bp, 16 predicted proteins | sample 1576281 | NCBI WGS metagenome assembly OGXN01 (sample SAMEA3541494, study PRJEB24748) | human gut metagenome | biome: human gut; feature: human-associated habitat; material: faeces | place: China | collected 2012
CCTCCGGCTGTATCGGTTGAGCAAAAGTCAGCGTGGGATTGATGTGGTATCTTTATCTAAGTGAACCCCCGCATTCCCATTTCGAGACAGCCGCCTTAGTTATGCCAAGGTGGTTCGCCGTCTCTTCCTGGGTCAGTCCGCTCTCTGAACGAAGGCGAGCGAGTGTTTCGTTGATTCTGGTGTCCATTTCTGTTCCTTGCTCTAGGGATACATCCATTATCCGAATGGCATGAAATGCAGACAAGCGAACATTAGGACTCTTTTGATTGCTTGAAGTCAACCGATAGTTGATTTTGCTATCCACATCGTTAGCAGTCTAATGTCATAGTTCCACGCAGCCAGTGCTTTCAGAACCAAAACAGTACAAATCTGTACTGTTTTGGTATACAATAGGAATGTAATACAAACAAGGTGCATCTCATTCCACCATTCGGAGATGCGGCGAAGACGCAAGAAACGAGGCGATTCCATGCTCGCACATGAATCCCAACGCCCTTCCTCCAGCACGGCGGCTAAGCGCCCCGAACGCAATTCCCGGGATAAATACCCAACTTGGATGTCATAGGCGCTTAGACGCCGAATCCAGCAAGTATCGCATGGCGTATTACATCTTCGATTCCTTGCGCCATGCAACTTGTTCCCGGGATGCGTTCGAGCAGTCATGTCGCCGAGCAATTTGCGGGCTCGGCTCCGGCTAATCCCGGGGAGCGCAGCTTGGCGACATCCGGCTCAGAGCCGAATGGGCACAAGCTGGCGGGGGATCCCCCGCGCCCCTAGAGACATGCAAACACGTCAGGAGGAAACGATGAGCAAAACCAACAAAGTCCGAACCCTGAGCTTTCGCCTTGCAGAAGATGATTACCGGAAGCTGATGGAGCGCTGCCGCAAGGCCGAGCTCTCCAAATCAATGTACCTTCGCTATCTCATCCGCATTCCGATCATTTGCGATGAGACAACTGAGGAATCCACGTCATGCATCGTTTTGGACAAGAGGTCGATTCGTGACATCTCACGGGAGCTCACTCGCTGGGGCTACCACTACAACCAGGCAGTGCACGCGATGAATTCCATCAACTACTACATCTCCCACGGTAAGAGCGACTCTCGGCTCCTGGACGAGAAGACGGAGTGCATCGAAGTCGAGCTCGCCACCGTAAACCGCAATGCGGAGCGCATCGTCTACGAGATCGCGAAGCTCCAGGACAAGATGATCGTCGAGGCGCAGTGATGCCGATCCTGAAGGCCATAGCGGGGCACGGGGGAACGGCTGGCATACGCCGATACCTTGAGAAGGGGAACCGGGCGCTCGCGCGGGACGTGATGAATCTCCCCATGGAGGAGTGGGTCGGCGAGTCGCACAGCGAGCATTCGATCATCGGGGAATGGGACGCCGAGATGGACAGGACGCGCGAAGCCTACGGGACGAACGCCCCATGGCGCGGCCTGGATGCCAGGACGTTCGAGCATTTCGTAATCTCGCCCGACCCCGAAGACGGCATCGACTTGGATGCGCTGCGCCGACTATCCCGCGCTTGGGTGGATAGGCACTTCAAGGACTTCGAGGTGGCCATCGTCTACCACGATGACAACGAGAGAGGAATCCCGCACGCGCACGTTGTCGTCAACAACGCGAATCTCAAGACCGGATACCGCTGCCACATAAGCAAGCCGGAAGCGCTCAACCAAGAGCTCCAGGACATGGCGCGGGAGATGGGCTTGTCTGGCCTTTCCAACGTCATGCCAAAACGGGGCAGCAAGAAGCAGGAGTCAGAGCCGAGAAGTCGCCAGGCGGTCTACTTCGGACGCGCAGAAAGGGAGATCATGCGCTCAGGCGGCTACTCATGGGTTGGAGACATCAGGGCGCGAGTCGCCCTTGCGAAGAACACCTGCAGAACCGAGGGCGAGTTCAGGACTGCCCTCGCTAAGCTCGGCATTTCGGTAGAAGACAACTCCGAGAAGGCACGCCGCGACGATTGGATATTCGCGTTGGCCGACGATCCGACCAAGCGCGTGTCGGGAGAGCGCCTCGGCTTTACCTACGGGAAGCAGATGCTGCTCAACCGCTTCGAGCGCCAAGGGGCATACATCCCCGAAGCTCGCACCGCCTCACAGATCCGCCAGAGAGCCGCAAGCGCTGTGGCGCTAAACGACCTCGCCGACCTCTCAAAGCTCTCCGCCGTACTGGAAACATGCGCGAAGTTCAACGTGAAGAGCCTGACCGATTTCGACCGAAGGCTATCGACCCTGCAGCGTCGCGGAAACGAGGGCAGCGAAGGCTACAGGAGGCTGATAGAGGCACGGTCCTACGCAACGGAGAAAGGCCTCATGCAGCGCGATGGTGGTACGCCTGCCGCAGCGACGAGGATGCGCGGAAACCAGAGTTCCAGCCAGCGCATTCGCGAACAGGAAGCAGAGCGCGCAAGGGCAAGGGAGAGGAGCGGCAGATGATAGTGAAGATCACCTACGACGACCAGCGGCTCGATGTATTCGACACATCCACGTTCACAGCACCTCATCCCCTCGGCAAGGCCAATATGCTCACGAACTTCGAAGTCCGTTTCGACACCATGGGAGAGGGAGGACTCTGGCTTGCCGCCCACAGCTATCAGGCATGCGGCGAACGCGAGGATGAAGGCGACGAGATTCCAGTCGCAAGGCGAGCGAAGGGATGGCGTTTCCTCCTTTCCTCGGCCGAGGAGCTTGAGCGTGTTGAGCTCGTGGTGGTCGATGGCGAGGCGATCATCAAACGGGTTCTCGGCCACCTGATAGACCTCCAGAGTTTTGACGAGGCAGCTTACGAATGCACGGGGACATCCTCTGCCGGGCTGCATGCTCGAATAGCAGAACTCTACGAATACATGCAGGCGATAAGCGGAGAAGAGTCCCCGGACATTCCGGGAGTGGACAGGAATACGGTTATTGCATGCATGAGGGCACATGCGAAAGCACAGGCCAAAAGCGACAAAGAGAGCGAAATGGAGTGGGGGGATGTCGATGAAGGTGGTTGGTAGTTTCGTGCGCTGGCTTATCAAAGCGGTATTCCGCTTCATGTAGGAAGGTGAGATAGATGAAGATCAGCGAGTTGACCAGAAGCGACAAGGGAAAGCTGGTAGCGGTCTGCGTAGCCCTGATCGCCATACTCGCTTTGGGTGTAGCGTTCGTATCCTGTTCAGGCGACGTGAACGCAAGGGGAATCGGGGCAAGCCATGCTGTCACAGACGTAGCAGACGGTGTCTTCGATGACATCGATGCGTCTGAGGCTGTCGAGACCGGTGAAGCGAAAGATGGCTCCATCGCGCAACAAGCGGAGGCTGTGGAGTCTTCAGATAACGAGGCAGTCTCGCATGAAGGTGATGGCGCGGTCGATGCAGCTGCAGCGGCACCAGGACAACCAACCTCAAGCTCTTCTCGCCCTGAATCGAAGAGCGAATCCAAGCCGAATACCTCCGCCCCTGCGCAGAGGAAGTGGGTTGAGGACACCGAGCAGGTTTGGGTCGTGGACAAGGCCGCTTGGGCAGAGAGCATCCCCGTCTACTCCATCGTAGAGGTCTCGATCTGCAACATCTGCGGCCAGGACATCACTGGTAACACCTCCGCGCATGCGAAAGCCCATATGAAGGCCGGTGAGGGATCAGGGCACCACAGCGAGGCGCGCCGCGAGGTCACCGGACACGACATAGTGAGCCATCCGGAAGAAGGACATTGGGAAACAATGGTGGTGGGAGGGCATTGGGAATAAGAAGCTATCCAAGCCCTATGAAGATGATGTCTCTGATGTATTTTGCTATGATTATGAAGATCAGAACGGCGATGAGGCCGAGTATTGCACCCGAGCAAAGCTTCAGGATGGTTGAGATAGCCGGATGCTTGCGGCTGAAAGCATCGTGGTCTTTGACTTTCTCTGCTGGTATTCCTGGCAGCGCATCAGATGTCAGCTCGAACGCCCAGTAGGCTATATCGCCCTCGTCGGCATGAAATCTCTTCTCTTGCACACATCCGCCTCTGCAAATCTTTCTCTCGTTACTCAATCCCGCATCCAGACAGGAACGTCTCAATCGCTTTGCAAAACCGCCCTGGGTTATCCAGAAACGGGACATGCCCAGCGTTCTCGATGGTGACCATCTCCTTCTTTACGGCTTTGATTCCCGAATAGTACTCAGCCACCATGTCTGTCGGCGTGATCCAGTCGCTATCGCCTTGGATAAAGCAGATCGGGATGTCGTATTCGCTGCTCAGCTTCGTAACATCGAATCCGAAGTACATGTAGTCCACCAGTTTGCTCTGAGCGTCGAATATACTCTTGGTATCGCTCTCGAATAGAAACCACCTTATGTCGTCCCAAAGCATCTCTGGCGCAGTTACTCCAATGATCACCTGCTCCATGCCCGACATCTCTCCATCGGATCTCAGAAACTTCAACGATGCGATGACCATCTCTTCAAGCGATTCTGCGTTCACCTGATCTATACTCTCTGCCTTTGAGAGTTCCTCGATGTGTCGCTCCAGCAGCGCGGAGTCCTCCTTGTTGCCGCTAGCTAAAGCCGCCTGGGACGCGATTTGCGCCGCATGGATCTTTCCTTGCAAGAAGTCAGTTACCTGCCCCACGCCGATATAGGCAGCCACCTTTTCGGGATGGGTGTTCACGTACTCCATCCCGAGAACCGTTCCCCATGAGTGCCCTGCGATGACGATCTTCTCTTGGTCAAAGCGTTCACGCAGGTAGTCAACTACCTCATCTGTATCGGCGAGCAGCCGTTCGATGGTCAATTCGCCGCTGTCTTCGTTTCTATAGAAAGTCCGTCCGCATCCACGTTGCTCCCAATAGGCGATCGTGTAATCCTTCTCCAAAGGGCGCTGGTAATAGTAGGTCAGATACGACAGCGGATATCCCGGGCCTCCGTGAAGCCACAGCATGACCGGGTTACCCTTGTCCTCGCTGCGGATTTGCAGGTATTGCTCAATGCCGCCCGCTGGGACATAGATGCCCTCTTGGATGCCCGCATCAGTGCCGATTCTTGACTGATGCGCATTGTAGGCACGCGCGGCAACGATGGCTAAGGCCGCAATCAGGATCACAGCACATACTATGGCGATCGCTATAAGCACCATCTTCTTTGCCAATCTGCGTGAACTTCGTGAATTCTCATTCATCCGAGCCTATCCTTCGCTCGCGTTCAGCATAATCGCTTCGACGTCCAGATCAGCATCTGTAAGCGCAAGCTGGTCGGTTGCAAAGTCAAACACGAGCGAATACGCCCGCTCTTCTGTGCAATCCAATATGCCACGACAAGCGACGCGATCCCGTGCGTATATACGACCGTTCTTTGAAACAGCTGTGCTGCTTGCTCTTTGCTGATATCCAGTTGCTGGTGCAGTCCATTTATCAACGCAGCGTTACCCCTGTCGGTCAGAATCGAGTCGAACCCGCCCCTGACATACTCCCTGCTCTCTCCCATGTAAACGAAGCGGAACAGGTTAGGGGTGTCGAAAGCCAAGTCGATGTATGCACGTCCGACCCGCCAGAACGCCTCTATGGCATTTGTCGTTGTTAGTGTCATCTTCTGGTTCGCATAGGCGACGGTTTCTTTTGCCAGCGCCTTCCTCATGCTGTCCATGTTGCCGAACTGCCAAGCTATCGGCTGAGTGGAGCACCCAAGCTCTTTGGCAACGCTCTTGATGTTCACGGCTGAAAAACCGTCGCGGATAAGAACGTCCATCGCGGCTTTCAGGATTCTGTCTTTTGTGATCTGTACTTGACGCGGCATGCCCCACCTATAATATCAATACGTTTATATAACGTAATTTATATTATGTGTTCACCGCAGTCTCGTCAATGATGCAGTGGTGGAGAATTGCTCAAATCAGGTTTTCATATCTTAATCTACATACAAGCGTCCATTAGCTTCCTGGCCCTTTGCCGTGAAGTATCCAACCTTCCCGCCGCGCCCATCAACGCGTGCCATGTTCGTAGTCGTATCGTTAGCGTCGTAAACAGTCCCGTTTTCGCCCACAATCTTCGCGCACGTTAGAGAATAAATGCGCAGTACAACCTTAAGTTCATGTCGGCTACACCCGTCATGATGGCCAAGAGCCCATCGCTGCTGAGAAGCCATCTCAGCGCAAAGGAAGAGCAGAAGGATCAGGGCACCACAGCGAGGTACGCCGTGATATCACCGGATACGACACGGTGAGTCATGCGGAAGAAGGACATTGGGAAACGCGGGTTATCGGCAGCCATTGGTGAATAATGTGAGAGCTTGCCATACGATATGCTGCAATGATTGCTTAAGCATTCATCCTTATTGCGTCGGCCGATCTTTTCGAAGTGAGACCAAGCAAATAACAGCGACCACTATAAAGCCGATGCCTCCAACGATGCCCGTCGCAGTGGGACCGACGAAGGCGTTGGCTGTGCCCACGAGAAACATAGTGGGGGCGGCGATGCAGCCGTTTATGGCACCATGAGCGAGCACGGCAGGCAGGCAGCTTTTCGCACGTAGGGTAAGCCAGCTGAAAAGGCAGCTCAGCACAACACAGAAGCAGCACATCGCCACGATACCGACCACTGGCCAACCTGGGTAGTCCAGCCCGTAGTTGTGCCCCAGCGCGGTTATGGGTGCATGCCAGAGCCCCCAGATGATGCCGATCGCCACCGCCGAAAACGCGGCACTATGCTTTTCCAGCATGTGCGGCAGAAGGTATCCTCGCCAACCCCATTCTTCCCCGAAGCAAGTCAAGCAGTTGAGAAACGGTGCCACGAAAACGAGTAGGAGCTGCATGTAACCGAGCATGCGGATCTGCGCCTCACCCATTGAAGCCGACTGTCCGGTTGCCTCTAGCTGTCGCTGCATCGTCTCCACGAATGTCGGCATTGAGGGGTCGAACTGGCTGGGGTTCAGAAGGAAGTATGCCGCACCACCGACTGCCACCAACGCGATTGGACCCAGCCATCCAGCCAAGTAGTACTTCCACGTACGCTTGAAGCGCACCGGCTTGATCCATGCATTGCGGAAGCCCTCTCCCGTTAGAAGGCGCGTGACCACAACGCCGAGCGCCGGGAAGAACATACCGGCACCCACCAGCATCACGGTGAGCGAGTCGGAAAAGACGCTCTTCCCGGCTTCCATCAGCGGCAAGGCGCGAGGGTACACTGCGGCGAACCAAAATCCCCAGGTAAGCACAAAGGTAACGATGCAATAGGTGGCCACTCGGTGTTCGGCAAGGTGTTTTTGGATGCACTTCATGAGGCATCCCTCCTTTCGGATGCTTACGAATTGACTAGTGAGGTTTTCTTGAACTGCTCTGTGTGCTAGAGGAACCGTTCCTTTGGTGCCTTCGGCAAGATTACATGCAGACCGTGAATGCGATGAGCGCGGCGATCACGACTGCGAAGCTGACGATGATGACCCAGGCTGCAGGCCTCCCCAGGTTCATGATCCATCCGACCCCGAAGCGTTCGGGCACGAAGAGGCTTGCATCGTCGCGGTTCCAGTAGAAGATGCCCAGTTTCCAGTAGCGATCGTCGTCTACAGGCATGGAATCGGGTTCTTCCATGCGGCGAAGCAGCCGCGCTCCGTTCTGTCCGTAGACCATCGTGACGGCTATCACCGTGACGAGAACAACAACCAGCATGACAAGGATGGGAATCAGCGCCTGCACAATGGTGATGACGCCCATGAACGCCAGCGCGATGATCGGCCCCAGGAAAGATAGCATCGTGCCCAACCCGACAAGCAGGATGCTCTGCGCGCGGGCGAACGCCCCGTAAGCCCAGGCGCTTGCCGCAGGACGCGCGGCATCGACGCCCTTCTTCGAGCGCAATATGCTCCAATGCGAGAATGCGAAGCAAGCATCAAGGAACACGACCGTCAGAAGAGGAAATGCAGCCGTGAGGGGCGCCTTCTCCATCCAGTGGCTCACCTGACCCGAAAGGTCGATGTTGGTTGCGATGCGCTCTGGCATCAGGGGGTAGCCGACTACGCACACAAGCCCGGTGAGAACTATGGGAACCAGGAACAGCAGGTCCCATTTCTGCGAGATCGGTCTCGGCGCGGTATCCTCGGCGACGAAGCCGGTGCGCTTGGCCGACTGCGCCTTCCATCCACGCGCCTGCTTTAGCGCGATCGTCTTCTGGCGGAAATAGAGCATGAGCCCGTAGCTTCCGAAGCATAGTACGAGTTCGGAGATGACCAAGGCGATAAGAAAGGCGTGTTCGGGGTTCGCGAAGAGGCATGCGGCGCAAATCGCTGTGAGCACCAGCGCAGCTACGGCTACGATAGTGGCGAAGGAGCGCTTAATTTGTCGGATTCCAAGGTCGCTTGAGGCGGCATCGGGAATGGTCACGGCGAAGCACTCGCGCTTCGGCATGAGGTAGGGTGTTGCCGCCATAAGCACACCCGTGATGGGAACGAAGAGCAGCACCAGCCCCAGCAACGCATACATGAATGGATCTACGGGCTGCATGACCTCACACTCCTTGCGCAGACAGCGTTGCGGAGGCGCACTTCACGGTGCTTTCAGACGTGCGGGTCGGGCTGTTTTTCGAACGTTTGGACTCAGCTTCGCCGTTGTCCACACCGACGGTGCCGTATGCGCGCGCAGCTTGGGCGGCGGCACATTCGAGGAATTGCCCTCGCGTGCCCCCGCAAGCCCGATAGGTGAGCGCCAGCTTGAACAGGTCGCCTTCCATCTCCTCCATCGACTTGCGGTTCTTATCGGCGCGCGAGGCATCGCTTGGCTCGCTGATCACCGCACCTGCGCGCCCTCGCATCTGGACGTATCCCTCGTCGCGAAGAACCGCGTACGCTTTGTTCACGGTGTGTAGATTGATGCCGAGGTCGCTTGCAAGCGACCTCACAGAGGGAAGCGACATCCCCGGCTCCAGCTCGCCCGTAGCGATTCCGACGACTATCTGGTCGTGGATCTGCTTGTACAGCGGCTCGGGCAAGCACTCGTCTATGGACACGATCACATCAACCAACCCCTTCTCTTGCATAAATGTTCTACTTGATATAGATCATTTTAGAAGGGTAATTGTAATATGTCAACTATAACAATACGAAGACACATGTCATTTATGATTAAGGTGGGTTGCAAAAGTTAAGACCCCCCGCAAGAGCTATCGCAACAGTTGCGCTTAACTTTTGCAACCAGCCCCCATGTGCGGCTCTTTTCAAATTATTTTAGGCAAGGTGACTTTTTCGAGAACATAGAGTAGAAACGCAGGCGAAGGTTCAATGCGCTCACTTGAACTTCTATACGTGGAACAGAAGGCTCATCCGCCGAGGGCAAGCAATAATCCTGCAAGAAGCAGCCCAATCGCTGCGCCACCAAGGAGCTCCACCACAACGCCAAGAGTCGGATGCTTGCGCGACAGACCCTGCAAATCTGGCTCTTCTTCAATCTCCCCTTTAAGGAACCGATCTATCTCACGATAAGTGACGATGTCGTGCTTCTTCTTCAGGCGGTCGATGGCGATGGCCATGCCGAATCCGATGGCGTAGAGCACGATGAACGTAATTGCGCCGGCGATATTACCCTTACTCATGCGCGCGAAACCGGAAGGTTCCGGCCAAGCGAGCGAGAAACCTAGCAGGAAAAGGAAGGCAAGCAAAGAAAAGCCGATCATCCCGTACGACAGAAGCCTCATCTTGCGTGAATCCCGTTCGACGACCTGCTGGATCCTCGCAGCGTCCCCTCTCACAAGCTCATCTATGGAGGTGTTGTACAGCTGGCTTAGCAGAAGCAGGCTTTGCACATCCGGGTAGGTCTTGTCTGTCTCCCAATTCGAGATGGTCTGGCGCGATACGAATATCGCCTTCGCCACCTCGTCTTGGGAAAGCCCCTGCTCTTCTCTCCTGGTTTTCAGTTGTCGTGATAGTTCCATCTGTCCATGTCTCTCAATGCTCTTTGCAGCGCCGTTAAGCATGCGCCGACTGAAATGATAGTCCACGTGCCAGTAGGAAGCTCTATATAGGCTTGTCAAAAGGCTTTGACAAGCCTCTGAACAGGCGTTCTGTTAAACCGTTGCGCTTGCGTTCGTTTGAATGTTCTAGGAAGATTATTCAAGCCGCTCATACGCAGACAAGTCTTGCGTGGCAATGTGGCAACAAACAATCCCAGTCATTTCAACTATAGAGAGAAAGGTTTTCCATGAAGGCAACCAACAACCGTTTCATCGAGACCTACAAGCAGCAGGATGCTCAGAATCGCACCTATGTCCTCGTCGATCGCGAGACAGGCGTCAACTATCTGCTCGCAGGATTCATGGCATCCTCTGGCGTCAGCTGTACAGGCATGACCGTGCTTTTAGGCGCGGACGGCAATCCCATTGTCACTCCCGTTGAAAAATAAAGAAAGCGCTTCTGATGAAAGGAGAATAGTTATGGCGCGTGAGGAAAAGGTTTGGGAATATGCGATAGAAGCAGGATATGAGCCCCTGGAAGATAGGTGCATCATCGTCAAAGGTGCAGCGGGAAATCTGAGCGAAAAGATCGTGCGTTTCTTCAGCGCATGCGATGTGGCCGTCCTTCAGATGTGCGAGAACGAGATAATCCTGCTTCCCTTCGACCCTTATTGGGCGACCCTCGAAAAACAAGTTTCCCTTGTCGTTCCGTATTCAGAAATCAAATCAGTGAAGCTTACTGACGACTTGCTCAATGTGATCATAGACATCGAGACCAGCGACGGCAGCGTCCGCCTCACCACGCAGCAGAAGGAGCTGAGCGATATTCGCCTCTCGGGCGTCTACGCATCACAATATGTCGGAGGATACAAGAATTGGCATGCCGAGAATGTAGATGCGACCCTAAAGGCGTTCAGCGAGCTTGGAGGTACAGCATAAGACTATGCGTGCGAGGCGACAGTTTTTAGCGAATATCTGCTTTGAACACCCAAGCGCATCACAGCAGATTATCCCATGTGACAAAAGCGGGACTCTGTCCAGGCTATTTGTCGTAAGCTCTTTGTTTCAATCGAAGTGGCTGAAGGTTTAAACAGTATGTAATAAAGGCATAAAGCGATGCGAGCGCAATTTCATTCAAGAAGAGTATCGGGAGGAAGTTTATCCTGTTCTTGAAAGGAAAGACCTCGCATGAATGAAACTTGCTCTATCGAACCTCTGCCACTTTTCAAGGGAGAACGCAGAATATATAGAGGCATATTGCAGCCATTCGCAGATCATGCCCATGACCATTACGTCTTCGGCATCGTACGTGAAGGCGAGCGTGAGCTTGCCCTCAACGGGGAGCGCTTGAACATAAAGAAGGGTGATGTCCTTGTGTTCAATCCCGGCGATGCTCATGGCTGCACCCATGTGAGCGAAAGCCCTTTTGCCTATGACAGCTTCACGGTTGCAGCGGAGATCCTCGATGGCGAGATCTTCGGCTTTCCGAATGATGCCGACGATCTGCCACGAATGCAACTCGAAGAAGTACTTCACCTGCTCGATAAGCGTCTAGAAAGCGATGCTCTGGAGGCGTTTGCGATTTTCGAACAAACGCTTGTTGAAAAGCCTGATATGAGCCGATTCGATTCCAAGCATGAAGAAGCTGCAATGCGTCTTCATGCGCATATGATTGGGCATCTTGCAGGGAGGACTTATATAGAGGCTTACGCGGAGAGCGAGGAAATCTCCGCTTATTCACTCATTCGCGCGTATAGGCATATTTTCTCCCTCACGCCTATTCAACATCAGCTGGCGCTTCGCGTGGATGCGGCATGCGAGCTTTTGGCGAAGAACGCAAATGTATCAAATGTGGCAACCGAGTTGGGATTTTCCGACCAAGCACATCTGACGCGCGAATTCAAGAAGCGTATCGGGTGCACGCCCGGAGCCTACGCAACAATGCATAAGGCAAACGAAGGCCGAAAATGAAATACCATCTCGTCGCGCTCTTCACCATCTTCGTATGGGGCATAACTTTCGTTTCTACCAAAGTGCTTTTGGTGGACATATCCCCCTTATGGATACTGCTTCTGCGTTTTGCGCTCGGCCTTTGCATTCTTTGCGTCATGCGTCCCCACATCTTGAGGCTTAAAGAGCGAACGGATGAAGCGCTCTTCGCTGCTGCCGGAGCAACGGGTATCGCTGCATATTACCTGCTGGAAAATGTTGCGCTCGTATTCACCACCGCGACTGCAGTTGGTGTGATCGTAGCGGCATCTCCGCTGTTCACGGCCCTAATCTCCGCTGCCCTCGGCGATCGTTCTTCCATCAATATCCGCTTCTTCTGCGGTTTCGCGCTCGCAATGGCGGGGCTTATCGTTGTTGGCGCTGGCACGATGGGCGAAAGCGATTTCGTGAACTTCACCGGCTTCGATCTTTTCGGCGACATGCTTGCATTGACCGCGGCCCTTGTATGGGCGGTCTATTCCACGCTGGTCGCTCGTATTGCCCAGAAAGGCTACGAAACGATCGCGGCCACGAAGCGCACATTCGTCTGGGGCGTTGCCTTCATCTTGATTACCACGCTCATCTTCGACCCGCATGCACCGCAGCCATCTGCTCTTCTCGACGGGCAGAACATGCTCAATCTGCTCTTTCTGGGTGCGGTGGCATCCGCAGCATGCTTTGTCACATGGGGCGTTGCTGTGAAGCATCTGGGAGCAACCACGACGACCACCTACATCTACCTCGTTCCCGCCATCACGGCAACGGCATCCATTCTCATTCTGGGCGAACCGCTGAATGCGCCTATAATCCTAGGCTTGGCCATGACGATAGCCGGCCTTTTGTTGTCTCAAAAACGAAGCGCGAACAAAAGGACGCAAGTTGCAAGACCGATAGGCCCAACTTAGGATGATGCAAATGAGTCTGTTCGGACGTTATTAGCGAAAGGGGCGGCATGCACGTTATTCCCAGTTCAGCACAGGCTGCCTACGACCAGGCATCATCACCTTGCAAGCTGGCCGCACCTCGCATAGCCGCCTCTCTCGATGATATGCCCTTGAGCGTTCTCTGCGATCCCGACCGCGGAACGCTCGAAGCCGTCGAATTCTGCGGGCTCCATGCTGCAGAAACGAGCTTCGTCGAGCTTGAGGTTTCTAGCGGCCGCTTCTCCAACTGCCAGTTCCTTAGCTGCGACTTTACCGGTGCGCTTCTCGTTGACATTGCCTTTGAGGGTTGCGATTTCTCCAACAGCATATTCGACAGCGCTGCGTTCACACGCTGCATGTTCAACGATTGCAAGTTCGCCGGTGCATCCTTTGCCGAGGCGCTTTGGGAACAGGTGGCCGCAGAAGGTTGCACGTTCGCCTACGGCGCTTTCAACCGATGTCTTTGGAAAAACGTTCGGGCGCACACCTGCGATTTC
>OGXN01002411.1_pt1 | contig 13311 bp, 15 predicted proteins | sample 1576281 | NCBI WGS metagenome assembly OGXN01 (sample SAMEA3541494, study PRJEB24748) | human gut metagenome | biome: human gut; feature: human-associated habitat; material: faeces | place: China | collected 2012
CAACTTTGTTGACGTTTTGTCCACCAGCACCTGAGGCGTGGTAAATATCCACACGCAAGTCTTTTGGATCGATTTCGTATTCGACTTCTTCAACCTCTGGCATGACAAGGACGGTTGCTGTCGAGGTATGAACACGACCTTGACTTTCTGTGACAGGGACACGTTGAACACGGTGAGCACCTGATTCGTATTTCAACTTAGAGTAAACAGATTGACCAGATACCATGACAACAACCTCTTTGATACCACCAACACCGTTGTAAGAAGCTTCCATGACATCGAATTTCCATCCTTGGTTTTCAGCATATTTTTGATACATTTGAAGAAGGTCGCTAGCAAAGAGCGCAGCTTCGTCACCACCAGCAGCACCACGGATTTCCAAGATGATGTTTTTGTCATCGTTTGGATCTTTTGGTAAAAGAAGAATTTTAAGTTTTTCTTCGTATTCTTCTTTAGATGCTTTTGAGTCTTTGAGTTCCTCTTTCGCCATTTCTTCAAGTTCAGGATCGCCACCAGCGTCTTTAATCATTTCTTCAGCATCTTCGATGTTTTGAAGAATTTGTTTGTATTCGCGGTAAACAGTTACGGTTTCACGTGTGTTCGCTTCTTCCTTAGACAAAGCCATAAATCGTTTGGTATCACTAACGACATCAGGGTCAGATAGCAATTCGCCTAATTCTTCGTAACGGTCCTCAACCGCTTGTAGCTGATCATAAATGTTCATTTGTTTTCGATTAACCTCTCTTTTGCAAATTCATTTTCTTATTTTTCTTTGGAAATCATTGGGTTAAAATAATGTTTACGGCAAACGGGGATATAGGTTTCGTTTCCGCCGATTTGAATTTGATTTCCTTCGTAAACAGGCTTGCCATTTTCAGTTCGCAAAACCATGGTTGCTTTTTTAGAACAAAATTGACAAATGGTTTTAATTTCATCAATTTTATCTGCTAATAACAGTAGATATTTGGAGCCTTCGAACAATTCATTTTGAAAATCATTTTTTAACCCAAAAGCCATCACAGGGACGTCCAAATCATCAACAACACGCGCCAAATCATAGACATGCTTTTTCGTTAAAAATTGACATTCATCAATTAAAACACAGTACGGTTTTTCTGGCAATTCTTGAATAAAAGCAAAAATATCCATTTCTTCCGTAATAGCAATCGCCTTGCGACGCATGCCAATACGACTTGAAACAACACCATAACCTTCACGCGTATCAAGTGCCGAAGTCATAATAACAACTGGTTTGCCTTGTTCTTCATAGTTATGAGCAACTTTCAAAATCTCAATGGTCTTTCCAGAATTCATGGTTCCATATTTATAATAGAGTTGAGCCAAAAGTGACAATCCTACCTTCTACTAATATTCTTCTATTCTACCATAAAATTGCCTAGGGTTAAATAAGAGAATTTCATACAAAACACCTCAAAAGTTAGACTTTTTCTGTCCAACTTTTGAGGTGCAGTTCACTTCTTACTGAAGATTCCTTTTAAAAACTTTTATATATAATTTTCTAATTCCGATAAATAAAAATAATAACAGACCACAACACATAAAGAAGAAACCAATAGGAAGTAAGAAAAAATTCTCATGTAATACGCCTTCCGAATCAACATATTCTACAGAAGCTGACTTTATAAAAAGCAACATCAAACCTAACAAAAATGAGGTCATACCGATAAAAATCGAAATTCTATTATAAATAAGACGCTTCGTTTCACTTCCTTCTTTAACAATTTTAGTAGTTAATTTAGTCATACCATAGTCTCCCTTTATCAAATCATCTAATGATACGTCAAAAATATCTGAAATGCGGATCAACATTCCGATATCTGGTAAGTTCTTATTATTTTCCCAGTTTGATACAGCTTGACGAGTTATATTTAATTGACGAGCAAGCTCATCTTGAGTTAAATGACGTTTTTGCCTAATAATTCTAATCTGTTCTCCAAAGTCCATTATGTTCTCTCCCTACTGCCACACCCCAAAAAACAATATTATCAAAGTACCTATGAAAAATAAAACACCACCAATGACACTTAAAATCATCGTTACTTTTGCCCCTCTAGTCTTTTGACTATCTGCAATCACTTTTTTGCTCATATTACTAGACATAATAAACCTCCCTCTAATTAATAAAAATTCGTAGGTAGATTTTAATAATACAATCTACCTTTACCAATCGTATAATACTATTAACAAGAAAACAAGAAAGAAAAACTAGCAATCTATAGCTACTCTTGATAGCAAGGAATACTTGCTCATACGATTCATTAAAATGACACCATTATTTCAGTTGAAACTCATACAAATTATTAATTTATATTAATCCAAAAAGAAGGTGATGTTAGACATAACTACAAACTATATGGTCGTTATCATTAATTTAGTGCCTATCTCTTCTTATTGTCCAACACAGACAAACAAAGTACTTCTTTTTGCCTTTGAGATCTCCCTCAAAAACAGAAACAACCTCATCACTTTCTGACATCCCACTTGTCATCGCTCCCAAGCCATCAATATCTTGCAGTTTTCGATATAAAACATATTTAAAACCAACTAAAACAATAAAAAATATTATAAATAAAACTAACATACCATTCTTCTTTCTTTACAGATTTTAAATCAACAGTGCCGTTTCATTTTGTAATACCACAGAACAACACGAATATCTGAAATGACTGTAACTGCCATTAAACCATTACCGACACCTAATGAAACTATAGCTATTTTTTTTGCAACATTTCCTATCTGAGACTTCTCTAAATCATCATAATCAGAATGTGCTACCTTGTCTTTATCCAAAGAACCTTCTACTAATTCTGGAACACTTTGATCACTGCTAGTCTTATCATCAGATGCTGTCTTTGAAGACTCAACCACAGTATCCTGCTTTATTTCCAAATACGACTGACTAACATTCAGGTTACTAGATCCGCTAAATAAACCAGGAGGAGTAGAGCTATCTGCTACTGATTTTCTGTAATCACTCGAAGAAGATGATGAAGTTGATAATTCTGGCCTTACTAAACCACTTGGATCGGTCAATGAACCAGAATCCGTTGTTCTATTCACCTCTGTTGAAGAACCGAGTTCTGTTGAGCTACTAAAACTAGAATTCATTGTACTACTTGGGTCAATAGATGAAGTTGAACTATCAGGCATTGTATTACCTACAATATAAACTAATATTTGGAGCTGTGACAAGATATCTCCTGTGACACTTGGTAACGTATAAGTTACAGGAGTACCTGCTTGACTCGGTTCTCGTTTCAACTGCGATATATCTAAATCACTAATGGTTACACTATAATTTGGCCACAAAGTCATGTCTAAATCAGATTTTCGGAATAACATTACAGGCTCAGATTTCCTAATAATCTCCTGTTTTAATTGGTCTTCATCCATTGAGATGATTTCATTCAGCTGAAATGTGACATCACTAGCACGCATACAGTAATCTATCGTATCATAATGATAATGCTTCAAAGTTACAGAAGTATTATCGACCGTATCAGAAGAAACAATTGGCAATGTTGAGTGAAAAACACTTGCAATACCTAACAGTAGAGTGAGCAACAGTACAGAAATTTTACTAACTTTCATGGTTTTTCCTCACTCACCATTAAGTTCTTTTTATACCTTCTTCCAACTGGCAATTCTACGCCTGTTATTAGAACAACTTTTGTCGCAAAAGTTTTTGCGATATAACGTTTATTAATTAAAAAACTTCTATGGATACGAATAAAACCTCTTTGATAAAACTGTTCTTCCAGCTTTCCCATTGTTGTATAAAATTCAAAGGTTTTGTCTCTATCATAGTGTACAGTAATGATACGAGACTGACTTTCAAAATAACTAATATCTTCTAAAAGGAGATATTTACTTGTTCCTGCACGAGATAACACAACACCTTCTTTTTGACGATTAGTGCATTTTTGAAATGCTTTACTCAAAGCTAATTCGAACTTTTCCAAAGAGCTTTGATCTTTAACGATATAATTTAGAACTTCATTATCGTAGCCATCAACTGCAAAATCCTTTTGATGCGAATAAAGAATGATTTCTCTTTGATAACCCAAATTTCTGATTAACTCAACCTGTTTGAGATCCGATACTGATTCAACAGATAAATAGAGTAAGTCAATTGTAGATATTCTTTCTTCAATCAAAGGTAATAGCTCTTCAAATGTTTGTTTAGCTAAAATAGTGGCCTCTTGTTGGTTACTATGCAAGTACTCTTTTATTAAATCAGTACATTGTTTAAGATAATAATCCTTGGGTTCATAGATTAAAATATTCATAAATTATCCTTCCTCTGCTAAGGTGACACAAATCCGCTCATTAAAAGTTTCCTTTGTCTAAAACATCCTTGTTCGTCTCATAAAGCTCCGTTGGAATATTTAAATTTTCTCGAAATTTAATTGCCTCTTCTAGACTATCAAAAACACGTCTTGCTTGGACATACTGCTGACCACTACGCCAATAAAGTTTCTGAACTACCCACATAGCTAGCGCTATCCCCCTTATTTTTTAATAACATTATGATAAAGACTTCATCTCCACTAACTCGTCATAAAATAACAAATTAGCTGTTGTGATATATGGTAATGTGTAGAAATAGATAAGACCACACGTGATTCCTGTTAAGAGATACCAACCAATAAAGCTAAGTTGTAAACAGAAGAAACGCCACTTGTTACCGTTCATCAGTTTTGTACTTTTTTCAATAACACTACGAGGCCCTTCATAAGTACCGTTTTGAACATCATCATATAGGATATAAGTTGTCATACTATATGAAAATTCTTTCATAATAGTAAGTACAGCCCCTGCAATCATCATAATTAAGCCAATAGTCATAGCAACATAACCTATAATAGAAGTAGCTTCACTGACATAAACAAGTCCAAATATAAAAACGAATACTCCAACAGCGGCAAGTAATGACCACAAAAAGATGAATAGCCATTTCAAAATAGCTGTTAAAATGTATTTTCCGAATAATTCATTTGAGAAGACAATCATATTATCTCCTACTTTGACATGAGATCGTTTCAAACGAATGACATCAAGCACAGCGTAACTAGCTGAAGCAAGAAATAGTGTAGAAAGAATTCCAATGATACTTGTAAGTGATGGTATAATGCTAAGTTCAATGCCGTTTCTTGTTGTAAAAATCACCTGACGATAGGAAATTGAAAAAGAAAGAACAGCTAAAATAATAGAAATAATAAATAATTGATACTTGCCAGAGAGTGTTTTAAGAAATCCTCTAGCTTTTCGACGTATTTCTGAAGCTTTCATGCTTTACCTTTTCTCCTTTTCTTTTAAAAATTACTTGTTTCAAGCTTAATACCAAATATCTAATGACTATTGATAAAAGAGCAATAATGCTATAAATAAAACAACCTATACTAATTGGTCGAAAGAAAATGATCTTGTACACTTCTCCCTCTGAATCAATAAGTTCAATAACTGGAGTCTTAATATACCACAATAATACACCCAATAGTAACAAACAGCCACCTATCAAAGTAGCTAATCTGTTATAGCTCATTTTACTTTTCCTCCTTATGCTTGAGAATAACAACAATAGTCTAGTCTGAAAACTCAAACAATTTATTATCGCCTTTTTCTAACAACTAGTACAATAAGAATCACAAGTAAAACAACAGCTGACGCCAGTAACCCTATCACAAGCCATTGAGAATAATTTGTTTCCTCTTTAGGACTAACATCTGTCTTGTTGAGCTTCTCCGCTTTCTTTTTAGTAATAGTAAACTCTTTTTCAAGCTCCCATATTTGATCGCCTGAACTAACTGTTAGTTGTAAGCGATAATTTCCAGCTTTCATTTCTTGCCCATTATAATAAACAGGGAATTGGAAAACACTATCTGGGGCAATTTGAAGATTTTCTTTTTGATCACTAAGAACTTCCTTACCATTGCTATCTAATACTTTTGCTTTAACAGTAACTTGACTGACATAATTTGATGTTTGATTTGCAATAGTTGCATTAATTACATTACGGCTGTTTACCTGTCCAGGTGCTACTTTAGTTAGCGTCAAATTGTTTTTTTCTACTTCTTGATTCCCATGAAGTAACAAAGCAATCGCATAGGCAAATTTGTTTTTAAACATCGCTGTATCTTCAGTAGCTTTTTCTTCAGTTACGTCATGAAAACTGATACCACCAGCAACAATACCAGCATAATCTGTTGTGGGAGCAGTCACATGAACAACAAAGTCTACCGTTTGATGAGCATCAATTGTTTGTTGTGGATTATCAAAACTTGCAATGGTCGTTACATCAAAGGGAACCTTTTGAGTCAGCTTATTATCTGTTTTTGAATACTCAACTACCCCGTTAAGATTCGTAGTGGCCTGCGCAACTTCACCAGCGATTGTAATAGCTTCATCCGAATTATTGGTTACATGAATGGTTAAATCAACTGTTTCATTCGCAGGTAAGGCTAAATCAAAATAAGTTTTATCTTTATCAACTTGGTAAGGCGATTGATCTGCTACTACCGAAAAATTAGCTTGATCTTCCGCAAAAGCAATAATGGGATTAAAACAGAACAAAGTCGTAATAAGAGTTAATAAAGGTTTAAAGTATCTCATTATCAGATCCTTTCTATAATTAAATTAGTCCTTCTAAAATATCAAAAGGAAGCAGGAACTACATCCCGCTTTCCTTATTCACCATTGTTATAAACATTAGCTTACATTAGGCTGGAGAATCTGTTAGCGTCCATACTAACTCAGCTGTATAAGCTTCACTTTTCTTAGCTGTCCTACCTGGAACCTCTAAGTGTGCTTGATTAGGCGCATAAGTAAGAGTAGAAATACCATTACCATTGTCAACTTGTGCATCAAAGACTTTAGAAGCATTTCCTACCGTAAGTGTTGCAGGAGTAGCCATAACAATTTCACTACTACTGTTAAATGTTGTACCAGCATCTAAAGTAAGTTGAGCACCTGTTAATTCATCATTATTAGTTGTTTTAAGTTGTGTTGATTGTGTGACTGTAACATTCCAACCTTCCCCTGTACCACGAAGATCAGATACCTTTAAAGTGCCGGCGGTCACAGCATCATAAGTTTTATCCTTTGCTGTAATATCTTGTTGACCAAAATCAAAACTTGGAACAGCTGCTGCACTAGGATCATCTGGATCCACAATGTTAATAGTACCTTTTTGATATTCAATTTTACCGTTTGAATTTTGAGCGAATGTATCTGCCGAAGCTGTTGTTGTCATAACGCTACCTGCAACCAAAGCAAGAGCGAGGGTACTCATTGATTTTAGTGTTAATGATTTCATAATTATCTTCCTTTTCTTATTGGTTTATTGGTCTTCTGGACTTTATTAATATGGGGCATCTGCCAGTGTCCATGTTAGTGTCGCTTTGTATTCTGCTGTTGATGTTTTCGTCGCGTAGCCTGGGACAAACAACGTTACATCAGTCTTGTCATAGTGAGCTAGCGATTCACCATTTCCCTCCCCAATCGGTGCGAAAAGTACTTTGGATGCTATATTAGGTACTAATCTTGCTTCAGCCATGTGAACATTCTCTTGATTTGAGTTTGTCACCTGCCCACTACCCAAAGTCATCTCAGCATCTTTTAACGTTTTACCATCAGCTATTAGCTCACTAGCCATAACTGTCAAACACCAACCAGCATCTGTACCACGAAGATCTGTAACCTTAACGAAACCTTCATTTGTTGCATCATAGCGCTCACTTGTTGTTGTAATAGCCTGCGTTCCAAAATCAAAAGATGGAACCTGATCAAGAGTTAAGTTACCAGCAGTGAAATTAACCTTACCTTCTGTTCCGATTGGTAATTGTTGTGTAGCTGAAACTGGTGTTGCTGTTGCTACAACACCGCTAGCAATTAAAGCAATAGCTAAAACGCTTGTCGATTTAAGACTTAATGATTTCATCTGTATTTTTCCTACTTTCTTATTTCAATTTAATATCTATATTTAAATGACTATCATTTAAATCATCTTTTAACAAAATTATTTTGTCTTTTGATGACGATAGAAGAGATAAAGAGCTCCAATGAGTAAGAGAAGACCTAAAAAAATGTAAGTTGTTGCACTCAGCATGCCGGTGTTTGGTAAAAAGCTCTGATTTTTAGGTTGTTCTGTTTTATTTGCTGATACCTGTGAATCTGTAACCTTTTGGTTGTAAGCAATCACAGTCGCTTCGGTTTGATCAAAACTAACTTCAAAAGGAATCGGCGTAGTATCCAGTTGATATCCCTTAGGACTCTTTATCTCAACAAAAGTATATTTTCCCGGTTGAAGACGATCAAGATAAATCTCCCCTTTATCATCCGTCGTTAGAGACTCATCTACAGCAACGTTTTGTCCACTTTCATCATGCAACTCAAAAGTAGCTCCTGAAAGCAACGTTTTTGTATCTTTATCTTGTTTTTTTAAGGTGACGGAAACTTCAATCGAACCATCTCCTGTAAAAGAAATCCCTGCTTGACTCGTTCTGGAAGTTGCATAGGTAATGCTTCCTAGACACAAAGTCACGGCAGTTATTAAGATTCCCATTAATAACTTTTTCATCTATTCTATTTCCCTTCTATGGTGCATCATTAAGTGTCCATTCAATAACACCTGTATATTCTCCAGTAAATGCTTCTCCTGCATTTACTTTTAATAATAATCCCTGATTATTGGACCAATTTGCGGATACGTCCGTTATATCAATTTGTTCTGTTGTTGTCTTATTTGCTATTAATTGGGAATTAGCAATTGTAATAGTCTTTTCAGATGAATTTTCCTTATACACTAAAGCATTAGGCAATGTCTTACCATTTTCATTTGTGAACTCTGCTTTTAATTTAGCTGACAATTGCCAGAAATTTCCTTTTCCACGTGTATCTGTAACAATTATGGGGCTTTGCAAATTTTCAGACGGATAATAGTTTATCCCTCTTGCTAATTGATGTGTTCCAAATGAAATATTAGTAGGTACTGAAAATTCCACTTTCCCCTCTACTGTTACTTCTACTTTTTCCTCTAAACCTTCGTAGCCATACACAATGGGATATACACCAGGTCGACTAGTATTCACTGTTCCTGTTACTGTAATTTTCGAAAAGTCTAGAGGATTCCCTTCATGGTCTAGTGCCGAATCAAAATTATCTATAGGATTCCAGTTATCTCCCACATATACTGTCGAATTATGTGCGGTTATAGTAGCTTTGCTCAAAATATATGGTTGAGTATAGGTCCCCGAAAAAGTATAGTCATACCCTCGCTTATTTTTTCGTGTTACACTCCAAGTTGAGACTAAGTCCCCTATTTCTGGGACTTGATTCCCTCCAATCCAATCTACTTTCCCTGAATAAGGACCACTTCCTGTATAAATCCCCGTCCAAACACCGCTAGTCTGTGGAATAAGATTCGGTGCTTGTGAATATGCATCTTTTATCGGTGAACTTACAGAAACTGAATAAGGTTGCTTGTTTAAAACATAAACTGGCGGAAGAGTAACTCTTTGATTTTCTGCCGACCAAATTACATAACCATTAGCTGGGGATAAATCTGATATCTTAGCTCCTGCAAAATATCCGCCTCCCTGCTTACCTTTTAATATACTAATATCTTCAACATTGGTATTTCTGACATCAAATGTGACTAAGTCAGAATTTTTTAATGGAGTAACATCTGAATATGGATTATCCCCTCCCCAAAATGTATCAATGTTTAAGTTTTGAAGTGGAGTCAAATCTGAAATTTTATTTCCCAATATATTTAAAAAGTTCAAGTGAGTTAAATTTTCAAGAGGTTCTAGACTCGTTATTTGTCCTTTTGCTCTATAAGCGCCTACATCTAGATATGTTAGCCAAGTCAAATTGGAAACCCAATCAATGTTTTTAACTTGACAATCCCGTACACCAATCATCGTTACACTAGGCATCTTTGAAAAAGTATTTTGCAAACTTGATTCATCTAAACCAATATTGTTATCTAAGTCAACCCTATATATATTTTTTGCATACTCTAACCCTGAAATGTCAGTTATTCCTGCATAGCTTAAATCAAGTTCTTTAGACAGCCTTAGCATACTCTCTTTTGTAATCGCCGATACTGTTGTATTAAGTTTTCTAGCTATAACTGCTTGAAGCGCCTTATCAGGCATCCAAGTGTCAATAGACTCTATACTTCCCGTGCTTCTAGCGTCTGTTGCACTATCAGATTCAGCCTCTTTCATTTGACCATCGTCATCAAGTTTACTTTCAGAAGAAGATTGTAACGGGGCTGAATCGCTTGATTCCGTAGTTATTTCTTCTGATAAAATAGCATTACTTGCCTCTTCTGCTAATGCTATGTTTGTCATTAACAAAGAGCTAGTTAAAGTTGCAACAACACCTAAAATTGTAATTTTTTTCACTTTATTGATACCTCTAACAACACGTTATTTCATTAACTTTTTTAGCTAAATAAGTTAACCAGCTATAAAATCTGACATTTATCGCGTTAACATCAATCAAGGAATATCATTCAAAGTCCATTCAATAGTTGAACTATACTCACCCGTTTTGTATTTACTTGAATCAACTTTGAGAAGCAATCCCTCACTATCAGACCAAGAAGCTGAGATATCTTTCGTTCCTTTACCAGAAGCGATATCAATAGCAGATGAACTTGAGAAGATCTTATCATCATTTCCAGTTTGATAATGCAAAGCATTTAAGATTTGGTCACCACTCTCATTTACTAGCTCATTTGTTAGTTTAGCAGTAACTTTCCAACTATAAGTGTTACCACGATCATCATAAACCTTTAGAGAATCACCACTCACAGTTGCTCCATAGGTCTTTTCTCCAATGCTAAGCACATGACTACCAAAATCAACTGTTGTAGGTACAGACATATAGACTTTCTTTTTCTCCCATTTGGCTGTCAAAGTTATTGTAGCACCATCACCAGGATCTACATTATTAAGGAGTTTTGCAATCGTATCTGTAGAAGTAACTAACTGACCATTGTACTCCCATCCAACAAAGTCATAGCCCGCAAAGCTAGCACTTCGGTTATTGAGGTTTGTTTGTTCCCAAGTGAACGAAGAATTCTCTATTTTACTAGATGCATCTGGATAATTATAATCATAATTTACTAGATACTTATTTTGGGTATAATAAGCTGTAAAAGAAGCATCACTTTCAATTCTAAGAGGGTCTCCTCCACCATGTTTGTCTCGCCCCCACGTGTTAAAAGTGTAGCCTAAACGTACTGGAGTACTCATCGGAAATGTCGCCATAAGCTTGCTACCATAAGGTCCTTTTAAAATATCCTCTTGGAAGACACTACCATCCCAACTTTTCCATGTTACAGTCCACTGGTTGATATATCTCCAATATTGTTCTACTGATAACACAGTATTGTTATCAACTTTGTAGTTATAATAAATCGTACTCCCCACGCTTCCTCCAGAACTAAACGATAACACTCCTGTTGTTTTATCATACGTAAAAGGAGTATCCGAAGTTGAAATGCCATATTTAATTTTTGTAATTTCCACCTTATTTGGATCAATTCCTGGATAAATTTCCGTCAGATTAATTTTCAATTGGGTCTCTTGTGAATTATTAACGATTTCTTTATCTTCTAGCTTCTGCAAACCATAATTACTCTTAGGATTAGTTGCACCAGGTTCAATATAGGTTAAGTTATTATAGCTAAAAGAGCTGCTACCGATACTTGTCAAAGAAGCAGGCAAGTTTACTTTATCAAGTAAACCATAAGCAAAAGCTTGGTCACCTATACTCGTAACCCCGTTTCCTAAATCTAATCTTTTCAGAGTGCGATTGTTTCTATCCTTAGCCGCAAAAGCAGATTTCCCAACAGTTTCGACATTATCTGCAAGGCTCACATCTTCTAAGGGATTATCATAAAAAGCGAAATCACCAACAGTTTTTATTGGAACGGTTATATTTTTCAACTGATTTGATGAAAAAGTGTATCGACCTGTATCCGTTAATCCGCTTCCCCATATAATGGACTCAATCTCGTTATTACTGAAAACTGAGGAACCCGATATTGTTTTTAGAGTATCTGGTAATGTAAGTGTTTTTATTTTATTACTTCTGAATGCACCTTCTCCGCTAATGGTTTCAATCGTTCCTAAATCAACCGTTTCAATTTGATTTCCACCAAAAACCCCTTTATCAACTTTTTTTAAACCTTTCCCAATTTTAAGTGCCTTAATTTGGCCACCAGAAAATGCATACTGTTCTACTGTCTTCACACTATCCGGAAGGACTAAATTTTGAAATTGGCATTGAGAAAATGCATTTTGGCCAATATAAGTCAACCTTTCTGATAGCTCTAAATTATTAATCTTAGCTTTCATAAATGCTTGGCTGCCAATATAAGTTACAGTCGAGGGGATTACTAATTGATCAAGGCTAGTATTCATAAAAGCGCTTGACCCTATTTGAGTAATTTGTCCCAAGTTAAGGTTGGTTATGGGATTGTTCGCAAAAGTTTCGCTATAAATACGTTCTATCCCTTTTCCGATAACAAGATCTATTAATTGATTATTCAAAAAAGCTTGAGAACCCAAATAGTTTACTGTATCTGGAAGAACTAAACTTCCTGTTAGCCCACAATTTCTAAAAGCACCATCATCAATTCTCTGTAAACCTTGTGGTAAGGAAATAGTGGTTAGAGAAGGGTTTCTCTCAAAAGAATATCTACCAATTTTTAACAATGTGTCTGGTAAAGAGACAGAAGTTAATCCCTTATTTGAAAAAACAAAATTATCAATAGCAGTAACCGTCTGACCGTTAACAATACTCGGGATGACAACATCTGTCCCCCCTTTGGTAACATCATAAGCTGTAATAACACCACTATGGTTAACAGTAAAAGCTTCTTCATTAGTGCTTACCGCTTGTGTTGATTGTGCTTCTTCTAACACTTCATTGGCATTAGTTGAAACATCTGTTTCCTCGGTATTTTCAGTCTGTGTTTGGCTATTAGCTTGTGTTGTTGAATCTTGACCAACATTTTCAGAAGCTTCAGGTGAATTTGTAGAAACAGATTCGTTTAAACTTGAATTGGTTTTTTCCTGAACTTGTTGCGGTGATGCGTCTTGTTCTTGTGCAATGGCTGTCAACGGAGCTAAGACCGTATGCGACAGTAACAATGTCACCACAAATGCAGATGAAAATTTTGAAGACATTCAAATTTTTCCTTTCATATAATATATTTTATGCTAATTAGAATATATATAATAAAATGCATTATAATTATATTTTACCCCC
>OGXN01002412.1_pt1 | contig 13305 bp, 8 predicted proteins | sample 1576281 | NCBI WGS metagenome assembly OGXN01 (sample SAMEA3541494, study PRJEB24748) | human gut metagenome | biome: human gut; feature: human-associated habitat; material: faeces | place: China | collected 2012
GTACAGGATGCCATTAAAAAATGCAATTATGTGCCAAACAATTTTGCAAGAGGGCTTAAAAGTAGTTCATCAAAGACAATAGGTCTTCTGGTCTCCGACATATCAAACAGCCATTTCACTGTAATGGCCAAAAGAATAGAAACTATACTTCGTGAGAACGATTTCAATATGATTATTTGCAGTACAGATGAAAATAAACAGCAGGAGATGAAATACATTAACCATCTGATGAGCCAGCAAATCGATGGCCTGATCTTGAATACTACCGGCCTTAATAATGAAGAAATTATCAACATTAGCCAGCATCTTCCTATTGTACTAATAGAGCGCCGCATTAATGAGCCTGGTTTCCATGGTGATTATGTGAGTTCTAATAACCGCGAAGGAATTCGGCAGCTTACTTCAAATCTTCTGGCCATGGGGCATCGTAAAATTGGTTTTATCAATTGCGAGGGAACCACCAGTACCGGTCAGGAACGATTTAAAGGATTCCAGGATGCTATGACCGAAATTGGTATAGATATAGATAAATGTTATCCCTATCATTATAGCTGTAATACCTTCAGCATTGATAATGGTTTTCGGGCATGCCGTACTCTTATGCAAATGATGGAACGTCCAACGGCTATTATTGCTGCAAATAATACCCTTGCAATCGGGACTCTGCAATACCTGCGCCTGAACCATATACAAATTCCTGATGAAATATCGCTCCTCTCCTATGGTAACATTGAAAACAGTGAATTATTTTTTGTTGAATTGGGACATGCCACATTAAATCCTGTTACAATTGCGGAGAAGGCTGCTGATTTTATTCTATCCCGTATTGAAGATCCGAGCCTTAATAATAGGGAAAGTATTTTTGAACCAACTGTATTGCTTAAATCCAGTGTAAAATCAATACTATAAATTCAGCAGGCAGACAAAAACCGCACTAATCCTTTCCCATCCCTGCTTTTGATACAAAACGGATACTGATATACCATTTTCATGGTATACCAGCATCCATTATACGATCTTCTCCCTATGTAGCCGTCCCCAAGCCCCACACCCGGAACCTGCCGGCTAGTCTATTTACTCACCAGGTATTCATGCAGCGCCGTCAGAAGCTGCTGTTCTTCTCCTTTAGGGTTCACCAGCTTTAAATCCAGCGCTTTTCCCGTTCCCAGCGCACAGACGCCCAGAATGGATTTGGCATCTACCGTATAGCTGCCGGCCGCCAGATCATATTCCCCGTTAAATCTTCTGATGGTATTTACAAATTTCCAAACTTCATCCGCATTATCCAGACAAATCTTAACTGATTCCATATCTAATCCTTTCATTCCATATGTCGTTATAAAAACTTAACTATAGAATATTGTAGCTAGAGTATATCCAGTTGTATTTTAATTATACATATTTTTTTGCTTTGATAGAGATAATAGAATATTCATCTTCAAAAATCTAACTTTAAGATAGCAGCAAATATGCTGTTGTTACGTTTTCCTCATATATCACAAATCCCATATATAAAATCACGATATAAATGGTAAAATCAGGATAATTGTACTACAATAATGTTGTGATATAATATATATATATCTATATTTCCTATAAACACACTACTATTATATCTACATATAAATACATTTTTTTAGCATTATTCTTATCCAACAATATTTTTGCCTAAAGGTTACCACAGAAACGGACGTTAATTATGAAAATACATGTTTTTGTTATCGATGATGAACTGGTAGAAGCAGAAGGACAGAAAAAAAGAATTTTCCGTATGGAAAATGAACGGATCGGTTCAGTCACAGCATTCACCGATAGTGTAGAAGCTTTGCAAGTATTGCATAAAATTAATGTTCCCACAATTGTACTGGTGGACATTAACATGCCCGGAATCAACGGGATTGAATTGATGGAAATGCTCCAAGGCAAGCCAGATATGCGTTTTATCGTTATCAGTGCTTATGACGATTTTAAATTTGCCCAAAAATCTATGCTCTATGGAGTTAGACATTATCTGCTAAAGCCCTGTGCTTTCGTCGAATTAACACAGGCTGTGGAGGATTGCATTCATGAATTAGATGAAAAAAATACGTTTCCCGATACCTGGATCCTAATGTTGGATGAGATGTCCCAGGAACAGTTGCTCTACGATCTAAAAGAAATCAATATGTGCCGGTATCCATGGTACAGACTAATTCTCTCAGAATATCCGTTTGCATATTTCGAGAGCGAATGGTCAGGACATAAATATAGTATTTATCCATTTCATAACCGAAAAATACTTCTGATAAATATGGAGCATGCAGAAGCAGTGGAAGACATAATTGCTGAGTTAAGTCATCGTAATTTTGCAAGAAGGACTGTGGTAAGCAAATCAGGGTTGGCTAATGAACTTGCAGAATTATACAAACATACGGAAAGTTTGCTGAGCGTTAAAGCAAGTCTGCCCGACAAAAAGTTTGTACTGGCCGAAAAAGACTGTTTAAAAAGTAATGTTACAGCTGAATTGGATAGAATTCTTACTTCTTTGAAAAAATATGCTAGAGAAAGTAATTTTGATTCAATCACAAAGCTGCTGGATAATGTCATGAACAACAGTCTATATTGTTATCAGATTCCCGTGATCAATCATTTTCTCTTCCAGATTATCACAATCTTTCATAATATGGCATTAGATTCACAGGCAGAAAATGCATTTTCCGGAGATGATTGGAAAATTCTTAACAGCTTCACGGATATTTTAGACTATCTAAAACAGCAACTAGACATTGTACGGTTAAAAACAGAGCATTCAGAATATCATTATATCATAAAATGGTCTATGGAATATATCGAACAATATTTATCCGACAAAGACCATTTAAATATGACAATTATAGCCAATCATTGGAATTTAAACTACAGTTATTTCAGTCAGTTGTTTAAAAAAGAAACTGGCATTACTTTTTCTGAATATGTTACTCGAAGACGGATGCAACTAGCTTCCGATAAAATTCTGGAAGGATATGAATTTGCTGAAGTTGCAGAAATGGTAGGCCTGAGTAGTAAAACAAGTTTTTTTCGCGCTTTCAAAACTTATTACCATATGACACCGGCCGAATGGAAAAATAAAAATTACAGATAAGAAAAGGGGATTTGAAATGTACCATAGTTTAGCCGAAAAAATCAAACTGACAGGGGGAACTGCTCTCAGGCAGTTGAGACGTGATTATGAATATTTAATGGAGTTAAAGGAAGAAAACTTATTGTTTTCATATTATACAGAGGCCGGACTGAACGGTAAGCTGGCTTTTGTTCCGAAAGGCTTGCATGGCGGCTGGGACGCCCCACTTAGCCATCTCAGAGGAACATTTACCGGCCATTGGCTTAGCGCTGCCGCTATCATTTATCAACAGATTGGAGATAATCGTCTGAAAGCAAAAGCGGACTATATTGTTTCTGAGATCGGAAGATGCCAGAAGGCAAATGGAAATGGATGGGCATTTTCCATTCCAGAAAAGTATTTATATGGTTTGAAAAAGGGACAGCCTTTTTTCGCCCCCCATTATGTCTGCCACAAAACAATGATGGGACTTCTGGACATGTACCTTTATGCACAAAACAGTCAGGCTCTTGAAATTCTTAAGGGCTGCGCAGAATGGTTTACTCTATTTACCAATAATATTTCCAGAGAAAATATGAACAACATGATGGATATGCAGGAGACCGGAGGAATCATGGAACTTTGGGCCGATCTCTATTCTATAACCGGAGAACAAAAGCATCTTGAGCTAATGAGACGATATGAACGTCCTCTCTTGATAGAACCACTTATTAAAGGAATTGATGTATTAAATAATATGCATGCAAATTCTACAATTCCCGAAATCCATGGTTGCGCCAGAGCATATGAAATAACCGGTGAAAAAAGATACCGTACCGCAGTTGAACAATATTGGAATTTTGCTGTAGAAAAACGTCCTTCCTATGCAACTGGGGGACAGACCGACGGAGAAGTTTGGGCACCCGGAAGTAGACTTTCAAGACGACTCAGCAGCCGAAATCAGGAACATTGCGTTGTTTATAACATGATACGCCTAGCTGACTATCTGTATCGATGGAGCGGAGAAAAAAAATATTTGGACTACATAGAAATGAACATTGAAAACGGCTTATATGCCCAGGGTTTTTGGCGCGCAGGAGAAACGGGAAGTAAATTTCTCCCGTCAGAAGGTATTGTATGCTATTATCTACCGCTCTCTGCCGGAAGCAAGAAGAATTGGGGGCGTAAAACCGAAGATTTCTGGTGCTGCCACTGTACTGCTGTTCAGGCGAATGCCAAATACCGGGACTGGATTTATTATATGAAAGAGGATATTTCTTCAAACAATGTTTCTATGACTCCGGAGTTAGTAGTCGCCCAATATATTCCCGCCAAGCTACAGACTCTCATTTCAGGTACGCATTTCTGTATAGAAATGACGGAAAGCGATCTTGGCGGTGACCAGTTACGAATTCAAGACACCTCCACCGGAATGGATGCACATCCCGACTACCTTCAGATGGATGTTTATATTGATACAGAATCAGAGATAGAAGCTATTCTAAAATTCCGTATTCCATGGTGGGTTAATGGCAAAATGAATATATATATGGGGCAAGAGGAACTTCTATATCAAGAAGAACATGGTTATGCAGTTCTTCGCCAAGTTTGGTCCTCAAATCGGCTGACAATCCTGATTCCCAAAACTATTACCTGCAAGATTCTTCCTGATGAGCCGAATACTGCAGCTTTTCTTGACGGCCCTGTTGTTTTGGCCGGCTTAGTGGACCGTGAGACTGCCATTTACGGTAATATCAATACTCCTGAATTAATGCTGGAAAGATGTCATGAACGAGAGTGGTCTACATGGATGCCAGACTATCGGCTAATTGGGCAGCCCTACGGCATTAATTTCAAACCACTAAAAAATATAGGCCTCGAAACATATACTGTTTACTTCCCGATTATACCAAAAAGTTAAAAGGCTCTGCCAGTTAATACTATTTTTGACCAACATCCCCCCAAAATACACTACAATAAAGAAGCTGTCTGGAAATACCGATTTTTAAGTCTGATATGCTCCCTTCTAGGTATACAAGTAAAATAATAAAAACTTGTTACTTAAAAAGGAGTATATTTTATGTCTAAAATAACAGTATCAGTTGAGTATAAGATATATGCTGTAAATCTGTATCTGGATGAAAATGTGAGTCAACATCGAATTGCTTCTATGTTTGATGTCAGCCTTGCTTCTGTCCAGTAATGGATTCGTAATTATGAATCTATAGGAGCAGATGCATTCACATTAAAATGGAACAAAAAATATTCCAAAGTATTGAAACAATAAGCGGTTTCAGATTATTTGGCAGGACGCGACTCGCAGGATGATATTTACCAAAAATACGGAATTCGTTCAAAAGCCAAGTTACAAAGCTGGATAAAGAAGTACAATGGTCATGAAGAGTTAAAAGCTTCTGGAACAGGAGGAATCACTATCATGGCTCAAGGAAGAAAAACCACATTTGAAGAACGAGTTGATATCATACAGTATTGTATCGCTCATGACCGTAATTATGTTACGACAGCAGAAAAGTATCAGGTATCTTATCAACAAGCACGTAGTTACCCTATTAAGTATGAAGCCGGCGGAGTGGAGTCTTTAAGGGGTAATCGTGGAAAGCGTAAAAGGCCTGATGAAATGATGGAATTAGAAAAGTTACGTGCTGAAGTTAAAATTTTGAAAGCAGAGAAAGAACGGGCAGAAATGGAGGTATCTTTCCTAAAAAACTCGAGGAGGTAGAGAGAAGACGGGGCTAAGCCTGATCCGTCACAAACACATATATCAGGCAATTAAAGAAGTATACGAAGAACATCATTATCCTATCACTAACCTTTGCAAACTTGATAAAGTTTCCAGAGCAGCTTATTATAAATGGTTACACGGAGAAACGAACGAAAACAAGTGTGAAATAAAGTGAATTAATAGAGAATAGAAATCCATGCAGAGGCGCCAGGTAAAGGCTATCGAAAAATCAGAAATAATCCTGAGCCTTACCATGACATTAGTATCAATGGCAAACTTATATTACGCATATGTAGCAAATTAAATATTAAATCCACAATTAAATATGCTAATAACAAATGTACTAAACATGCTGCAACTCCTCAAAATTAACAGAAAAAATATTAAATCGCAAATTTACGGCTGATGCACCAAATAAAAAATAGCTCATAGATGTGACCAAATTCCATTATTATATTGGATTCAAAAAACATAAGGTCTATTTAAGTGCAATACTTGATTTATATGACAGACAAATTGTAGCTTACACTATTGGAGACTCTAACAACAATTATCTTGTATTCAGTAATTTTGATGATGCAGTAGCAAAAATCCGGGTGTTCATCCATTATTTCATAATGATAGAGGTTTTCAGTATACAAACCGGGGATTCCATGCAAAGCTTGAAGCTACCGGTATGGTACAAAGTATGTCGAGAGTAGCTAAATGCATTTACTGGTTCAATGGAAGGGTTTTGGGGAATTTTAAAGAGAGAACATTACTACGAAAAACGATTCACTGATAAAGAAATCCTCATAAAGATGATTGAGGACTATATAGATTACTACAACAATAAATGTTTACAAAGAAATCTCGGAATTTTAACCCCTATGGAAAAACACAAAATATTTGCAAGCAGCATAAAAATCTGCCAGGAGTTTTTCTCTACTGGCAGGAAATTTTTTTCAATTGTCTACTTGACGGGGAGCGGTTCACCCTTTGTTTTTTGCTGACTTTTATAAATAAAGTTTTATTACTTAGCAACTCCTATTTTATTCGTCAAATAAATTCCCCCCGAATTTTCCGAGAAAGCCGTTTTCTGCAAATCCTATAAATGCCAATAAGCCACCCCAAGCATAATTGCTATCGCTGTTCGTCACATCATCACCATAACCGTTTTCTGCATTATAATTTTCATGAATATGTCCATGACCTTTCCATTCCTGCAAAAACAAATCCACCGATTTAGTTACTAAACTCCGTCTCGCCTCACTATCACCATATTTTGCCAACCCCATATATATTAAAAAGTTTGTCGGAGGCCAGATTCTTCCTCTCCAATAATTATTTTCCCCAAACATCGGATGATTCCGAGAAACTGAAGGAACAATCCACTTTCCCCAAAACTCTTCAGGATTAAAGAAATGCTCCTCCAGCATTCTTTTAACCTTTCTGTGATCCGGCAAAGATACCAACAACGGATAAAAATTACACGGAGTTAATACTGTGCTGAAATCTTTGCTGTCCGTTCTGTAATTACAATAAATTCCAAGATTTTCATTCCACAGTTTTTGCATCTCCGTTTTAAAACAGTGCGCCCTTGCAAGTAGCTTCTCCCTATCTTTTACTTTACCGAGTACTTCCGCAATATCTGCAAGAGCTTCACAGTCATAAATGTACAAAGAGTTTAATGCCACATCCCACAGTTCAAGATTGTTTGTCTCTTTGTTGAAGCGCACCTCCTGCGGTATATACATGGGTGAATTATCCATTCCGGATTCCAGAGACGCACCAAAAGTCTGATGTATCCCCTGCATTTCCCATTTGTTATCATATGGATCACTTCCCCAGGCAAGAAGACCTTCTTTCATTCTGTGCTCTATCCACCAGTTATTCCATATCACAAGATTGTCATATACCTCTTCAAGGAACCATTTTTGATTTGAGAGTCTGTACACTTCTCTTACACACATGCTTCCTACCGGCGGCTGCGATCGGTCGAAGGATTTTCTACCATTTCCAAATGTTCCGTTCGGCACGAAACCAATTTCCTCAACTTCCTTTAAAATTTCAACAATATTAACCATTCCCCGTACCGGATCATCCATTGCAAGCATATAACCTATAAAAAAATTGTCCCAGCAAAATTCAGCATATCCGCCTCGGTCTATATTCCACAATCTGCTCACATTTGCAAGTATCCTGTTCTTACCCGGATCATATATTATATTCCAGGCAATCCCAGCCTGAAGTCCGTACCATAATTCGCTCATTTCACCATATTTGCTTTCTGCGTATTCTGTAAGACGTCTTCTGTTTTTTTCCAACATCAAATCCGCCTCCTGTACAGACATTTTTTCCCCTATACAAATTCTCACCTCTTCAACTAAGCTCATGCAAATATACGGAGTTCTAATTGTATGATAAAAGTCTTCCTTTCTCTTACCTGATATAATAGATATCTCTTTTATTTTATCTCTGCAAGAAAAGATTATATTCTCCTCCGACTTTTCAAAATGACCAGGGCGGTTCCACAACAGAACACTTTCTATTAACACTGCAGGAATAAAACGAGTATCATTTTTATAACAGGAAATACGAATAATAAGATTTTCGCCTTCCCCGGCTGTTTCGATTTTAAATCCGTTTCTTGCCCACTCAACCTTCATCTCTGTATAACTACCATCATACGCATGCAGACCCGGATATATTTTTTCATCCCCATCTTGATTTTTACCTATATTGGCATTCTGCAGATAACTGCCTTTGAGATATTCTTTAAATCCAATATGTATCCCATATCCGTCAGGTAGATATACATATGTACATGCACTGTAAGTATCCCATGTATTCCATCCGTAGAGCAGTTTCTTTTTTTCTTCCTGATACATAATCTTCCCCCTCAATTCACTTTTCTTCTTCAGCTGTATTCTGTCATTTTCTTTCCACCTGTTATGGGAAATATAATATGTACTTCTACCTTTTCAGTATATCTCAACATAATCCTTGCCTTTTTTCCATAAATCACGCGTAGCCTTGCAGCAATGTTCTTCAGACCAAGCTTTCCTCCAGTCTGGGGAATCTCTGCTTTATCAAGAGAATTGTTCATCTCTTCAAGAATATCCTCCTGTATCGGATATCCTGAATTGGAAACAATAATCCTAATCATACCCTGTTCAGTATTTTCAGCTAGAATATCTATTTTTTTTCCGTCTCCGTACTTCACTGCATTCTCTGTCAAGGGCTGCAGTATAAACCTTGGCACCTTTTCTTCATAAAGTCCTGCATCCGCCCGAAAGGTATACATTATTTTTTTCTTCCGGAAGGTGTTAATAAAACAGATATATTTCATTGTTATATCTGCCTCTTCCCTCAACGATGCAAAAACAGCTAATGACATATTATATCTGAGAATCTGTGACAGCCAGGTTACAGCATCCGACATATCATATTTTTTTTCGTCTTCCAACACACACTGAAGAATTCCCAGACCATTATAAAAGAAGTGAGGATTCATCTGCATCTGTAGGGCAGTTGCTTCCGCTCTGCTTTTTTGTTCTTCCAGCTGTATAGTTCTCGTAATATAATCCTTTAACTCATCTAAGAGAATATTAAACTGCCGTGCAATTTTCTTGATATCTCTAGATTTTCCCTCAGGTATCCTGTTTTCAAAATTACCACACGCCGCTCTTTCAATTGCATCCATCATCATGTACATGTTTCTGAATACGTGTTTTAAAAGACCATAGCTAGTCATAGTCATCAGAAATAGACCACATACCGTCCATATCAGAATATGTATTGTTGTTTTTGTAATATCCTGTTGTACGGAAGAAATCTCCAGTTTCTGACAAAGATATTTTTTCATCTCTTTATTATACACATATACCAGTTCCTCCGATGGTTGATCTAATAATAAAATTTCATTTTGTGGCCGGCTTTCTTTCAGTTCACGAAACAGTTGGTTATCCTTTACTCTGATAACAAAAATCCCAAGCTGTTTTCCCTTTATGCCGATTTCTTTATATGCATAAACTGTATAAGACTGGGTGTACTTGTCACTTCCTATCCATCCTGAAATATCACCACTTACATTCATAAACCATCCGCTATTTTGCTCTGACTCCAGAAACGCTGTTAACTGACTATCCTTTTTCAGCCACTCCATATTCAAAAACATGTTGCCATGCTGCGGCATATTTTCATCAAAAGAATAAAAAGTAATTTGTTCGATCAAGTTTTCATTAAGCCCTTGTATGAAGGAAAAAGCTTGACTCACTTCATAATTTAAACGCAGTATATTACTGCTGTTGTGCGTATATGGAGTTGAAATATATTTTTTAATCTCATCCATATTCGTCAGGTAATTCAGGGAATTCGTTACTTGATTACATTCATCCTGAATGGAACGGTCAACTGCCTCCAACGCATTCTGCTGATAATCTAATCCTTCTGTATCTGATAAAGTTCGTCCGAAAAGTCTTTCAGGTAAACAAAAACCAGGATAAGAGCCGGTATCATAATAAATGCAAGTAGTATCAAATGAATTTTACACAAAATACTCATTCCGGCCACCGCACTATTATTATTCTTTCCCATCAGGCTCTCATCCTGCCTTTCTTTTATCTCATTTAAAATGGTTTTACTGTATTATTCCGCCAGTACAAAATTTGTGCCGTAGGTATCATTATAATTCTTCATCAAAGATTCCGCCACTTCCCTTCCTCCTGACCTCATATATTCTTCCACATATTTATCCCAATTATCAAAAGATTCATCACCCAGAATAAACTTCACTCTCATTTCATCACACAATTTAGCTAGATCGGCATTATATGTAGAGTACTCATTACTTGTCAAACCCACAAAAAGATTCTTATAAAGAGGATTATTTGCAGCCTGCTCAAAATTAATTTTAAAGTAAGGTTCATTTGTTAAAAGTTCAGGATAAATATCCATTCTCTGCAATATAGAATATGTTTCATTATCATTTCCTTCCATTTTCACCCCGTCAAGGCGCATTTTATTTGGATCATTAGTTGCACAGTAGTCAAGATTTCCTTTTTCGTCAAGCGTCCAATGAACTCCTTCTACCCCATATTTGCAGGTCCGATAGCCAAAATCCGTAGACATCCAGTCTATCAGACCAAGCAGCTTTTCAATTTTTTCCTCTGAATTATATGAAAAACTAATTACGCCAGCAAGACCGTCATTAGCCTGCATTCCCTGTCCCTGAGACACATCCACAGGTGGGATTCCTGTAACAAGTTCACCCTCTGGCTGTGCTTCATGGAATCCTGTATCTCGTATCAGTGTACCAGGCGTTGACCACCAGCTCGAAAAACATCCTATTTTTCCATTATTTACTTTCTGCGTAAACTGATCCGATGTGTCCGTAAATATTTCCGGATCAATATAGCCTGCTTGGTACATATCGTGGATATACATCAAACAGTCTTTATAGTTTTCGCTAATAGCGTCAATTACAACTTTACCATCTTTTTCATGATAGAATCCCGGAAAGGTTGCATACATTGCGTAAAATACAGCAAATTTTTCGTTTCCTTCCCCGCCATATCCGTAAGTGTCTTTTTTCCCATTGCCATCAGGATCATTTTCGGTAAATAGCCTGAGCATTTCTGTAAATTCTTCCCTGGTTTTTGGTAAGTCAAGTCCTGCCTTATCCAGCCAGTCTCCTCTGTAATTAATTATTCTTTTTCCCTCTGTATTACATGTCGGAATACCATAAATACGCCCATCTTCCTTTACTCTTTCCCAGTATTCCGCAGGTACATATTTCATAAGATTCGGGTAATTACCAATCAACTCAGTAATGTCATAATATGCCCCCTGAGATGCATATTCCCTGTACATATCATACGACAGAACATTAATATCTGGTATAGATTCCCCTGCCACAAGCAATCCATATTTTTGTTCGACATTGTCCGACACATAGTTCAATTGAATATCCACGTCTGTATATTTTATAATTTCATCCCGAACAAGTTCTGTATCAGCAGTTGTCAATCGTGGTGAGCCTTGAAACAAAACCGCAGTAACAGTATCTCCGAATGTCCCCCCATCGATACCTTCAGCTTTTTCCTCCTCTGCTGCTTCTTCCTGCCTGTTCTGCCGCATCTCTTCTTCCGGCAGCACTGTGTTATCCCCACATGAAGTCAACCCCAAAATCATCATTCCCGTCATCAACATACAAATTATTCTTTTTTTCATCCCTAACCTCCATTAAAGTTATTACTCACAATTCAGTATTCATACCTCCTGAAGCAGCATCCTTTGGTGTCTTAGAACTTCTTTTCACGCTCCTCCTCTCCTTTATCCTTTTACAGAACCCACCAACATCCCTTTTACAAAATATCTCTGTAAAAAAGGATATACAATAATAATTGGCACCGATGTAATTATAATAAGCGCCATCTTGGCGTTTTCCGTCAGGACTGTTCCACTCGCCGAATCCAACGCAGCAGCATTTGACATCAATACCAGTTCTCTGAGCAATACCTGTAAGGTCCAATATTGAGAATCATTTAAAAAAATTGTGGCATAGAAAAAAGAATTCCAATAACCTACAGCATAAAATAATATAACTGTAGCCAGAATTGGTGCTGAAAGTGGCAGGGAAATCCTCATCATAATTTTCAGTTGCCCCGCTCCGTCTATCTCTGCTGCTTCTTCCAGAGTCTCTGGTATTGTCATAAGAAAGTTTCTCATGATAATAATATAATATGTGCTCAGACAGGTGGGTAATATTAGAGCCCATATACGGTTTATCAGCCCGATCTTATTAACCAATAAATATAGTGGAATTAATCCTCCGCTAAACAACATTGTAAATACTAAAAAGATGGTTAATATTTTTCTGGCGGGCAGGTACCTTTTGGACAATACATAGGCCCCCATATATGACAAAGTCATGCTGATAATAGTACCAATACTCGTTACAAAAAGAGAGTTCAGAAAAGATGCTGCAACATTTTTGTTTTTTAGCATGAATGTATATGCATCTGTGCGGAACTCATCCGGCCAAAGCAGAAATCTGCCACTATAAATATGTTCAACACTAGATACTGAGCCAACAAGAATATACCAAAATGGGTACAACATTATCAGACCAATTAATAACATAATAATAGTATTAATATCATATGATTTAATAATTGAATTACTATTTATAGCTACAAAAGTATTAATACTTTTAGTTTCTTCACCACCAACTCTAGCTATACCTTTATCCCAACTTAAATCGATTTTATTAATTCCACCATTAGAAAAATAAGTAATTGTGGCACTAATATCATTATTGCCTATAACAATTCTATCAAAATTAATTCTATCATTGTAATTATCAATAGCAATAATGCTTCCTCCTTTTAATAATATTTCTTTTACTTCGTCAAAAGTTTTATCACAAGTAAATTCTTTTTGTCCATTAGTATATATTCCAGTAGGAACAGTTATAACTACACCATAAACAGGAATAAAT
>OGXN01002415.1_pt1 | contig 13297 bp, 8 predicted proteins | sample 1576281 | NCBI WGS metagenome assembly OGXN01 (sample SAMEA3541494, study PRJEB24748) | human gut metagenome | biome: human gut; feature: human-associated habitat; material: faeces | place: China | collected 2012
TTTATCCATCAGGCCCGCCCTGGCCGCCGCCTGGGCAGAGCAGCCCGATAGCACGACGATGATATCGTTCTTAATTAGTTTTTTCATCAGCTCGATATGGGCAGAATCCGGGCGTACCCTCGGATTGTTGCAACCTACCATGGCCACGGCGCCCCTGATAACTCCGGAGGTGATGCAGTCCACCAAAGGCTTGGTGGTACCTGTCACGTCGATCTGGGAGTTTGTGACTGTGTCTAAGGTCTTAATAATGGCCTCCACAGAATAGCCTACCGTTGCTTTTTGCTTTAGCTGTGGAATATGTACCAGCTCTTTCTTTCTGTTTGCGAAATTCTCCACCGCCGCACGTACGATCTTCTTTGCGTTTTCTCCTGCGGTCTCAGCTTCGAACAGAATAAAATCAGAATCCGGCATCTGTGCGATGGGAGAAGTGGTGATAAATTTCGTATGGAAACATTTGCTCAATGGACCCAGGGCCGGAAAAATACACTGCACATCTACCACAATGGCTTCGCAGGCCCCCGTCAGTACCACGTTCTCCTGCTGCAGGAAATTTCCTGCCATAGGAACACCTCTTCGCATAGCGACTTCATTGGATGTACAACAGACACCTGCCACTTGAATACCCGTCGCTCCCAAAGATTTTGCAAGGGCAATCATTTCCGGGTCTTCTGCATATTCGCAAATCATTTCTGACAGACTTGGATCATGTCCATGAATAATGATATTGACCTGGTCTTCTTTCATAACCCCAAGATTTGCTTCCGTGTCCACTGCTTTTGGCGTGCCGAACAGCACATCGGAAAATTCCGTCCCGCACATAGAACCACCCCAGCCATCCGACATACCTGCACGCAGAGCCTGTCTTACCAGTGCTTCCGGTTTGGAGGAACAGCCCATATGGGTCATGTGCATAGCGGTAGAAACTTCCCGGTCAATGGCTCTCGGCTCCAGCTCTGCGGCCTGCCACAGTTTCCGGGTGTGTTCCGGCGCTCTGCTTAACCAGCGCTGTACGCCAAATGGCTTTCCGTACTCCAAAAGAGCCAGTTCGGACATCTCATGTGCCAAATCATAAATGTCTTTTCCCTCTGTTTCCACGCCCCATTCTTTTGCAATGCGCATAAGTTTTTCCGGATCTTTTACCTGGTAATTGCCATCCGGGGAAGCTGCGTGAAGGGTATGGCAGATTTCTCTTCCGTGATCTGAATGAGTTGCTGCGCCTCCGGCTGTAAAACGCAGAAAATTTCGTCCTGCAATACCGTGGGCATCACAGCCGCAGATACCTCTCGGTGCCTTTTTGGTAATACGGCATGGGCCCATGGTGCAGATACGGTAGCAGATACCCTCTTCTCCAAACTTACAGTGGGGCGTCTGGTTCTTCACTCTGGCCTGCCAGGAATCCGCCCCTACCTTCTGTCCTGTTTCCAGAAGTCTTTCCGTGGCCTGTTCAAATTCTTCAATGGTTGTCAATCTGAATATACTCATCTCTACCTCCAACTATTTTTGTTTGTCTATATTATAACAATCTCCGTCAAAGTTTCCTATCAACGGTTTATTGAAGGTATCAACCAATGATTGATACAAAAGTATTTGACTTTTTTCCGCTATACAGCCAACTGTCCCTTATGGTACAATAAGATATAAAAAGTTCAGGAAAAATAACTGCTTCGAGGAGGATTCAAAAACTATGCGATTGACCAATTATGTTGCGGCCATGGACTGCTGGAAAGGCCGGGTGGACAGCACCACAGATTACGATGCTTTCCGCTGGCATCAGTGGGTACAGCCATTAGATTTAAACGAAGTTACAGAAATAGAAAACGGGAAACTTGGATTTGCGTTTATAGGCTTTTGCAGTGAGCAGGGGGTAAAACGAAATAAAGGCCGTATAGGAACCGCTCTTGCACCGGATTTTATCCGGACACAAATGTCAAATTTCCCTTGTACATTTTCCCAGGAAGTAAAGTTCTACGATGCCGGAAACATTCTCTGTGAGGAGATTTGCATGGAGGAGGGACAGCGTCTTTTGGGACTTGCTGTGGAGAAAATTCTGGATATGAACCTGTTTCCCATTGTTCTGGGCGGCGGCCACGAAACCACTTTCGGGCACTTTCAGGGACAGTTCGCCGATTTGAAGAAAAAAAAGGAATCCCTGGATATGGGCATTATCAATTTTGACGCGCATTTTGATTTAAGACCTTATGAGCATGGCCCGTCTTCAGGCTCCATGTTCCGTCAGATTGCAGATATTTATAAAAAAGAACAAGCTGCTTATCACTATCTGCCTCTGGGAATCCAGGAACACAGCAACACGGTCAGCCTGTTCAAATACGCGAAGGAAATCGGAGCGGATTATATTCTGGCAAAGGAAATTCAAACCTCCAATTATTCGGTCGTTTTGGAGAAAATCGACACTTTCCTGTATGAATGTGATTCTGCTTATATTACCATCTGCACGGATGTATTTTCTTCTGCATTTGCGCCAGGCGTAAGTGCCACACAGACCCTGGGACTGGATCCGGAAGCGGTGCTTCCTCTGCTGAAACATATCCTGAGAACCCGCCAGGTCAGAGGCTTTGACATCTGCGAAATTTCCCCTCGGTTTGACCAGGATAATACTACGGCCAAGCTGGGGGCTGTGCTGATTTTTGCCGTGGTAAACACGCTGTGCAAGCTGAATAATCTGGCAATTGATGTACTTACCCATTAAGTATTTGTCCATACAGACACGGCAGGTTCTTAGAGGACTTATACAAAAAAGGAGAAGCTATTTCACTATAACAGTTTCTCCTTTTTCTTCATAATTTCAAGTGTACTACTATATTTTATTGTTTCACAATAAACCAGGCAAAGTCTGCATAATCCTGGCTTTCTTTTCCATAAGCGGAAGCATACATTCCCATTGTACACCCCACAAAACCGCCTGCGTATTCAGTACTATAAGGCCGTAAGTCCACTGCTTCCGCAACAGGCCGTGTCTCCCCGTTTTGTACTATGTAAATCCTTCCCACTTGTTCCTCTGCCTGAAACAGGATTTCTATCAGTCCTTCACAGATAGATGCAGTACCCAATACCCGTTCCTGCCCATCTATAGTTTCTATTACACTGATGGTACGCTCTTCATTCTCATTCCGTATTTCTGCCCTCAAAAAGTTCCGATGATTTTGGAACAATAAAACTCCGGCTCCACTATGGCTGTCCTTGGGTATAAATTCCAATCCTGCAGATACTGTGAAGGTATAGCCCATTTGCCGCACACCCAGATAAGTGCTTCTGGCTTTTTCCCCTACGTGATGTCTTCCTGCCTGTAAGCGCAGAAAACCTGGCCTTGCATGTAATGAATACATATGAGAATCTCTTCCGTAAATACTCACCAGTTCTTTCGGCAGTTGGTTTCCGTAAAATTGAAAAAACAGATTCTCTCCCGCCTCTCTTGGGAAACGCACAGGTTCCAACCACTCTTCCAATTTTCCAATACCTGGATTGATTACCGGCCAGCCATCTTCCCACTGGACTTTCGCCAGAAAAGTTTCCCTGCCCATGCTGCTGCATCCCTTGCATCTTCTGCAGGCCAGCATTACTATATACCAATTGCCCTTTCCATCATCTACTAAATCCCCATGTCCCGCACATGTTACAGGATAATTCCGTCCTAAATGCCGATGGGTAAACACTGGGTTGCGGGGACATCCTTCAAAGGGCTTCTCAAGACTTTTAGTTCGTGCAACGCAAATACAGTGCTCCTCTGCTGTTCCTCCCTCAGCATGGAACAAATAATAATATTCCCCCATTTTATACAAATGAGGACCTTCTGGCCAAACAGCATTTTGCATGGCACCCTTCCAAATAGTTCTGCTTTCCCCTATAAGGCGCATATTTTCCAAATCTAATTCCTGAAGCCAGATTTCCCAGTCTCCGTTATATTGAACCCCATTGCTGTTTGGTCGTGTTCCCACATAATAACAGGTTCCATCTTCGTCAAAAAACAAACTGGGATCAATTCCTTTGGCGTTCTCTCCCAAATAAAAAGGATCAGACCATGGACCCTGTGGTGTCTTAGATGTAACCACAAAAGTTCCCCCCTGATCCACATTTGTAGTAATCATATAAAAAGTTCCATTATTCCAACGAATTACCGGGGCAAAAATGCCTCTGGAAATTTCTCCCCCGTCTAAGGATAATTGCTCCGGTCTGTCCAGAATATTTCCTATTTGTTCCCAGTGAGCCAAATCTCGGCTGTGAAATAAAGGAACTCCAGGAAAATAAGAAAAGCTGGAGTTTACTAAATAATAATCTTTCCCTACCCTACATATGGATGGGTCGGGATAAAAACCTTTTAAAATGGGATTATTGGTTTTCAGCATATGTACCTCCTAAATATTGACGCTTTATTTTACATAGCCGAACCCAAGAATGGTAAAATTCTTTCTTTCCTCTCCCTGTGCCGGCCGTATAGTTATGTTATGTGTTTTTGTCTCTTTCCCTTTAAAAAGAATGACTGCATTACAATGTGTCCAACCATTTTCGAGGGGATTTGCTGTGAGAATCTGTTTGTGATCCACATAAACCTCTGCCTTACCTGCATTGGTTTCCCCAGAATCTTTAAACACCAGAAGAAGGCTTTTACAGGTAATCTCCATGGTAAATGGAATCATCTCCCGTATAAGTTCTTCTCCTCTGTACTGCCAGTTATAGGGAAACTGGGGTGTGGGTGTAAGATCCAAATCCATTTCTACACACTGCAAATCACAGTCTGTACCATCAAAACTGCCACAGCAGATAACAGCATCCTGGCATAAGCTTTTCCGGTCTAAAAGTTGTACATCCTGAAAGTCGCAGCCTAAAACAGGAGTACATTTTTCCTGTAAGATACTGCTGTCTTCGCTTCCAGCCAAACTGTTATCTGCTGCTTCAAACAGATAATCCAGGCATTTTGCCATAATTAGGTGTCCCAGATTCGATGGATGAAAAATATCATAGAAAAATTGATTTCTGGAAATCACCCCACCCTGCTCCTTTGGCAATCCAAATTGGGGAGATACTGCATCCCGGACACTGACCATAGGCAAATGATAATAATATCCCACCGGACTTAACCGCTCCTGCAGGTTCCAGTCATTTGCAAATACGGAAAACAACAAGATAACTGCCGGATTCCAGGGAAGCTGCAAAACCTTTCGTACCAGACTTTCATAGCATACACCCTTTGTCTCATCCCCTTCATCGTTCACGGCAAACTCTATGACAATCAAATCCGGCTTCTCCTGTTTCCTTAGCACATCTCTTTCAAACCGTATCATTCCCAGTTCCGAAGGAGTCCCCCCTACTCCTGCTTTCAGATAATGTACATTTTCCCCGACGCCAAATCTATCTTTGAAAGCACAGCAGGTCTTCCATGCATAGCATTCCCGGTGAATAGGCACCGCACCGGCCCCCTGAGTAATCGAGCCTCCTATAAAAGCCAGGGTGACATCCTCTCCCTGTTTTGCTTTTTCTATGACTTTTTTCATACGAAAAGGATTTCCCAGTGACAAAAGAGATCTGGCAATCATAGATTCTGCTGCTTCTCCTGTCAGATTCGGTGTAACTTCCTCACCTTGTTCTGGAACCTGGAATCCATTCTGTACATAAAGCATCACACTTACTTTCGCCTTTTGGCCTGGTTTTGGGAATCGAAACCGAATCTGCCCAGGTTCCTTGTCATCCTCAGACCATTTAATTTGCTCCAGTAAAATCTTCTGCTCTATGCCATTTCCCTTTAAAGATAGTTTTATAGCAGTCCCGCCGCCGTAAAGATTCTGTTTTCCATACATTTGAAATACAAATTCAATATCCTCTTCCGGTGTTTCGGCGTCTATGCTTACCCCAATACTATGCACCAGACTCCGAAATCCTTCTACACTTTTTAAACAGCTCAGCATTTCTTCGTCCTGTATATTTCCCACAATCCTGGCACTGTTTACTAATCTCCCATCTGATTCATATAAAAACTGGACGCCGCTTCCGTCTTCCTGAGGTGCGCCGAAAACTTCTTTTTCTCTCATAATATAAAAACCCGCCCGCTTTTTTTCCGGATTTTTTGGTGCCACAGGTCCTCTCATATTCCCATTCCTCATTTCCAAATACGATAATTTCCACTTAGTGCCATTAGTGCGAACAGATACAGGAAATTGTCATAATATCTCCTGTCTCCTGTTCGAAGGGGTGTGTTCCAGAATTTTTCCACACATTCCCTGGAATATGCCCCATCTGCTGCAAGAGATGCCTGAGCATTTACTGCAACTACAGCTACCGGATGCAGAGCTTTTTCTTCTAATCTTGTTCCATCGATAAGAAACACACCATCCCAGTGGCCTTTTTGCTTGACACAGTAAAATTCCTGGAAAGTCTGAGCAATTTCCTTCTGCCATGGGTCTTTCCCAAACCATAAGGTATCTAAACCAATGTTTGCTATCGTACGATAAGCATCACTATAGTACCAGTCGTGGCGCCCAAACTGTTCTACATGTCCGGTATGAGGTTCTCCATTGTATTCACCATATTCTGGTGACAATCCTGTATCCGGATGACAGGCACAATGAAGATATGTTCTGCTGGCCTGTGCTGCCTGTCTCCAAAACTCCCTGTCTTCTTTGTTTGCCCATAATGCAAATAATTCATAAAAATGTGGAAGATGGTAAGAGGGGTCTGTAAAGTCTACCCCTGGAATAAATTTAATCAATTTGTTTTCTCTATCCCACATAGGTTCTCCCAAATTTCCATTTTCTCCTTTGTGTACACATTCTTTTAAAATGTTTTTCGCTTCCTGGCTATAGTTAAAAATTCCTGTACCGTCACCCCAGCGGTGAGAAGCAAAAAATAATGACATAGCAAAGAATTCTTCTCCATCCGGAGCCGGGCCATCAGAATTCGGACTTCCCTCTGTGCTGCAGGACCAGCGGAAATAATAGCGTCCTGCGCCTTCGCTCATCCACATATAAGTTTTTACCCATTTCCAGATACGGTCAAATTCCTCTTTTTTATTTAACTGAACACAAACCATCATTCCATAAGACATTCCCTCTGTGCGGACATCATGATTTCCTGTATCTTCCAGATAGCCCATATCCTCCCCGACCTCATGATAAAACCGCTCTGCCTCCGTTCCATAAAAAACAGTTTCAAAAGCATCCTTCAATTTTTTCTCAATTTTTTCTTCCGGATAGCCATACTCTTTGAATAAATTTCTATAATTTTCTGTTTCAAACGCTCCTGACATCTTCCTGATTCCTTCCTACTCTGTAATCTGATGTTTATGTATAGATAAAATTGGTAAATCCAGCACTTCCCCCAGTAACACGTGTAGAATACATGAAAAGTGCAAACCGGCATCCGCAGAAGTGGTCCATTTTAAAATACAGCTTCTGTGTTCTTCCAATTTTCTTCCATCCTTTTGCTGTCTCATAAAAAAATTCTGCTTCATCTTTCTTATATTCAAAATCAATTGCTACCTTTAATCTCACATAATCTGACGGTATTCGTATTTTTTCATACTCTGTGCCTGCATCCCAGTTTTTCTTTCCATTCAGGGATTCATCCTCTTCCTGCTTTCCTACCATAACCAGAGACATATGATCTTCTTCTTTTTTCAATGCCACAAATCCGAAACATCCTAAAAATGCACTAATTCCGGCATAATCTCCCACATTCATGTCGCTTCCATTTATCGTCACTTCTGCTTCACACTTAGGATATCGTGTTCTCTGAGTAAGTGTGTTGACTGCCTCTTCCAGTTTTGTACAGAGTTTATCAGACTGGATTCGAAATTCCCCATCTGCAATTGACCAGTGCAAGGAGTCCGGCTGATGGTTAAATTCCCACACTTCCTTTAATGAAATTTTTCCATTTTTGTCTGGAAGATACTGAAAATCATCACTGGAAAATAAAGGAGTATATTGATATTCGGGCCTGCTACTTTTTGTTTCAATTCGTTCCGGTACTCTGCCATGTTTACCAAACACAGGAAAGTCATTTTCCCATTTCACAGGAACCAGTACCGGAATTCTTCCCACTGCACCTCTGTCCTGAAACAGAACCCCATACCATTCTCCATCCGGCGTATCCACAATTCCTCCTTGTGCAATACCCTGATGGCAATAGTTTAAATCATCTGCCAGAACATCTCCTCCGGTAAAGGTTCCTTCGATACTGTCCGATACAAAACAGGCCTCCCGTCTGAACCATTCTTCACCAGATGAATGTATGAGGAACACATAATATTTTCCATGAATCTTATAAAAATGCGCTCCTTCATACCCTAATCTATAGGTTCCCTGTTCTTTCACAATGATTCTGTCTATCCCATTCTCTTTCGGCCCTTTTAGATTTCTATCCAGTTCTGTTAAATGAATCTCTGTATTGCCGTATACAAGATACACTCTGTCATCATCATCAAACAACAGAGAACAGTCATGATAAAAACCTTCTATTTCTTGTTTTTTCCAATTACCGGAAATGGTGTGCGAGTGGTACAGATAGGTTTTCCCTGTGTCATTTGCCGCAAAACATACATAAAATTTATTTTTATGATAACGTATAGAAGCAGCCCACATACCTTTCCCATAAATACCTCTCTTATCTTGCAGACGCTGTCCTTTCGTACCATCCAGACTGTCATAAATATGGCCGGCAATCTCCCAGTTTCTTAAATCATAAGACCTGAGAATCACACATCCTGGCATAAAATGCATGGTGGTACTTACCATATAATAGGTATCCTCTACCCGAATCACATCCGGGTCTGGAAAATCCATGTTCAAAATAGGATTTATACTCATTATTTACTCCTTTACCCCGCCAATGGTAAGTCCTGTTACAAAATATCTCTGCAAAAACGGATACAGACAGATAATCGGTAGCATGGTTAAAATAGTAGCTGCCGCACGGACGGAAGTAGGAGTTACGGTTCCAATAGCATTTTTCATGGCTTCTGCTGAACTTCCTTGATTGGTTACAGAAGACAGCAGTTTCATTAACTCATACTGAAGTGTAGTAAATTCCGGACTCATTCTGTTATAGAGCATGGCATCAAACCAGGAATTCCATTGGCCTACTGCTACAAACAATGCCACGGTTGCATAAACCGGTTTGCATAATGGTGATATAATCTTCAGAAAAATAGTAGTATATCCTGCTCCGTCAAGTTGTGCCGATTCTTCCAGACTATCCGGTATGCCATTCATATATGTACGGATTACCAGCATATTAAATGCACTGAGCATTCCCGGGATTACATAAACCATAAAGCTGTTGGTCAAACCTAAATTCTTATACAGCAAGAAAACAGGAATCATTCCTCCATTAACATACATGGTAATAACCCAAAATAAAGAAAGGGAACGCTTAAACAAAAAGCGCTTTCTGCTAACAATAAAGGCCAGAATTGCATTACTAAACAGCGCCAGCATAGTACCAATAATAGTTCGCAGCACTGTAATATAAGCTCCTGTAATCAGATTATCTTTCTGCAAAATCGTAATGTAGTTTTTCAGCGTCCATTTTCTTGGCAATAAGTAGATACCTCCCCTAAGGGCGTCTGTTCCGTCATTGAGTGAAATTGCCAGTGTATTTAATACCGGATATAATGTTATGGTTACAAAGACAATCATAAAAATCGTATTCAAGACAACAAATACCTTATCCGCTGTCGATTTTTTCTTCATTTATTTATCCACCTCTTTCTGTCAGAATAATCGTTCTTCCCCGTGCCTTTTAGCAATTTGGTTGGCGATAACAATAAGAACAATACTTACAAGGCTCTTGAAAATACCTGCTGCCGTACCAAGTGCATAATTTCCCTGGCTGATACCCCATTTCAATACATAGATATCAATGGTCTGAGATACACTTTGTACTAATCCGTTTCCTAACAGATACTGGATTTCAAAACCTGCATTTAAAACATTTCCAACGTTCATGAGAAGCAAAATCATAATCGTTGGCTTAATGCCAGGCAGTGTTACATGCTTGATTTTTGCCCAACGTCCTGCACCATCCATACTGGCAGCTTCATACAAAGATGGATCAATGGCGGTAATAGCAGACAAGTAAATAATGGCGTTCCACCCTGTCTCTTTCCAGACATTTGCAAATGCTACAATAGGCCAGAAAAATTTAGGATGAGCGAAAAAGTTTAAAGGCTGATCCAAAATATTCAATCTCATAAGGATTTCATTTACAATTCCAGTCCCTGATAACACATCATGAAGGATACCAGTTACTACAATCCATGACAAAAAGTGAGGCAGGTAGGAAATGGTCTGCACTACTTTTTTGCCACCTTTTGCCTTTACCTCATTTAGCAAAATAGCAAATACAATCGCCATCACAAAGGTAGATGCCAAGTTAATGACTCCCATGGCCAGTGTATTCCGGATAACTCTCAAAAACGTTGCATCTGAAAACAAAAATTTAAAATTTTCCAGTCCTATAAACGCAGAATGAAACAGCCCGTCTTTTGGTTTATAATCCTGAAAAGCCATAATCCATCCGCCTAAAGGCAGATAGCAGAAAATAATTCCATATATTACAATCACCACTGACCATAAAAGCAGCACTTTTTGTCTCTTTATTTCTTTCCACGTAATCTTCGGAACCGGATCCATCACGTTTTCTTTTTTTCTACGTTTTGCCGCCGATGTCATAATGTCACTCCTTTTCTTTAAAGGTAAGGCTGTCACATTAAAGCGACAGCCTCTATGTTCTGTTTTCTATTTTTTATTCGTATTTTTCATGTTCTTCTATTCTACGTTCCAGTTCCGCCTGCATTTCATCTAAAAATGCCTGTGGATTGCAGTCTTCATAAACCTTCATATAATCATCCCATGCCTGATCGAAGTCTTCTGCCATCACAACTTTAGGTAAATACTCATGTTTGACCTCTCCCATCTTGGTCCATGCTATACCTCCCGGTGTGCTGGTTGTCAATGTACCACTAAAGGAATACAATGGATACCATGGTCCGGGAGCTTCGCTTGTTCCCAACATATCTACATAAGTTTCCGCTCCATATGCTTCAAAGCATTTTTTAACGTCATCATTTAATCCGTCAAAAAATTCTCTTGGCTGATTCTGTGGTGACATGGCATTGATGCCATCTCTGCTGGTTCCTGAATATTGTGGAAAATATGAATACGTGCACAAATGAGAGGCTTTATAAGCCGTATCAGAGGCCTGAGTCCTCATTTCTTCTGTGCGATAATATTCTCCATTCTCGTCTACATCATAATCTACACCTTCAACGCCCCAGTAACGTAAATCATGAACTTCCTGTCCTAAAAGGTCGTTAATAAACTGAAGCGCGCCTTCTACATCGTCACAGTCTGTTGTAATAGCCAGTCCGCTTGCCAGATTGAGAACGCCTCCTGAGTTGTGCCACTGGTTTTTCATTCCTTCTTCAATGGTAATTGGAAGCGGTATGTAATCACAGCCCTGATCATTTAATCCCTGCTGCTTCAAAGAATCATTTACAGAGTATGCAAAATCCCACCACTGATCAATCATTCCCAGAACACGTCCCGTAGATAATTTTGCAATATATTCATCATAAGTCTGTGTAAAGGATTCCGGGTCTATAATTCCTTTTTTGTACTCTTCATTTAATTTCTGGAAATATTTTACAGCTGTGGGAGACGTATTATAATCCATAACCTGAAGTTTGTCTGTATCTACCATAACGCATCCATCATTTGGATAACCATCCAGGAACATTGGTGCATTTTCCAGGCAGAAATATCTCCAATCATCACAAAGAATGGTATATGGAATATTCTCCGTTCCATCTTCCATAGTAGGATTTGCTTCCTGGTATGCCTCAATTAAGTCAAAATACTGATCCATAGTTTTTACTTCTGGGTATCCTGCCCATTCCAGCACACGAGCCTGAATCCAGAATGCTTCATCATTATGGGTAGTTGCTTTTTCCTCTCCATAGATATTTCCGAACTGCTGAATCCAATAAATATGCCCATCATCTTTGCGAAGTTTGTCCCACTCCTCTTCTGTATAATATTCTTTGATATTAGGATAATCGTCTATGTAATCATCCAGTGGAACTAATGCTCCTGCTTCATATAACTGTTCCATGGCATCGCCACCGTCAATAAAGTCCGGATATTCCCCACCTGCAATCATGGTTCCAACTGCTTCTTCTGCTGTCTGTCCGGTAAGCCAGGTTTCTTTACATTTCGCCCCGGTAATCTCTGCGATTTTTTCCTGGATTTCATTATCATCATTGATTTCTGTACCAGGTACAGCGAAAAACGCTGTAAACTCTTTTATTCCTCCTTCTTCCTTTTCCTTGTCCTTTTTTTCTCCTCCACATCCAGCGAGAAGTGATGCTGCCATAGCAATTGTAAGTCCAAAGGCTAACATCTGTTTTCTTTTCATATTACGTTCCTCCTGTTTTTTGATACTCTAATTTTAACAGTTTTGTTTCTCCTTACAACCCGACAAACAACAGCAAAAAGCAGGACAAATTTCAGTTCTTTATAGAATCATGAAAATTTATCCTGCTTTTCACATACTTATACCCCACATTTTGCCTTTTTTCTATAGTTGGTAGGGGTACATCCCTTCACTGCAATAAATTTATTAATAAAATAATCTAAATCTCGGTAGCCTACCTTATCTGCAATCTGATAAATCTTATCATCCGTATGCAACAGACAGTCTGCTGCTTTTTCAATTCTATAATGATTCAGATATTCTTTAAAGGAGACCCCATATTGCTTGCGAAACATCTGCCCCAAATAAGCACTGTTGACAAAATATTTTTTACTGAATTCTTTTAAGGTAAGGTTCTCCTGATAACGTTCCCGTATTTCCTTTTCTACACATCCCAAAACTCCTCGTGAAGTGTTTTTTCGCAGTTCTCCTAAATATTCTCCATATTCCTGCATAAACCTCTGGAAATTTTCTTTCCCGCCTCTAAGTACACTGTTTTCAAATACATTTTTCCGGATATATTGTATAATTTCATCCTGATTCAGACTGTCATCCTGCCCCAATCCTAAATGAGCCAAATTTACCAGCAGATAATTCATATTCATCTGGGTCATTTCTAAATTCATATTCTGCTGATTTAGTTCTTCATATACAATCCTGGCTTTTTTCTCAATCTTCAAAGCATCATTTTCTTCTACTGCTTTTAATAATTCTTCAATACTAGCCTTATTAATAATCTTTCCACCAGCTTCTGTTTTTTCTTCTGAATAATACAGAATATTTTTATCCACTTGAAATACATGAAAGCTTCTGTCCA
>OGXN01002419.1_pt1 | contig 13271 bp, 11 predicted proteins | sample 1576281 | NCBI WGS metagenome assembly OGXN01 (sample SAMEA3541494, study PRJEB24748) | human gut metagenome | biome: human gut; feature: human-associated habitat; material: faeces | place: China | collected 2012
TTCTTAAATCGTAATTTCCAATTAATCATGATAGCTCCTCCAATTTATTATCAATTTTTTCGACTTTCTCACTCAAGTTAGTAATTTCGGTGGTTAGTCGGATAAGTGCTTCATTTTGTTTGTCGTGATTGTCTAATCGTTTTTTGATTTCGATTAGTTCTTTGTCATGTTGTTTGTCCTTTTCTTCTAAAATCGTCGTACGACGTTCGCTGTTCGTCATACGACTTTGAAAAAACGTAAAGAGCGTCAATACTGAGACTGACGCACTTAAAAACATGCTAATAATTTCAGGTTTCCACATAATAAAACAACCTCGTTTCTAAGGTTGTTGCGTATCTGAGTTTTTATTTTGATTAGATAAATCAACATAATACTGTGTTCGCTCTTTGAATTGTTCTGGAACATCATCAATTGTAATCCAGCCCATTTCAATTTGTAGAGCATAATATTTAGCGAATGATTCAATTAGTTTTTCAGGGAATTTAATTTTCATTTGTTTTTCCTCCACTTTCTTCTTCGGTTGTTTCATTTGTTGACATATCAATCAATGACAAAATTTCCATTAATTGATTTACACTGTCAGTTGCATTTTTTACTAAAATAACAGTTTTAGCTGTTTCCTCTTTAGCTTCTGCTACTGCGGTCGTTACAGTTGTGACCATTGATTTTAGATTGTTAATTGCTGATTCTACTTCAACTAATTTTTTGTTAGCTTCATCAACACTCACTGACATCTCATCAACTTTTTGAACTGCTTCTGGCATAGCTTTGTCGGCATATTCTGCTTTAAAATACGCATCACGAGCTAATTCAATAAGTTCATCATTACTTTTGCTTGTTTGGTCACCAATGACACGTTCAGTGAATGTGCCATAGCTACCAGACAATGTAGCTAATGTGATTTCAGTGTGTGTGATCACACCATCAGTGTAGATTGGGTATTTCCCAACAACTTGCCATGTTCTCATTCGTCATCACCCCCTTTCAAATCATCATCTTTGGGCATCAACGTAGCTAACTTATCTTCAAGTTCATTGTTATGCTGATTAGCAACTGTCAATTCAGCACGTAATTGTACTGCTTCGTATTGTGCAGTTGCTAGTTTTTGTAGTAACTCATTAATAATTAATTGATTTTTATCCATATTAAACTCCTGAAATATCTTTTAGTGCATTTCTAATAGCATTTTTGGCATCATTTGACGTTCCACCATTAAGAAAATGTTGAAAACAATTTCTTAAAACTTGGATGCAACCACGAACCCAATAACCACTACCATCTCCGTTATCAAGTCGAACATCACCTGTTACAATATCTGCGTATCGTGAATTAATCCCAAAGGGTTTCATAACAACATGTCCTGTGTAAGTAGAGTTAGGACTAAATGTTTCCATTTTCCAACCTGCGGCAGATGTGTTGGTTACAACGTCTTTGTTATAACTATGTCCAAAATAAATATTATCGGCAATTACACGCAAAGAGTCAGCTCTTTCATGGTCATTTGCAGCAATACCATTAATGGTTTCAACTACAATCCCTGAAAATCCACCTTGGTCCCATTTGCCATCATCAAGCGTTGTTTCACGACGGTCACCGCCTAAAATAACTCGTGATAAGATTCGGCTAGTTCCACTAACTGTGATACTAGTATTTGAAAATTTAAGTCCCATTGTACTAGCGTTTGCTTGAACACGAAAAATACCAGTGTTGTTGTTATTGTAAAAAAGCTTACCAGTGTCGAGTTCAAAATTAGTTGCGTTAGATAGTGATTGTAATTTACCACCTTTAATGACGTTCGCTGTAATACCACTTGATACAATTTTGCTTGAATTAATAGAATTAGCAGCTATTTTATCTGTGGTAATCGCACCTGCGGCGATATTCGCTGCACTAATCGTGCCCGTTTTGATTTGTGCGCTAGTAATTGTGCCACTTGCAATTTGACTAGCTGTAATGCTACCAGCTTTGATTTTGGCAGCGTCTAACGTACCAGCTGTTATACGGTCACCATTGATACTATTGGCTGACATAGCACTTGTAGTTACTGCTCCTGCTTTAATGGCATTTGCTGTGATGGCACCGGTGGAAATCACGTCAGCAGTAATGATTTTACCGTTCAAATGTGCCGTATTAATCGATTTGCTGGCTATTTTGGTACTTGTGATAGCACCGTCAACAATCATACTGCCTTTGACATTAATCTTGTCAGAAAACAGATTAATAGCGTTTTGGTTAACAGCAAAATAAGAACCAATCGCATTCGCAACATCAGTCGTTGACTTGCCAGCCTTCATGACGATTCCATCTGTATTAATCGTCAAACTAGCACTCTTAACCGTTGATTTATCCAACGCAGATACGCTCGCTTTGATTGAGTCTGTTGTCTGCTTGATTTCTGACTGTGCAGTGGCTAACTTACTGTCATAGTCTTCGGGAGCAGGTGTCCAGTCTGTGGGTATCTTGCCTTTTTCGAGCTTAACACCGTAAAGCCACACTTCGGATTTAGCAGTAGAAACTTGACGGCACGGCAACACGTTTTTGAGTCCGTTTGCGGTGGGTAGCGTCTTCCAAGTTATCCAATATCGTTCCCAATTCGATTTCAGCGTATGAGTAATAAATCCATCAGCTGCTGTAGTAGTTTTACCATCACTATTAATACCGTATGCTACACAGCTTGGGAAGAAATGACTGTATATAGTTCCACTACCTTTTACCCAAAACGATAAAGTGTATTCAGTATCAGGGAGAACAGTTAAAGCGTTGTCAAAACGAACATCATAGGTATTCAAAGCTGTATCTGTACCGGTAGACGTACCATGATATACGTTGAACTTATCGATAATGTCCGTAATTGTCGCAACCTTAGTATTCCAAGCCCAACCCGAAGAAAAGTTAGCAGTACCTCTAACTAAATTCCGCCCGCCAACGCTTGTAGGTATTTTTTCCTCCACACTCGTAATCTTACTGCTCAACTCGTTAGCTTTAGCTATGATATTGTTTTCAGCAGTTGTTACACGACCGCTTAACGTATTGAAGTCAGTCTGTGAAACTTTGGCACTCAAACCAGTAGTTAATGCACTAATCTGTGTAGTGTGTGTGCTGATTGTTTTAGCGTTGTTGTCAGCCGTACTTTGGGCTGCATTTGCCTTATTAGTTGCTGTGGTGATACCAGATTGCAAGTCAGATTTAGCCGTATTCAACTCTGTCTTAGTGGCAAGCAAAGTCATACCGTCTTTTGTCTGTTTCAACTCACTAGATACGGCGCTGATGTCGCTAGCTGTATCCTCGATAGCAGGTACTGGGCTTGTTGCAAGTGAACCCTCTTCAAGCTGTACATCACGGATATAGACAACATCGCCGACATTCCAGACATTGTCATTGGTATAAACAATCCATTGTTTATACTCAGTTGTCGTTGCTACCGTAAATGTATTGCTATAACGTTGCCATTCCGTCGTTGCATTGATATTAAGATAAGCTTTGCCCCATTCCGGACCAATCTTGATAGATTTAGCTTTGGATAACTTAATATCCATAGCCCATGTCATCTGTTTGCCGAAAAAACGTCCGTCAGAAAAGTCAAACAAGTTTTTGTAAAAACCGCCACCACTTGTACTTGCAGTTGTACAAGTAGCTTTTAAATATTGACCGCTTTTAGCTGTACTATCCGATATAATCTCGAATTTCCAACTTGCTTTTTTAGATGTCCAGCCAGTAGCCGTCAAGCCATAACTTCTGATGTAATTACGAGCTCCAACCGCTGTTGGTATCTTACCCTCAACCGCAGACACCGCACTTGTAATTTGCCCAGGCACTGCTTCGACTTTTGTCTGCAAACTGCTAATGTTGCCATTCGCTGTTTGTAGATTGCTTTGCAAGTTAGCTACTGCCTTATCATTGCTAGCTTGATAGTTAGCAAGATTAGTCTTAGTCGTGTTGGCAGTTGTTGTAGTCGCTGTTAAGTCAGCTTTAACACCATTCAAGCCAGTTTCAAGCGTTGCTGTTTTCTTGCTCGTATTATCTGCAGTTGTTTTAACTTGTGATAGCGTTGTTTTAGTGCTTGTTAAGTCGTCTTCGACTACTTTTGTTCGTGCAGTAACACTTGTAATATTTTTAGTATTACTATCTACCGTCTTACTTAATTCGCTGACAGTCGTCTTAGTACCGTTTGCAGTTTCTTCAACTGTTGAGACACGTTTAGTTAGTTCAGACTGTGCGCTAGCTTGTGCTTGTAACTGTTGCGCTTGACTGGTTAAATCTTGTTTAGCTTTAGACAAGTCGTTAGCAACTGTGGTGAGTTGTTGTTTGGCTTCACTCGCTGACGTCTTAGCGTCATTTGCAGTTGACGTTGTGGCAGTTAAATCAGTTTTGACTTTGGCTAAGTCAGATTTTAAACTGTTGGCAGCTGTGTTCGCTTGTTCTGCGACTTCTGCTGTTGCTTGATTGATTTCATCAGCATATGCCTTAGCGTTTGATTCTGCCTGCGTTTTAGCTGTATCAATCTGTGTTTCAAGTTCTGTTTTTGACGTGGCGAGTTTTTCTGTAATAGTCGCTTCAAATTCTTCACGATCTGGAACGTCTTTTAGTTCATCAGCAATCTGTTCTTTGAATGCTTCAACATCATTAACGATAGGTAGCTCTTCCCAATCTGCACCAGTCCAGTAATACATTTTCGTTGTGTCGCCGACTGTCAAATAAAGTGAGTCACCTTTATGTAGTGTACCTTTAGGCTCATCTTTTGGAAATTCATTACCAAAATAAACAGTACTTTTACCATCTGCAGATACTAAAGCTTTATTTGCTGTTTCTACTGCTTGTGCAATAGAATCTGATGCATTCTGTGCTTGCTCTTTTGCGAGCGTGTAACTTGCTGATAATTTTTTAACAGCACCAATATCATTACAAGTCACTTCATGTTTAACAAGCTGACCAGTAATATCATATTCGCTAGTAAAGGATACAATTCTAATTTTTTCTTTAAAGCCAAGTGTCTCATTGATTGCCATGATATAATCGCCCGCTGTTGGTTGAGTATAATCATAACCAGCACGAGTTAAATCTTCCATGTCAAGAGTAATCGAGATACTATAAGAATTATCAACGTTTTCTTTTAAAGCAGCAGTCATACTATCGGCTTTAGTGTAACGTTCATCAACAAGTGGTTCAGCTTCCAATTTGCCATAAACACTAGCTAATGGACTTGTATATTCAACTGTTAAGCGACCCTTGTTATGGTCATTCTCATCAACCCACGCACCAAAACCTTTTTGATAAGTAACAAAATCACTAATATTTTTTTCAATCCCTAGTTCGTTCATGTTGAAGTTCTTGCGAACAACCGTTGATAAATCAGTTCCTGTTTTTTCTAGGATTCTGACAACTTTGCCATTTACTTGAAATTCAACACCTGATGAAGTGATGATATCGTTAAATAATTTTAGACGGCTTTTATATCCAAAAGACTGCTTTTCAAAAGCATAAACTTTCAATAGAGGGGCAATTGTGTAAGTATAACCACTATCTTTAAAGATAAAATCAAGGTAAGTGACAAATGTGTGTGAACCATCATTTAGTTGTTCATGCACTGATGACTTATCAAAATCCCAAAAGAACTGATGAACAGCATCAAAGGTAACATGAGTACTTTTACCTTCGTCAACTGGCTTAGCATAAGTCACTGCATAGTATTCATCATCAAAACGCAACCGCCACCCACGTTCGATATTTTCTAGGACATAATCACCTGATTCAATTTTACCACTAAGTGAGCGTTCACCATTAACTGCGTTAGTTATTTTAATACTAGCAAGTGCACCATGCTCAACATCTTTTTCGTTTAAAAATGTAATCAATTCATCACCCCCTATTTATAAAGTTCTTTAAAGTTTAAAATTTTAATTGTGCCATTGAAATTAGTCTTATAGCTAACTTTTTTCGTTGGACTAGGTTTTATAGCAAAATAGGCATAATTTGTACGTGCATTAACATTAGCTAAATTCTTAGTTGTCTCAATACCCGTAATCTTAAAAACATCACCTGCGTTGATGTCACCAGTTTGAGAGTAAGTAAAACGGTAGTCACCGATTTCAATGTAAAATCCCGACTGATTTCCTGTTGATGTCATTTCGATAACAAAGGGAACTTCCAATTGCGACAATTTCGCTGTGCCTGCATAGGCAAAGCTGCCACCGCTTAACGTTATGTCTTTAGCTTCCGTTTCACCATATGGCATTTCTGCTGTGGTAAATACCACGGAAAAATCATATTTTAACCCTTGCCCAGAATTTCCAACAAATGAGAATATCGGCTCACTAGCAGTTACTTTCCAACGATAATGCCAAGCTGTGTGTGGTTGATTCACAAAATCCAAATCCCCAGCCGTTTGTCCAGGGACTTGATAATCATAAAAATCAATGCTGTCAGGATACATTTTAGTGATATAAAAAGGCTCGTCATCTAATAACAAGCCAAATATATCATCTTTCATACTTAAGAATCCTTGGACATTTGCAACTGCTACACGTCCAGTTACTTTAATAACTTTAGCAGTAAACGTTGCACCGCCAAATACTGTACCATTACGACCAGCTACAGACCGCTTATCAAGAGAGATTTCAGGTGCGCTGTCGTCAATATTAATATTGTAAAAACTGTAGTCAGAAAGCTTGACTGACGTTGTTCCTTTCGTAATTAATAAATCCATGTTTCACCTTTCTAATAATTAAAATAATCATTTTTAGTATCTTCTCTCGCTTCGCGTTCTTTTACTGTCGTGTAAATCTTATCGCCAATTAATTCATTGTGTACTTCAAAGACTGGTTCTGATAAGCTAGTATTTTTCACTTCATCTGACAAGCTATCAAGTGATGATGATAAGCCAGATGTGCTAACACTACCAGCAATTGTCATAGTGCTGTTGACACCCCAGCTTTGATCTGTAACAGCTAACGCATACTCTTTGCTGATGTCGTTGATTCTACCTATCCAGTCAGACATGCCAATAGCGAAGCCTTCACCAGTATAGCCACCGAGTGATTTCATCACACGAGATGGTGAGTGAATATCTAATGCTCTACGAATTGTTGCTGTTACTCGTGCAGCAATACCATTTGCTACAGCGTAAATTGAACCTGCTGAACCAGCAAGACCGCTAGCAAAGCCAGCACCTGCATAATAACCAGCTGAACGCATACCACCGCTTGTGCTGTACATAATTGATACCATGTGATTACCAGCACTGCTTGCAGCTGCGATTGCTCCATTCATACCACTTTGAACAGCTGAACGAACACCATTCATACCTGATTGAGCCGCACTTTTCGCTTTATTAAACGAATTAGTAAATGTAGAATTCATCTTGTTTCCAGCAGATTGAACAGTACTGTTGATTCTGTTCATTCCGCTAGTTACTGTCGAAGTCAAACCGTTCATAGCTGATGTTGCAGATGACTTAGCCTTATTGAAGTTGTTAGTGATGTTTGACGCCATTTGTGATGATGCTGAGTTAGCAGATGAAGCGGCTGAATTAAGCTCAGATGTCACGTTGTTTGATAAACCGCTAGCTGAACTATTCGCATTTGCTTGCATAGCACTAAAGTTAGAACTTACACCGCTATTTGTCGCTTGTGCTGCACTGGTTGCACTAGCCTGTGCATTTTGCATGTTACTAGACACACCTGCTGACAAGCTAAGTGCTTGATTAACAGCATCAAGATTCATACTAGATGTTGCAGCATTAACACCATTGGCCATGTTCTGTGCATTGGTTGTGGCGCTTGCACTTGCTTGTGCTGTATTAGTATTGATGCCATTAGCCATAGCAATTGAGTCATTAAGGGCTTGAACGCTCATAATACCAGTTTGTGCATTGACGTTTGATGCCATTTGAGTCGCATTGTTAGTTGCATTCAAATTAGCAAGCCCAGTATTTTGGCTAATACTATTGAGTGTTGCCATAGTGTCTGCGCTAGTTTGTGCGCTCATTTGACTAGTCTGTGCACCTACAGCTGTGGTCATCTGAGCTGCATCACTGCTAACTTTTGCAGTAGTTTCAGAACTTTTACCAGTGATTGTGTCCCAAAGTGAACTAAAGCCGTTCTTAATACCGTCCCAGACACCTTTGAGTGCATTAGGAATAGCTTCAAGCATTGCCTGACCAAGTCCAGCAATAAGTTGGACCCCAGCTGCAAGAATTTGTGGAATATTTTGAATGATTGTAACAGCCAACTGTCCAACAAGTTGAATACCTGCTGCAATGATTTGTGGTAAGTTTTGTGTAATTCCTTGGATCAATGATTGAATGATTTGAACCGCAGATTGCACAATTTGTGGCAAGTTCTGAAGAATACCTTGTACCAACATTACAATGATTTGAATACCACCTTGTAAAATTTGTGGTAAATAACTAGCTAAGCCTGTGATGAATCCAGTAATAACCTGCGTAGCGATTGAAATCATCGCTGGTAGTCTCTGAATGATACCTTGAACTAAGTTGGTAATAATCTCAATACCTTTAGAAATGATGTTTGGCATGTTAGCAGACATACTTGACATAAAATTATCAACTATCTCTTGCGCTTGTTGCATAATCAAAGAACTATTGCTATTGATTCCGTTGACCACATTTGCAATAAAGTCCATACCTACAGACAATAGTTGTGGTAGTGCGCTAGCAATTGAGCTAATAAACGTACCGACAATTTGAATAGCTGACGCTACTAAGCTAGCAGCATTAGCCCCTACACCCTGCACAAGACTGGAAATCAATTGAACACCAGCTTGTACAAGCACTGGGAACATAATAGTGAATGCATTAGCAAACTTAGCAATTAAATCCGCACCAGATGCTATCAATTCTGGAATTTTACTAGTAATACCAGCAACTAAATTTTGAATGATTTGTGGACCTTTAGTTGTCACCGTAGCTAGTAACTGATCAATCTGTGCACCAAATTGGCTATTGATCAAACCAAGACCAGCAACGACTAAACCAAGGATTGCCGCAGGACCAATAACGGCTAATGCCACGCTTGCAACTGAAGTAATTCCATTTGCCATAGTGGACATTGCAGATAGCCCCTGACCAGCTGCTTTGCGAAATCCCTCAGCAGTTGCTTTTCCATCATTATCTAGTTTTAACAATCCAGTAGAGATAATCCCAAAAACATTGCCTATAACAGAACCAGAAGTTTGAGCTTCAACAGCAAGTTTTCCCATTGTAGTTCCTAAACTTCCTAAATATTTCAACGCAGGACCAAAGGCGAATGCACCAACTAATCCTGCAATAGCAGGTGTTAGATTACTTACAGCATCCTGTGCTTTAGACATTTGGTCAGTTGTTAACTTAGTGCCATTCAAAATATGGTCAAGTGCTGGTTCTAAAGCTGTTAGGGAATCTAAGAATTTTTGCAATCCAGCTGATTCACTAAATTTGCTAACTAACTTATCTAACCACTGAACTAAATCTGTCAAAATTGGTAAAACCGCTGTTCCAATTTTGATTTGTAATGTTTCAAACGAACCACTAAGATATTCAACAGCACCTTTTAAGTTATTAAGTTTTTCTTTAGCGACATCCGCTGCAGTTACCTTACTAATTGCAGCTTGCATGGCGTCTGCGCCTGCAGCCCCCTCTTTCATAGCAATATTAGCCGCACGAATGGCGTCAGTACCAAACATTGTCTTAAGAGCGTTCTGTTGTTGCTCAGCAGTCAAACCTTTCAAACTATCTTGTAAGATTTGTGAGATTTCACTAAATGACTTAAGCTTACCTTCTGCTGTATAGAATTGGTTAGCACCATCAGCTGTAATAATTCCCAATTGTTGCATTTGAGCTGCTGCTTTATCAGTTTGTGGCGACAAGTTCAAAAGCATTGTTTTAAGAGATGTACCAGCGTCAGAGCCTTTAAGGCCGTTTTGTGCAAAGACTGCAAGAGCGTTAGTTGTGTCATTAAATGACATACCAACACCAGAGGCGACTGCTGCAACGGCAGAAAGTCCGTATTTCAATTCGTGGACATCTGTTGCTGAAGCATTCGCTGCACCCGCTAATTGGTTAGCTGCATCTGCTACACTTAAATTATCCGATTTAAAAGCGTTCAAAGCTGTAGATGCGACTTCAGCTGCTTCGGTCAAACTAAGTTCACCAGCGGTAGCCAAGTTAAGTGCTCCAGTCAAACCACCATTTAGAATAGCCGATGTATCAACCCCCGCTTTACTCAACTCAGCGATAGCGTCTGCTGCTTCACTGGCTGAAAATGCAGTATCCGCACCAGCTTTTTGAGCAGCAGCATTGAATTGCTTCATTGTTTCAGAGCTAGCACCAGTAAGAGCCTTGATGTTGCTCATTTTTTCTTCGAACTCTGCTGCTTTTGAAACTGAACCAACAACCGCAGCCTTAAACCCTTGGAAAACTGCAAATGCCGCACCAAGAGCTGTAACTGTCAAAGTAGTTTTAGTAATACTATTGCCCAGCTCTCCCATTTTTGAACTAATACCATTTAGTGCAGTAGTGGCCTTACTAGACAAATTTGAAAAGCCAGAACCAAGCGAACTAGCCATTTTAGTCGCAACACTTGCAGCTTTACTACTTAAGCTAGTAAGACTACTTCCTACTTTCCCAACAAAAGAATTACTTATTGTATTTGAAGCGCTGCTTACTTTTGAACTAATCGTGCTAAATGCTGAGCTAACCTTGCTAGTCGCCGATGTAGCAAAGCTAGAAACTGAGCTAGTTGCTTTTGTAAAAGCGTTTTGAATAGGCTGAGGGATTTTATTAGCTATTGAGTTGACACCACTCTGTATAGCTGTTAAAGCGGTATTAAACCCATTTTTTATGGGCTGAGGAATCTTTTCGCCAATTGATGAAGCTATACGCTGAATTTCGCCAATAGACAGATTTAAGCCTGTGCTAAATGCTGTTCCTAAACGTTTACCAAGTGATTCGCCATTGTTTGCCAACTGTGCCATAATTTGACCAACACGTTGAACTAAACGATTAGAATTATTCACAGCTGCATCCTGTGCTTTCTCAAAAGCACGCTGTGTTGCAGTTGTAATCTTATTCATTGCCGCTTGATAATCAGCAATATCAGCACCGACATAGGCATAAATTGAGCCATCAAATTCTGCCATATAACTCCTCCTTTCTGTGTTATCTGTTCATAAAATGGTCATTGACCTTTTGCAGACGTTCAGCAAGACTACTATTAGTCGCTTGCTTATTGTTATTTGCATGAAAGGCTTGTTTAACTTTATTTCTATCTTTTTTCTTGCTAAGTTTATTTGCACTAGCACGTTTAGCATTCATAGTGTAGCGCATTTCCATAGCAAGCTCTGACAGATTTTCGCGAAAATCAATCTTTCTGTAATGAAGCCCCTCTAAAATCGCGTCAAGTTCCCATTTGTTGCAAGAGTAGATTGTTTCTAAGTCTGTTAAACCAAGACGTGCACACTCAGTTAAGATAGCGCGCTTTTCATCTTGCCAATAAGTTTTTCGGTAATTTCGACTTGAAGCGCTTCGCTGTCCTCTTGCGCTTTCATGTATTCTACTGCTGTTTCCAAGTTTTCGATATATTTCAAAATCTTGTTCTTGAAAAAACCAGAGTCAACCATTTCTTGTTGAATTTCTTCAAACAAACTTTCTGTGTCATCAGCGTCATTATCCACTAGCCAATTTTCAATGGCTGTGATAGCGTCATCTTCTGAAATAGCTTTACTAAATGCTTTGTTAGCTGATAAAGTAATCAAATCAACAATGCCCTCATCATTACGATTTAGAATGTTGTTAAACAATGTACCGACACCGTCGTTGTTACTTGCACCAGTTTCTTTATTCTTAGTGGCAAGTTGTTTGTCAACTTTAAACATTGTGCGGTAATCGAACTTGATTTCAATGATTTTATTTTTAACTTTAAATTCCATAAGGTGAGTTGTCTCCTAACTAAAAAAATAAAGGCTGGATGTAATATCCAACCTAGATATATTAATGATATATTAATCGTCTGTTTTTTTGATGTTATCGTAATCACCAGTTGTTTCACCTGGGTTTTGATAGTCATAAACTTCATCAAACAAAGCAATTTCTTCGGCAGTCAATGGAAATTTACCATTTTTTAGCTTGCCGACAATACTTGCTGTGTAGCTAGCTTCGATAATATCTTCAATATCTTCACTATATTCAATATCACCAATCTTCGCATAGCCAAATTTTGCAGGATAAAAATCTTTTTTAGGTTCACCATCTTGTGTTTTCAATGTTTCATCAACAAGCACACGCCAAATCTTAACTGATTCTCCTGTGTCGTTCGCTTGCTCGATAATTTCAATTGAAGGGTCTTTTGGTGCAAATTTAGTCGTCAAGTCGATTTCGTGGCTGGTACTTGTTTTATCAAGCAAAAGCCCTTGTTGTGTTTGTTCGTCCGAATATTCAGCACCAAGTGTCAAACTGCCGCCTGTACGATAAGCTGGTAAGATAGCATTGCTGCCAAGTGCAGCATGAATAGACTGAATGAAATAAAAGACTTTTTTACCTGCTAACGGCTTAGCAGTCGTTACTGTAATTTGTTCTGTCATGTAATTTGTCTCCTTTTTTAATAAATAGTGTCAGACACAACAATAGAGACGTGATATACTTCACGCCCTATGCTGTTATCTGGAATAATGTTAGCTGTTGCGTTTCTACGCCCTAACGCTCTTAAAACCTTAGATTTAATTTCTTCTGCATCAGTTCTACTTGAACCGTCTAGGAAGATGTCAATATTTACCGTGATGTCCTCAATAATAGCCCCAGTTTGTGCTGTTTGAGATGTGTCTGATGAATTAGACCCAATCACAATAAACGGCTCTAGAACGTCAGAATTTGGCAAATAAAAATAGATTGGAATAGCTAACACTTCCAATCTATCGTGTAGTTCTTTTAAAAATAAAGTTGATGGTGAATAAGTCGTCATATATCACCTATCTTTCGTATAATTTGCGTAAATTGCTGATTAATTTTGGTTGTTCAGCATCAAGTGCTGGTTTCAAGTACGGTTGTGCTCGCATTTTTCGGGTTCCTTTTTCCACATATATCGCATAATGCTGTGGTGCAGTAACTTTATAAGTTAGATTGCCTGCTTTTGCTGAAAAAATTGTATTTTTCAGTGCACCAGTATCAACTGGCGCTTTTACCTTAGCCATGCGTTCAATACGTTTACTAGATAATTCTAACTGTCTATCAGTCGCAATACGAGCTTGTTTGCTTTTAATAGCAAGCTGCCTAACCAGGCGAT
>OGXN01002422.1_pt1 | contig 13257 bp, 15 predicted proteins | sample 1576281 | NCBI WGS metagenome assembly OGXN01 (sample SAMEA3541494, study PRJEB24748) | human gut metagenome | biome: human gut; feature: human-associated habitat; material: faeces | place: China | collected 2012
CGTAAAGAAACAAATGTTATCCGGTATTCCATTAAAACGATTTGGCGATGTACAAGATGTTGCTAATGTAGTGAAGTTTTTGTGTAGTGAAGAAAGTGCATATATAACAGGCCAGGTAATTAATGTAGATGGCGGGATGGTGATGTAAATGAAAAGAGTCGTAATTACAGGAATGGGTGTTGTATCACCGATTGGAAATAATGTAGAAGAAGTATGGACAAATGTAAATCAAAACGTATGTGGGATTGATCGCATTACACACTTTGATCCAAGTGAATATCGTGCAAAGCTTGCAGGTGAAGTAAAAAATCTGGATATGGAGCAATACTTTACCAAACGTGATTTAAAATTTAATGATCGTTTTACCCAGTTTGCCAGAATAGCCGCAAAACAGGCATATGAAGATAGTGGATTACAGGATGTTGATTTTGATCACGATCGTTTTGGGGTGATTTTAGGTAGTGGCATTGGTGGAATTTCCACAATTGAAGGAGCTTCCCAAACAATTGAAAATCGTGGACCAAGCAGAATATCCCCATATTTTATTCCCATGTCATTAATCAATCTTGCGGCAGGCAGTGTAGCAATCGATATGGGTGCTCATGGCAATGTATCCAGTGTGGTAACAGCATGTGCAGCAAGTACCAATGCAATTGGGGAAGGATTTCACAGAATTCGTGACGGGTATGAAGATATTGTCGCAGTCGGCGGCAGTGAAGCAGCGATTACACCTGTGGCAATCGCAGGATTTGCGAGCATGCGTGCCTTACATGAAGGGGAAGATAAAAACCGTGCAAGTATTCCATTTGATGCAGAACGTAAAGGCTTTGTCATGGGAGAAGGCGGCGGTGTGCTAATCCTTGAAGAATTGGAACATGCCTTAAAACGTCATGCGAAAATCTATGGAGAAGTCGTAGGATATGGTTCAACATGTGATGCCAATCATATTACCGCACCACTTGCGGATGGAACAAGCGCAGCTCGTGCAATGGGTATGGCAATTAAAGATGCAGGCTTAACCACAAAGGATATTGATTATATCAATGCCCATGGAACATCTACACCATTAAATGATTCCAGTGAAACCTTAGCAGTCAAAGTAGCATTTCAAGATGATGCCTATAAACCATATATCTCATCCACAAAATCTATGAGTGGACACCTGTTAGGTGCCAGTGGTGCTTTAGAAGCGATTATTTCTACTCTTGCAGTAAAAGAAGGCTTTGTGCCAGCGACGATCAATTATGAAAAAAGTGATCCTGCATGTGATTTAAATCTTGTGGTAAACGAAGGTAAAACTGCAGATATTCGTGTTGCCATGTCTAACTCTTTAGGCTTTGGTGGACATAATGCAAGTATCATTATCAAAAGATGGGAGGAATAAGTCATGTTATATAACAGTAATGAAATTCAGGAAATCATTCCTCATCGCTACCCATTTCTATTGGTGGACCGTATTGAATCCATTGAAGGAAATAAAGTTGTAGGTACAAAATGCATCAGCGCAAATGAAATGCAGTTTCTAGGACATTTCCCTGAAAAACACATCATGCCAGGTGTACTTCAATTAGAAGCATTGGCACAAACAGTGGCAGTAATGCTGTTGAGTAAAGAAGAAAACAAAGGAAAAATCGGTTTATTTGCCGGTATCGATAAAGCTCGCTTTAAACGTCAGGTCATTCCTGGAGATGTGCTTCGATTAGAAGCAGAAGTCATTCGTGAACGTATGGGAATCGCATGGGTAAAGGCTGTTGCTAGCGTAGATGGAGAAGTCGCTGTTACAGCTGAAATGATGTTTGCCGTAAGCGATAAATAATATGTTTACAATTTATGCTTTTGATGAAGTTTCCAGTACCAATGATGTCTTAAAACAACAATATCATATATATCAAGATCACAGCGTCATTCTGGCCCACAAACAAACAAAGGGCAGAGGGCGCTTTGACCGTGTATGGGAAAGTCAAGAAGATCTGACATTTTCCATTCTTCTAAAAAATAATTATCCAAATGAACTGATTGCGCCATTATCTGTTGTATTTGCGTTAAAACAATATGGTATACAGACTTCTGTCAAGTGGCCAAATGATATCTTGATTCATGGCAAAAAACTATGTGGCATTTTGATTGAAAGTATTTATGAAGGAAATGAAAAGGTCGCTACAGTGATTGGAATTGGTATCAATTTAAGTAAAAAAGATAATTTACTTACAAAAGCAGATTATGTCAGTTTGCCAAAAGAGGAACTTTTACAGAAGATATTAATACAATATGATCAGTTAATGATGGCAAAATCATCTTTTCTATTATCCTCCATTTCACAATACTCTTATTTATCTGGCAGATCCATCCTGCTGGATGGTATAATATGGAAGGTAGATGGCATTGAAGAGCATGGATATCTTCGTGTACATCATCAAGATACCATACGCCTTTTGAAAAGTGAAGAAATCACATTAGAGGCGATTTATGAGAAGGAGTAGTTATGATCATAGGGATTGGATGCGATATCGTAGAGATATCAAGAATTGCTAATGCATTAAATAAACCGGTGATACAAAGAATTCTGAGTGAAAAAGAACAGGAAATCGCTAATCAATATCCGGATAAACGCAAAGCCGAATGGATTGCCGGACGTTTTGCGGCAAAAGAAGCGATTTATAAAGCAATTCACAAGGTTGTGGATTGTACGATATCAGACATTGAAGTACTTCAGGATGATACAGGAGCACCTGTGTGTACATGTTTTGATTATGATGTTATGATATCCATTGCACATGAAAAAGAATATGCCATTGCTTATGCAATGGTTTTGACAAAGGGGTCTTAAATTATGTTTTATGTATATTGTCTGCACTTGCTGTGGCTGATTCCGATATCATGGATTGGATGCTTCATGGTACGTAAAAAATCATTTGAAGAACGGTTTTTACACATTGCGAAATGGTGTAAACGATGTTTTCATCTGTTGCATATCAAATTAGATGTGGAAATGGAAGATGCATTGCCAAGCGATGGCAGTATTCTGTTTGTCAGCAATCATCAAAGCTTTTTTGATTTGTTTATGTTGGAAATCGGCATCCATGTGCCATTTACATTTGTGTCAAAAGCCGAAAATAAAAAGATTCCATACTTATCTAGTTTAAGTAAGAATCTTGAATTGATCTATTTTGATCGTGAAGATCAAGGCAGTGCCGTGCATATGCTAAGGGAAACAACCAGACGCTTAAAAGCTGGTCAAAATATTCTGATCTTTCCAGAAGGCACTCGATCAAAAGGCACAGTGATGAAACAGATGCAGGCAGGCAGTATCCAACCCGCATTCATGGCAAAATGTTATATCGTGCCCGTGGTATTATGCGATTCTTTTGATTATAAGCGACTTTTAAAACAACATGGAACCTTTCACATGCATATAGGAAAAGCCATCCCATTTGAAGCATATAAGCCATTAAAAGTGGATGGTATGATCAAACAGCTACAAGAACAAATGCAGGGAGAATTAGATGCATTTCATCAAAAATAATATAAAAATGAGCAGGAATTATAATTTTGATATGATCCTGCTTGTTTTTATATTGGTTTTATAATTGTGTTTTAATATAGTCTATGACTTGTATCCAGCCATCCGATTCTGCGCCATATCCCCATAATGGCTCTGTAAGATCTTCCAATATATCTAACTTTTGTTTGATAGATGTGACCATTTCTTTTCTCTTTTCAGAAGGAATCATTAATAATCGTTCATCTGTTACTTTGAAACGAACGTTTTGTAAGAAATTGATCATATCATAATAACATTCATTATCGTTTGAAAAGATCGTATACGCAGGGAATATGGAAATGACATCTTCAAAAGCTGTTTTCAAATGATTTAGTTGTAAAGCCTGTAAAGCTTCTGGAATATAAGGTACAAGTTCAGCTTGTTCACTAATGACACCCCACCATCCTTCACCTTTCCAATTGCCAATCATATTCATACTGATATGTAAAATGAAAAGTTCATGACTTACTTGTTGTTTGATTTCTGAAAGACTGCCTATTTGCCATAATTGATCAGAAATATCTACTAAAGCAGCTTCATTTAAATGTGATGTGTCTTTTATAAAATCTTTAATTGTCATCATTTTCTTATCCTCCATTTTCATTATGTTTATTTTACCATAACGCATAAAAAAATCACTCCATATTTAGAGTGATGTTTATGCTTCTTCTTTTGTCGTCATAGTTTTCATCTTCTGTAAACCAAAGATGATAGCACCACCAACAACAAACCAGATGATGCTGAATGTATCAATACTTAATGGTGGCTTTGGTGTAGCTAAAGTCTGTGGTCCCATAACGATTGCATAGAAGGAACCAATCATCATACCAATGATTAAGAAAATCATAATAGGACGATGTTTATCAAGTGCCCATTTGATTAAACGAACCACAGTAACAACACCAGTGATAATACCTAATCCAAATACAAACAGGATCGGGATATAAGATAAATCAAATCCCATTACCGCTTTGATTGCGGAAATGATAGGAACATATAATCCAAAAATCAATAATAATGTAGAACCACTGATTCCAGGTAGTACCATAGCAGAAATGGCACACATGGCAGCGACAAATACATATAATATTAAACTAATATCTAACTGTGCCAGATTTACACCAGATTCACTTCCACTTACCGGATTGAAATACGTAATGAATGCAACAAGTGCTACACCACCGATAAATGACAGAATCGTTTTCCAGTTGAATATCAGGCTTTCTTTTTCTTCTTTTATAACGATGGGAATTGCGAACAAGATAAATCCGATAAATAAAGAACTAATTTGATAAATATAAGTATCGAAGATATTGGCAAGTACACTGACAGCACTTAAAAAACCAATAACCCATCCAACGCCTAATTTCAATAAAAAGATGATTGCGTCAATTTTTTCCTGTTTATTACCAGCGATCAAAGCATCTAAAGAGCCGATAAATTTATCATAAAAGCCGAGCAGGAAAGCAATCGTACCCCCAGACACTCCAGGTACGCTATCCGCTAAGGCCATACAAAAGCCTCTAATAAAATTCAAAACCATAAACTTCCTCCTTTGCGCAAGTATAATTATACAGGAAAAAGCTAGAAACTCCAAAATAAAATACAAAAGATTTGTTAAGATTTCGTAAAATGATGGATATACGTTTTTTAAGGATGTAGTTAAGCGTTTTTCTGATAGATAATTCAACTATTTTATGATTGTATTATGATTTTCTTCTTTCAAAAAATAACTTCATCAAACGTGCATTTTCCCCATTTTGTTTTACTAAACGGTTTATAAGGATATTTAATTGCAATTTGTCTTGTTCAATATCTGTTTCCTTATATTGTTGTGGATCACGATTGACAATGGTTTTCAGTTTACCATTGTCAGATAATTCCACAATATAAATACAATAACCTGTCCAGCTTCGATGGATAAATAATTTATGATCCTCACAATACATGAACCATTTATCTTCCATTTCTTCAGAGCGGTGTCCTTCTTTGATATATGCAAGATCTTTTTTTGTTAATGTTCTCTCTAAGAAGAAGGTTTCAAATTGTGTAGGAATTTCTAATGTTTTCCAATCATCTTTTTTTACCATGTTATGATTTCTCGTTATTTATAGGTAAATCAAAAGAAATAGGAACCTCATGTTCCAACAAGATTTCCAGTAAATATAATGGAAGATATACAATATTACCTTCCTTAGCTATCCCTATATTTTTTTGTGAAAAACGGAATGCATGGATTGGTTTATATTTCTCTACAAAATTCTTAAAGGATTTAGAAGCTGTATTTAAACCGGCTTTTATGTCAATTGGTGTGATTTCACCTTCATATTCTATAATGAAATCAATTTCTGTTGTCTGGCTTGGTTCAAAGTAATAGCATTTCTTATGTTTTCTTTGAAATATCTGCGCAGCCATATTCTCATATAAAGCTCCTTTGAATATACCTAAATCGCCACTTATGATTTTTTGTATTTCTCCATCTTCTAATTGAGAGATGAATAGCCCAACATCTGCCATATAGACTTTAAAGATAGGAAGTTCTACAGCACTTGCTAAAGGCGTTGATATATGGGATAAACGATTAACTTTGATGATCATGCCATTATCTTGAAGCCATTGCAGGCTGGAATCATAATATCTTGCATTATAACCCTTTTTTACTACACCATATTGGAACTTTTTGTTTTCTTTGGCCAATTGTATAGGGATAGATAGAAAACATTCTTTAGCTTTGATTTTATCACTTGCATGAGCGTATTTGGCCATATCACTGATATAATCATTCACAATTCTTCTTTGAATTGTTAAACATTCACGATAAGATTTTGTTTCAATATAAGTGGACACAACTTCGGGCATGCCACCAGTCATCATATAAGTGGTGAATAATTCATTCATTTTCTCATGTATGATTTCTGGTATTTTTTTTAAATTATCAAGTGATTGATTGATCTTTTTCATTATATCATCAGGTAATCCATAAGCATCTAAAAATTCAAGAAAACTCATCGGATAAAGTGTCCATGTTTCTACATACCCTACTGGGAAAGATGAAGTGGAAGCAATGGCTATTCCTAAAAGACTTCCAGAACAGATAATGTCACAAGGAAATGATTCACTCATAAATTTTAAGGTTGTTAAAGCACTTGGACATGCCTGGACTTCGTCTAAAAATAAAAGTGTGTTTTCATCAAATACGCTATCCATATAGGTGATTTTCAAATACTCTAATAATTCATTGGGTTCTCGGGTTTTATTAAATAAATCTACCATTTTTAAATTTCTTTCAAAATTAATTTCAATAAAATCGTGATATTGTGATTTTGCAAATTCACGAATGCAAAATGTCTTACCTACTTGACGGCTTCCTTTAATAATGAGCGGTTTTTTATGTGGATTTTTTTTCCATTTGATTAAATCATTCTCTATTTGCCTTTTCATGAATCAACACCTCATTTCTTATGCTTAGTATACATTAATCGGTAAAAATATGCGATTATACATAAAAATATCAATAAAAATATGCAAATATGCATAAAAATATCGATAAAAATATGATAATGATTATTGAAATAGTATTTTTATCCTATCCTTTAATAAAATACCTTGTTGACAATCACTAAGATTTCCTTTATACTTGCACATGGAAAAAAGAATACCTTTAATTTTACCCGAGAGGTAGAAAAGGAAACAAACACAGCAGCGTGTTTTTATATGAAGTCTATATAACCTTATTCCATCATACCGGGTGAATAAGGTTTTTTTATTTGAAAGGAAGTTTTGAATATGAAAAAAATAAATGGCAAGCAGCTCGCAAAACGTATGGCAATTGCTATGATTCTAGGTTTGGCAGCTGGTTTTGGCTGTATCGTCCTTCGTGAATACATGTTGGGGAATGGATATAACGAAACATGGAACACGATCAACAATCTGTTGTTTGCGGATATCTCAAAAGAAGAAAATGCAAATGCAGTAGGTATCTTCTATATTTTAGGACAGTTATTTATCAATGCGTTACAGCTGATCATCATTCCTATGGTGTTTACAAGTATTGCACTTGCAATGTGCCATATATCAGATACAAAGAAGCTTGGAAGAATTTCTTATAAAACGATTGGATATTTCTTCTTAACTTCATTTATTGCTTTGATTGTGGCAGGAATTGTTGGTTTTGGCGTTTATCACGCAGGTTTATTTGAAGTAGAAATCAACTCTACATTAGCTGGTGGAACAGGTTCTACTGCAAGCAATCCTTTAATGGTAATCTTACAGGCAGTACCAAACAATATTGCCAGTGCATTTACCAATAATGGCGGCGTATTGGGTATTGTATTCTTAGCTGTTTGTGTAGGTATCTGTATCAATACATTAGGTGAAAAAATTGAAGTGTTAAAGAAACTGTTACAGGAAGTAAATGATATTGTTGTGGTATTCTTAAGTTTTGTCATTACAAAATTTGGACCAATGGCGATTTTCTTCTTGTTAACAAGAACCTTCGCAATTTATGGAATTGATCATTTAAAACCAGCTGCGGCATATGTAATAACAACCATATTAACATTATTATTGTTCCTGATTGTTGGATATGCGTTGATTTTATTTGTAACAACCAAATTAAATCCACTACCTTTCCTTCGTAAAATGGCTAAGGTTTCTTTATTTGGATTTTCTACATCATCATCTGCGGCAACACTTCCTTTAAATGAAAAAACAACCGTAGAAGAATTGGGTGTCAGTGAGGAGATTGCATCCTTTGTATTGCCTTTAGGTATGACCATTAATATGGATGGCACAGCGATTATGCAGGTCATTGCGGCAATCTTTATCGCAGCAACAGCAGGTTATGATGTTACAATCGGTAATATAGCGATTATCGCAACCCTTGCGTTGGTCGCCTCTATTGGAACACCAGCAGCACCTGGTGCTGGTGCAGTAATCCTATTTACAATCTTAACTGGTTTAGGATATACCAATGATGCGGCAATGCTTGCGTACTCATTGATTCTAGCAATTAATCGTCCAATTGAAATGCTGGTAACATCATTAAATGTAATTGGTGATAGCTCTGCTAGTGTCTATGTCGCAAAATCAGAAGGATTATTAGATGAGGAAACCTATCATTCTTAAAAAAATGAGGCTGTAACGAATAAGCAACAATGAAAATCAAAAAAGCACTTATCCCAAAACTGGAAAAAGTGCTTTTTCTTTGGTAAAATTTAATTGCTTATGTTAAATATATTACCTGAGAAAGATTATACAACATATCAAACTATTTTGCCATTAAATTTTAATCTTTCTTTCCAAAATGACATAACACATGATGATATTTCACGCACTGTTCTTGAATTTCAAAGAAAAAGAGAGCTGTAACTCTCATAGTCTATCATTGATGACTATTCGTTACAGCCCCTTTTTATAATCTTTTGTAAGGTTTTGGTTTATGGCAACATATTTCCTGCTGCGATGTAAATACGATACCATTCTTCTCTTGTTAACTCAATGTCACAGCTGTTTACTAATTCAGACATACGATTCACATTAGTAGAACCTAATATTACCTGCATATTGGCAGGGTGTCTTAATAACCAGGCAACGGCAATAGAACTGTTGCTGACACCATAACGGGCAGCTAATTCATCAATCACACGGTTTACTTCAGGGAATTTTTCGTTATTTAAGAATACACCTTCAAACATGCCATATTGAAAGGGACTCCAGCATTGTAAGGTAACATCGTGTATACGACAGTATTCTATTACACTTTGATCACGATCAATTGCACCATCAAACATAGTATTTACATTAAATCCTGCATCTAACATTGGCGTATGCATGACACTGAGCTGTATCTGATTGATTTCTAATGGATAATGTACACCTTTTTTCATTAATTCCATCTGAGCAGGGGATTGATTACTCACACCAAAATGCAATACCTTTCCTGATTGATACAATATATCAAATGCATCATTCACTTCATCTGGATCCATTAAGGCATCCGGGCGATGTAACAACAGATAATCTAAGTGATCCGTATGCAGGTTATCTAAACTTTGATCTACACAAGACAGGATATAATCCTTACTGAAATCATAGTAGGTAATTTGTTCACCACGATGAATACCACATTTGCTTTGAAGAATCATCTGATCACGTAGATGTGGCTCCTTCTTTAATATACGTCCGAAAGCTTTTTCACATTCTCCACCGCCATAGATATCTGCGTGGTCGAAGAAGTTGATGCCACAAGCCAAATCAGTTTTAATCAACTGTTCTAATTCATCATCATGTAGCCCACTGATGCGCATACAGCCTTGTACAAGTGCACTGGCTTTTTTTTCTTTGATCATTATTTGCTTCATTTTATTTTTTCTCCTTTTTTCTTATGATTTTATTGTACGCTATCTGCCCACAAGAAACAATCAAAATGGTACAAACACACAAACCTTTTTTTCATATTTTGATAGGATACAGGGAAAGGGATGAATGATTTTGGCAATTAAAATATTTATTGATCAGGGACACAATCCAGGCGATATCAATGCTGGAGCAAGTGGCAATGGCTTGGTTGAAAGTGAAATTACGTATAACGTGGGGATCATGCTGGCGGGGTTATTGTTTGCGGATCCTAATTTTGAGGTAAGGGTATCGCGAAGATATTCGGATACTGTTTTGGGAACAAATCAAAGAACGTCTTTACAACAGCGGGTGGATATGGCAAATGGATGGCCAGCGGATTATTTTATCAGTATTCATGTGAACAGCAATCCCAATCCTGCAATCAATGGTTCAGAGATTTATGTATTCAGAGAAAACAGTGTTGCCTATAACATGGCAGAAATCGTATTGGATAACATGGTATATTTTACAGGTATGAAAAATAATCAGGTACGTGTGAATCCAAGCTTGTTTGTGCTTCGAAGAACCAGAATGCCGGCAATGCTGATTGAGCTGGGTTATTTAACAAATCTGCATGATGTTGAGATATTGCGCAATAAACAATTTGCCTTTTCTTTTGGCATTTATATCGGACTTTTGGAATACTTTGGACTGCCATATCAACTGTAAGGGTTTGCAATAAAAATTTCTCGAATAAGGTTAGAAATTATTGAAAAAATCATGTATAATGACTAATTGGTGAGAATATGGAAATTGAAGAATTTTTTGAAAGTTACAACGTACAACTAGAAGACGTGAAAAAACAACTTCTAAGACAACATTCCCATGTTCTGGTGCAGGGGAGTGCCGGAAGTGGTAAGACAACCCTACTGAAAGCAAGAAGCGCTTATCTGATCGAATGTGAACAGATGGAAGCGGATCAGATATGGAACATTGCACGGGATGGAAAAAGTGCAAAACAGCTGACTAGAGAGTTCCGTCATTTTTATGATGGGGTGGCAATGCCACATTTTATTGATCTGCATGCGCTGGCATATAAGATCATTAAGATGGATCATGAAGCAAAAGGGATATCCGTATGGCCTGCATACCGTAATGTGAAGAGCTTTGTGAAAAAAATATGCAAAGACATGTTCGCCTTGTCACTTACAAATGATAAGCTGGATGAAGTCTTATACCAGATTGCTCATTGCAAGAATATGCTGATGAGTGAATCACAGATTGATAAAGTACAGATGGAAGGAATGAATTTTCCTGCTATCTATAAGATGTATGAAAAAAATCGTAAAACAAAACAGTTTTATGATATGGATGACGTATTGGTGGAAGCTTTATGTATCCTACGTAGTGATCAGGATGTATTAGAAGGCTGTCATCAGGCAATCAGCTGTCTACAAGTAGATGATGCACAGGAAATCAGTTTTGCTGGACATATGCTGCTTCGCTCTGTTTGTGGAGATCATGCACAGTTATTTGCGTTAGCTGATAAATCAGCGAGCTGCAAGAAAGTATCCTGTGCTTTCCCGGAAGCGTTAGATACATTGGATACTGCATATCCAGGACTTCAAAATTATACACTTGAAACAAACTATCGTAATGCGAAGATGATACAGGAAATCATGAACAAATTCTCTCATGAAACAAGAGTCTGTGCGAGTGAAGAAGATGGTGAAGTGAAGTTTAAAGGCTTCTCTAATCTGGATCGTGTATATTCTTATGCATATGAAACAGTATCTGCAGATATGATGCAGGAGCATGTCTTTTTATATCGCAATGAAGAAATGGCATTGCCTTTGATTGATATGTTCATGGAAAAAGAAGTCGCATTCTATTGTTCAAAGAGTCTGAAAAACTTATTAAAGGATACGTTAATCGCAGATATGGTTGGCTTTATCCGTTTATTAAGCAATGCCCATGATCTGGATGCTTTTATTCAGGTACAGGATCATTTCCACTTAGATATACCACAACGTGTTTTCCCTGAAGTTGCGCAATGTATGCAATTACAGGACATGGATATCTATCAGGCATTGATGGATAGTTCTTTACGTGCAGTGAGTAAGAAAAAGCTGGCTGGCAGAATGGAAAAGATCCGTTTGGCAGCAATGAAAGACACATTGGGCATGATTTCTTTTGTGTTAAAAGAATTTAATTATAGAAATTATTTAGATAAGCATCAGGCAAATGAAAAACATCCTGCGCTGCTGGCATTATATACCATGGCAGAACGATATCCTGAACCTAAAGATTTTGTGATGCATATGCAAAGAATTGCGGATTTTAATAGTATGGATCTGGCGAATGTAAAAATCTGCAGTATCGAAGAAAGCATGGGACAGGAATACGACAATGTATATGTATTAGATTGTATGAATAGCTTATTCCCTAAAACCGGTGTATATGATGAATATGAACGTTCTTTGTTCTATATCGCAATGTCACGTGCACTTAAGCATTTGGAATTCTTTACGTTTAAAAAGGCTTCTTTGGTAAAAATGGAATTATCTGGCTTCTTATTTGAAATCTATCAACAGCCGGAGGAGAATCAGCCAGTTAGAGATACCAGTATGGATTCACAACCGAAAAAGGTACGTTTATCTGATTTAAAACGTGGCAAGAAAATCGTTCATGCGACGCTTGGATTAGGTCGTATTATGAAAATCAGTGATGGTATGATGCATGTACAGTTTGCCAATGAATTAAAAACATTGAACGCAAAATTATGTATTCAGAATGATTTGATTGATTTACCATAAAAATTCATCAAATTATCACAAAGAGAACCCCTACTTGTGTGATATAATAAACCTCGGATAGAAAGAGGGTTGTAAGATGTTTGGTTTTCTAAAAAAAGAGAAGAAAAAAGAAAAATCGATTCAACCAATCCGACGTGTAGATACACAGGCGAAATTGATTCATAAATCAGATGAGCCAATTGACGATATGTTGAGTGGAGATGTTATGCCAGTAGAAAAACCAATCTTTGAATTGACATTTCTCTGTGATGATGGAAAAGAAGTTGTCGCAACAGTCAGTGAATTTGAGTTTGGCAATGTATCTGTCGGTGATGAAGGCAGACTGGTGTATGATGAATACAAATATTGTAACGAAATCATCAGTTTTGCGGATAAAATAAAAGAGTTTGTAATGTAAAAAAAAGCAGATTTCCTAAATGGATTTCTGCCTTTTTTGATTCTTACATGTGGAATTCCTTTATTTTATCCCCAAAGGATATTAGTTTATTACCTTCATAGACAAGTACCCCATGATCTCCAACTTCTACTACATCATATTCAAAAGCACTGACCTCTAATATG
>OGXN01002424.1_pt1 | contig 13249 bp, 15 predicted proteins | sample 1576281 | NCBI WGS metagenome assembly OGXN01 (sample SAMEA3541494, study PRJEB24748) | human gut metagenome | biome: human gut; feature: human-associated habitat; material: faeces | place: China | collected 2012
TATGGGGTTATTTTGAGCAGAAAGGTTGAAAAAATCAGGCATTAAAGTTAAGATGGAAACAGAACAAAAAAATTGGTTATTAATTCTGAAAGGAAATCAATAAAATGGCAATTACAGATAAAAATACAAAGCATAAAGTAAAGACAAAGGAAGAAAAGAAAAAGTTTGTAAGTATAGATCTGGAAGATGATGCTCCTCAGGTAAAACCTGAAGTAAAAGAAAAAAAGACAATCGTACAACAGCGTCCTGTCTTACAGAAAAACGAAAAGAAAGAATTTGAGTTTACACCAGTGATATCACCAATCTTTGGCGCAAAAGAAGAAGAAAAGAAGAAAAAAGAAATCAAGAGAAAACAAAGCGTTGATATCTTGAAGAAATCTTCCTCTGTGAAGAAAAAGCCTAATCCATTAGGAACGATTATTTCACCATATTATGGTGTTAGTGAATTAGAAGAATTTGAAGAAGAGGCAAAAGAAGAAATTGCCGCGAAAGAAAAGGCGAAACAGACACCAGTTGAAACACCAAGTGATGATGTTGAAATCAAACGCATGGATGAGATTGAAGAAATCAATAATGTGACACTTGATGAAATCCTGGTTGATGATATAAAAAATGATAGTGAAGAAGATCTGATGCAGATCTCCCTGTTTGGGGAATCTACACCCGTTCATGAAGCAGATAAAGAAACATATAAGCTAAAGGAAGAAGAATAAGGGGTGAATGAAATGCTGTATCATTTTATAGGTATTAAAGGAAGCGGTATGGCTTCTCTTGCGGAAATCGTAAATGATCGAGGAGATGAAGTAAACGGTTCAGATATAGAAAAATATATCTTTACACAGAAACCATTAGAAGAACGTGGTATTCAAATCACTGGATTCGATGAAAAAAATATTGTGGAAGGCTCTACAATCATTATTGGAAATGCATTCCATGAGGATAACCCAGAAGTAAAAAGAGCTTTAGAACTAAAGGCTGAAAACAAAGCAACAGTGTACTGGTATCATGAATTTTTAGGACAACTGGTACAAGAATATACCAGTGTATCTGTAGCGGGTACCCATGGAAAAACTACCACAACAGGAATGCTTTCCCATGTGATGTCACTTGTTGCGCCTACTGGTTATCTGATCGGTGATGGAACAGGAGAAATGCCGGAAAACAGTAAGTATTTTGTTTTGGAATCCTGTGAATATCAGCGCCATTTCCTGGCATATGAACCACAATATGCCATCATTACCAATATTGAATTAGACCATGTAGATTATTATAAAGATATGGCAGATTATTGTAACGCTTTTGAAACATTCGCTAATCAGGTGAAAAAAGGCGTTGTCATCTTTGGTGATGATGAAAGTACAAGAAGTTTAAATGTAAACACAGCGCATCTGTATTATGGTCTGCATGACGATAATGATGTGCAGGCTGTCAATATTGTGCAGGGTGAAGATGGCATGTCTTTTGATGTGTTATACAAAAAAAATCTGTTTGGCAGTTTTAAACTTCCGTTTGTTGGGAAACCTTTATTATGGAACAGCCTTGGTGTCATCGCATTAGGTATTATGGAAGGCTTGCGTGCTGAAGTACTACAGAATGGATTAGAGAGCTTTCCAGGTGTAAAACGTCGTTTTACGATTGAAGAAAACCATGGTAATATCTATATTGATGATTATGCGCATCATCCAACAGCTGTGAAATATATGATCGAAGCAGCGAAAATCAAATATCCTGGCAAGAAAATTATCGCATTGTTTAAACCTGATCGCTATTCACGTATCTATTATTTTATGGATCGTTTTGCGAAAGAACTGGATGCAGCAGATGAAGTTTATCTTTGCCACTTCCCGGAAAATGCTGCAAAAGAGGAAGGTATTGATATCACGATTGATGATCTTGCTAAGCTTAGCAGCAAAGCAAAAGTCATCAAAGAAGATGAAGAAGCAGCTAAGATGCTGGCATCACGTGGACCTGCTGTTTACTTGTTTATGAGCAGCAAGGATATTTATAAGTTAAAAAATGTTGTAAAAAGTTTTCAATAATGTTGAAAATGGTTACAGATTGTTGTAATATATTGAGAGAGGTGTTCCTATGGAATTAGATCAGTTACTGAATTTGTTAAGTGTTGTGGCAGGAAAATGTCTGCCAATCTTAGGTTTTATCGTATTGGTGTTTCTTATCATATTTGTAAGACACCTGATCATTCTTTTAAAATCTGCGAATGAGGCAGTTATCAGTATGACGAAAACGCTGGATACAGCAAATAAGGAACTGGAAACCCTCGAAAAACCATTAAACACGTTAAATGAGCTAAGCGATACCATCGATACTGTACATGAAGCCAGCAAAACAGCTGTGCGCAGTGCATTGGTGGCGATTATCGAAAATCTTGGCGCCATTAAAGAGTGGGCTTTGCAAAAAAGTAAAAAAGAAGATACAACAACCGCTGTCAGAAGCGATATGGAAGGAGAAGAATGATGGAAAACGACTGCGAAAAAGAAGTAGATTCTATGGAAAAAGAAGCAAAATATACCATTATTCAAATGGAAGATGATGTAGATGGTGATCAAAGCTTTCTGGATGATACCAAAAAGGAAGTGAGTCGTTTATATCAGGACTTTCGTGATTGGCTTTCTGAGAATGTTGATAGTGAAGAGATTAGTGCAAGGTTGAAAAAATTAAAAGAAGACACTGCGGATGTGCTTGAAAAAGGCAAGACAAAAACAGAAGCGTTTGTGAAACGTGAGGATGTACAAAATGCCAAAGAAAAAGTCGTATCTGCTGGTGAGAAAGTAATGGATGGTGTTAGTGATGGGCTTCATACGATCATGGAGAATGAGCATGTATCGAAAGCAATGGACTCTATCAGTGACACGATTACAAGTGTAAAAAATGACGAACGTGTAAAACGAAATGTCAACAAGTTGAAAAAAGGCACATTAAAAGCGGCAACACATGCATTTAATGGCTTAAAAAAGGTGCTGGACACCGATGATAGTGACGAATAAGGTCAGAAGGGATAACTGTTATGAAAAGAATTACAATTTATGATGTCGCAAAAGAAGCAGATGTATCATTGGCAACGGTATCTCGTGTTATTAACGGAAGTGAAGTAGTACGTGAGGATACACGAGTAAAGGTACAGGAGGCAATTGAAAAATTAGGTTATAAGCCAAATGCAATTGCACAGGGTCTGGCATTACAGAAGACTACAACCATTGCATTGATCGTTCCAGAAGCCAGCTATTTTTATACTGGACAAATCATCAATGGTTTAATTGATGTAGCAAAAATTTATAAATATAACATTATGCTACATACAACAACAGAAGGTATTAGTGAAATGAATGATATCATTGAAAATATCATTAAATCACGTGTGGATGGCGTTGTGATCTTCAATGATAAACTGAATAAAGATGAATTGAAACAGCTGACAAACTATCAGATTCCAATCGTTGTTATTGGCAATAAGATGTCTGATGATACAGTAGGTTCTGTTTATGTTGATTATGCAAAACTGGTATATGATTATGCAATGAAATGCATCAAAGCAGGAAAGACAGATCTTGCACTTGTAGAAGACCGTAAGAATCCAGCGATGATCAAACAATTAAAAGATGGTCTGGAAAGAGCGTTTGCTGATTCTGGTATGAAGTTTGAAAATTATATTGCAATTCCAAAAGAATACCGTTCTTCTTATTTATTCCTGAAAGAATATATGAGTGGAAATATTCACCATGATGTTATCATCACATATCGTGATTCACAGGCAATGGCTGTATTAAATACAGCAAAAGAAGCTGGTTTGAGTATTCCTGATGATATGGAATTAGTTTGTATCTTAGATAGTAAATATAATGCAATGGCACGTCCTCAGATTTCAGGATTCAAGATTCCTGATTATGACTTAGGTGCTGTCGCCATGCGTTTGTTGACAAAGATGCTGACAGAAGAAAACGAAGTTATGGATAAAGAAATTGAATTAAGCTATATCTTTACACCTCGTAAATCTACAAAATAAGATTGACAAACGAAATAAAATACATATACTTAAATACAAAGGCTATGAAAAGAAAAGAGCACAGTGAAATGTTATAGAGAGTGCATGGCTGGTGAGAATGCATACAGAAAACTGTGAAATACACCTTGGAGCTGCTTTATGCAAAGTAAAGCCGTATTCTCACGTTAAGAGATGAAAGTGCGCTTGTAAAAGCGAACTAAGGTGGTACCACGTAGTTATTGCGTCCTTGGATCAAGGACGTTTTTTTATGGAAGAAAGGAAATTATGAACATGGAAATGAAATTATTTGATGAATTGAAATGGAGAGGACTGATCAATGATGTGACAAGTCCTGATCTGGAAGAAAAATTAAACGCCAGAGGAATGACATTCTATATAGGTACAGACCCTACAGGGGATTCTTTACATATTGGACATTACTCATCTTTATTATGCGCTAAACGTTTAGCTGCTCATGGACATCACCCATTGATGCTGGTAGGTGGCGCTACAGGATTTATTGGTGATCCAAAGGCAACTGGGGAACGTAATATGTTAACGAAAGAAGTATTACAACACAACTATGATTGTCTAAGTGCACAGATCAAAGAACTGTTTGGCTTTGAAATGGTAAATAATCTGGACTGGACAAAAGATTTAAGTGTAATTGATTTTTTGCGTGATATTGGAAAATACTTCAATATCAATTACATGATCAATAAAGAAACAGTAAAGAGAAGACTGGAAAGTGGTATCAGCTATACTGAATTCTCTTATATGATTCTTCAGGCAATGGATTTCTTACACCTTTATGAAGCAAAAGGATGTACTTTACAGTTAGGTGGACAGGATCAGTGGGGAAACATTACCAGTGGTTTGGAATTGATTCGTAAAAAACATGGTGCAGATGTAGAATGCTATGGTATGACAATGCCTTTGATCACAAAAGCAGATGGTACAAAATTTGGAAAGAGTGAAACAGGTACTGTATGGCTGGATAAATCAAAAACAAGTTCTTATGAAATGTATCAGTTTCTGGTAAATTCTGAAGATGCCAAAGTAATTGATTACTTAAAGAAACTGACATTCTTAGGCAAAGAAGAAATTGATGCATTAGAAGATAGTCTAAATAAAGAACCACATAAACGTGAAGCACAAAAAGCACTTGCCAGAGAAGTTGTCACATACTTACATGGAGAAGATGAATATCAGAAAGCATTAAAAATCACGAATGCATTATTCAGAGGCAATATCAAAGATTTAGAAGCAAATGAAATCAAAGATGCGTTACATGGTATGGAAGCAAAATCTATAGATGACAACATGCCTTTGCCAGACGCACTGGTTGCGGCAGGTATTGCCAGCAGTAAACGTGAAGCCAGAGAATGGATCAATCAGGGATCTATCCAGATCAATGGCGAAAAGATTCAGGATGTTGCATTTGTGGTAAGCAGTGCAAATGCGATCAGTGAAAATCATACCTTGATCAAAAAAGGAAAACGTAATTATTTTGTAATTGAACAGTAGGAATCGAAAGATTCCTGCTTTTTAATTAGGGACCATTTTCTATTTTTTACATATGATATAACGAGGAGAGATAGTTATGATAACTGCTGTTGTTTGCAGTGACGATAGAATGCGTTACGTATGTAAAAGTCTGCATATGGAAATGGAAATCATCGCAATTGATGAGGATAGTGACTTTTTAACATTGCCCCGTCTGGATGCGATTATTTTACCAGTAAAAGGAATTGATGATGAAGGATATATGAAGCTGTATGATTCTTTGGTTCATGTACCTTCCATGTTTTGGCAGATTCAAAAAGATATGATTATATTTTCAGGAATGGAAACTTCTTATATCTCAGCACTACCTATGAAAAAATACTATTATATGAAGGATACGACTGTGATTGATGAAAACGCCATATTGACGGCAGAGGGTATCCTGCATCTTTTGATTACATCGCTTGCGAAAAGTTTATATGATATCCAGATTGATATCATCGGTTATGGACATTGCGGGAAAGCGATTTATCGTATGTTAAAAAGTCTGGATGTAAAGGTGCGTGTGATTCGCAGGGATTGTATAGAAGATGATACATTTATGACCACAAAGCATTGGAAACAATGTGGAGATGTCATTATCAACACATCCATTGAGAAACTTATGGATGCAGACTTGATGCGTTCATGGAAAAATGCACCTTTGATCATTGATATCGCTACACCAGATGTTGTGGATAAGCAATGTGCAAAGGAACTAGGTATTCCATATCAAAAAGAAGGAAATCTGCCAGGAAGGTTCTGTGCAGAAAGTGCTGGGAAAATCATTGCCGATTATGTCAGGGGGAAATTGATAAAATGAAAAATCAGCATATTTTATTTGGAATTTGCGGCTCATTCTGTAATCATGCCGCAGTTTTAAAAGAATTCGAAAAATTATGCGAAGAAAACGATGTACAGGCAGTTGTCAGTGAGAATGTATTTACCTGTAATACCCGTTTCTTTCAACATGAAGATTTTATTTCACGTCTGGAAAAGGCAAGTCATAAGCCAGTCATTCATACAATAGTAGAGGCGGAAAAGGTTGGACCATCCAATGCTTATGATATCATGATCATTGCGCCAATGAGTGCGACAGTTGCCGCAAAGATGGTGCTTGGAATATATGATCATCCGGTAACACTTGCGGCAAAGGCAATGCTTAGAAATAATCGCAATATTGTATTTGGCATAGCCAGCAACGATGGCTTAAGCATCAGCGCAAAAAATATCTTTACACTGATCAATTTGAAACATTTCTTTGTGATTCCATTTGCTCAGGATGCACCATTTGAAAAAGAAAGAAGTATCGTCAGTAAGTGGAATCTGTTAGAAAAAACTGCTGACATGGCTTTAGAAGACCGCCAGATCCAACCAATACTTTACGGGGGTGATTAGATGCAGAAAGTAATGGTCGCTTTGATTACACCATTTACGAAAGAAAATGAAGTGGATTATGATGCATTGACAAAAATCGTCAAACGATTGATGAGAGAAGGATGTGATGGTTTTATTGTCTGTGGAACAACAGCCGAAACACCAACTTTAAGAGAGGCAGAACGCTATGCAGTCTTACAGCATGTTTTATCGATTGTACAGGGGAATTGTGAAGTGTGGTTTGGCTGTGGCAGAAACTGTACACGTGATACAATTCGTTTGATTCGCAAAGCACAAAAGTATGCGATTGACGGTGTTCTTGTGGTAACACCTTACTACAACAAGCCTTCCCAGCGAGGACTATATGAACATTATCATGCAATTGCTTCTGCGATTGATTCCAATATCATGTTGTATAATGTTCCAGGCCGCTGTGGTGTAGAGTTACAATATGATACGATTCGTAAGCTTGTCTATGAACATAAAAATATCGTAGGACTGAAACAGGCAAGTCATGACTTAGATACGGTCGTGAAATTAAAAAAAGAATTCCCATTATTCAGAATCTACAGCGGAGAGGATGGCTATTTTGATGAAGGCTTTGATATTGGCATGGATGGATTAATATCCGTTATGGGACATTTCAATATGGAGAAGCTGCAGCGTTTTATTAAGGAAGGCAGAAAAGACAATCGATTACGCAAAGAGTTATACAAAGAAGCTTCTTTGACCTTTTGTGACGCATCCCCAGCACCGGTGAAATATTTATTATCACGTAAAAAAGAATGTGAAAATATATTGCGTTTACCCATGTGTGCAATCAATCGGGAAAAAGAACTATTGTTATCTTCTTATTTCGACAACGAAGAAGAATAAAACATGATATCCTGTTGCTGGTGATCATATGAAACAGGTAAAGGTGTTTGATGAGGAGCATGAAGATGATTTAAGTGATAGTATCAATGCATTTTTGATGGAACAGGAAGACATTCAGCTTATTGATATCCGCTTCTCTGTGGCGGTCTGTGATTGCGATGATGGACAAATTTATTGTTTTAGCGCTTTACTGCTATATGAGGCATAATCCCATGAATCGCTCACATACTAAGCTTGTTGGAGGTGTGATCAGATGCAGAAAAAAACAGAAATCTTATGCAACGTACATTCCTGTGTTTATCAGAAGGATAACCATTGTGAAGCTGAAACTATCAGCGTTTGCTGTGACAATTGTGTAGAACCAAATCACTGTCATGAAACTGAATGTAACTCATTTCGTTGTAAATGCGGTAAATAAGCGGCCAATTGGCCGTTTTATTTTTGTCACATATTCCAGTTTCATTGTTTAATTTTTAGATATTTGATATAATGTAAGGCAGAGGTGATGTTATGCGTAAAGTTTTTCCATTGATCCTGTGTATGCTGCTGCTTTTAAGTGGCTGTAATAAACGCAGTAAACAGGAAGAAGAAAGTATGAAAAACTATGAAACATTTATCAATGCCGTAATCAATAACAAAGGAATTGAAACCAAAAGTATTCCTTTTGACTATAGATTGGTTCAGCAAAAGCTGGATGATGGTTCTTATGAATATGAAGTACAGATTGACAATCCCCGTGTTGCCATGTATGATATTCAGGCGATTGCGGTCAATCAGGCAAATGATTCTAATACAAATGTTTATCCCTGTATCGGAATTCTGGGAAAAGATATTTCAGAAAGCTTTAATTTGATTCCATATCAGTCTAATCCAAATCTAGATTATTGGAAGGGAATTGGCTTAAATGGAATTTCTAAAGATAAACAATTTACACTAAATGTAATGGTATCATGGAAAGATAGTACCAGAGCAAATAAATACAGTGTATTCTTCAATTGCAGTTATGCTGAAAAAAGCGAAAATGAAGGATAAGTAGAAAGGTTTTGAAGACATGAATAAACAAAAAAATTCCAATAAGAAGCAATCCATGATTGCTGGGGCACTGATATCATCTGCCGGTATCTTTGTTGCAAAATTCATTGGTTTATTTTACGCCGTACCCTTTAATACATTGCTTGGAAATGAAGCCAATGTGGCAATGTATGGGGTTGCCTACAATATTTACAGTTACCTGCTGAATATATTTACAGCGGGTTTTCCCTTTGCAGTGGCAACATTAATTGCAAAGTATACAAGTAAGGGAGATTATCGTACATCTTTATTGGTAAGAAAATTAGCAACCCTTGTCATGATCTGCTTTGGCGCATTTGCCATGCTGTTAGTCATTGTATTTTCTTCACCACTTGCCAAGCTAGTGTTACCGGCATCAGATATCGGTGTATCACAGGCATCGGGAATATTAGAACCTGCGGTTCAAATCGTATCTACATCGGCAGACTTATCCACGATGCGTCTGGTATTGATTTTGATCAGCTTTGCGTTATTCTTTGTGCCAGTATTAAGTGCTACTCGTGGTTTTTATCAGGGCTTAAAAGAAATGGAAGTATATGCATTATCCCAAGTGCTTGAACAGATTGCACGTGTCGCATTCCTTTTGATTTTAAGTGCTGTTGCGATTTATATGTTTAACTATGGACATGTATGGAGTGTCTATTTTGGTGTGTTATCCACCAGCGTTGCCGCAATCCTTGCCTTTATGCATTTAAAACTGTATGATCGAAAAATCATGCCACAGATGCGTAAAAAAGCGAAGGCCCAGGAGGATCAGGGTGTTACGGATAAAAAAGCAATCATGCAGGAATTAATCATGATCGCTATGCCATATCTTTTCTCCGCAGTTCTTGGATATAGTGATACCATTGTGAATACAGTTTTTCTAAAAAGCGGACTAGAAGCACATGGCAATACCAGTGAAGAAATCGTTTTAATCACAGGCTGTATCAATTACGGAGTCTTAAAACTGATGTCCATTCCAATGATACTGGCACCAGGATTTTCTAGTGCCATCATTCCACATATCACATCAGCACTTGCCCGTCAGGATTATAAACAGATTCGTAAAAATATTCGTGATTGTTTTGATATCGTTTTATATATTGGGGTACCAATCAGTTTTTGTTTATTCCTGTACGCAAAACCATTATATGATATCTTGTTTCCACCTGCCAATCCGGCAGATTTAGATACGTGTGCACAGATACTGAAGTGGTTCTCTATTGAAGCATTGATCTCCACAATCAACCCGGTTGTGACTGCATTGATGATGGCGGTTGGTCAGCGTCGTTTATGTATTCGTTTCCAGGTGGTTATGGTTGCGGTAAAATTTGCCTTGTCTTATCCGATGTTAAAGGTCTTTGGATACTCTGGTCTTGTATTATCTACTATGGTTGCCATGGGTGGTTATATGATTGCGGGAATGTATTCACTGGCTAGTCAGTATCATGTGAATTGGAAATATACGTTCCATAAGCTGTTGATCATCATTTTAGGTTGTGCGGGCATGTTCTTGATGGCATGGTTGTGTGAATTAATTGGATTAAAAGGCTATGGCATGGGAAGATTAATGGGTGTTGTGCAAATGGGTATATCCGGTATTTTCGCAATGGCTGTTTATCTGGCACTTACAGGTATTTTCCAATTGCCACAAACATTGTTTCATTTTAATATATCCAAGCTAATTTCAAGAAGAAGAGGTTAATATGCGATTAGATAAATTCCTATCCCACGCTGGCGCCGGGACTCGTAAAGAAGTAAAACAAATGATACGCAAAGGCTTTGTCACAATTAATGGAGAAGTCTGTAAGAAAGATGATTGTCATATCGATGAGCTTCAGGATGTGATCTGTTTAGATGGGGAAGAAGTTTCCTATCAAAAATATTATTATATCATGTTAAATAAACCACAGGATGTTGTATCCAGTACCAAAGATGGCATGCATGAAACAGTATTAGATATCATTGATATCCATTTGCCAAAAGATATGTTTCCGGTAGGACGATTAGATATTGACACCACAGGATTGCTGTTGATCTGCAATGATGGTGCACTCTCTCATGAATTGTTATCTCCTAAAAAACATGTGGAGAAAGAATATGAAGTGATCATCGATCACCCTTTATCTGCACAGGATATTGAAACGTTAGAAAATGGCACGATTCTTTTAGATGATGAACCAATCAAAAAAGCACATGTACAGGTTATAGAGCAATGCAAGATTCATCTGATTATTTCTGAAGGGAAATATCATCAGGTAAAACGCATGCTGCATGCGGTGAATAATGAGGTATTACAGTTAAAACGTGTGCGTATGGGCAGCCTTGTGTTAGATGAAGCATTACAAGAGGGAGAATGGCGTTTTTTAAGTGATGAAGAAATCGCTGAATTATATGCATGATCACCTGCATTGTCGCCATGGATGAACAAGCCCATATCGGCTTTCAAGGACATATGCCATGGCATATACCTGAAGAATTATATCTGTTTCAACAATTAACACTTCATCATACAATATTGATGGGTAGAAAAACATGGGAATCCATAGGACGTCCTCTGCCTGAAAGAAAAATGCTTATTGCCTCTAGAACAAAACATGAGTATCCTTATGAACAGGTTCAAATTGTGAAAGATGTTACCGCTATTCTTCAGTACTATCAACACAGTAAAGAAGAATTGATGGTATGTGGAGGAAGAGAAATCTATCAGCTTTCCTTGCCATATGCGCATCGTATCTATATATCCATCATCAAAGGCATTTATCCATCAGATACAAGCTTTCCTTCTTATGATGAATCAGACTTTATCTGTATGGAGCGTATCGAATATGCATCATTTACATGGTATTATTTTCAAAGAAAGAAGGATGTTTCATGCGATTTGTAGATATCATTGAAAAAAAGAAAGAAAATCATCCTTTATCAAAAGGAGAGATTCATGAATTTATCACGTCCTATGTGCAGGATAAAATACCAGATTACCAGGTATCTGCATTATTGATGGCAATCTGTTTTAATGGCATGAACGAACAGGAAACAGCATGGCTGACAGAAGAAATGCTGTATAGCGGGGAAGTCATGGATCTATCAGATATTGCCGGCATCAAATGTGATAAACATTCTACCGGCGGGGTCGGGGACAAGACGAGTTTAGCCCTTGCGCCAATGGTGGCGGCTTGTGGTGTTAAGATTGCGAAAATGAGTGGCAGAGGTCTTGGACACACAGGTGGAACACTTGATAAAGTAGAAAGTATCAAAGGCTTTCAAATCAATATGGATATGGAAAGCTTTAAACATCAAATCGATTCCATTGGATTGGCAATTGTTGGTCAAAGCGGGAATCTTGTGCCGGCTGATAAAAAGTTATATGCATTACGTGATGTGACTGCGACAGTGAATTCGATTCCCTTAATTGCCTCTAGCATCATGTCAAAAAAATTAGCATGTGGTGCGGATACGATTTTACTGGATGTTAAATTTGGGGAAGGAGCTTTTATGCAGACAAAGGAGGATGCTGAAAAGCTTGCGAAAACCATGATTTCCATTGGAAAACATTTTCATAAAGATGTACGGGCAATGATTTCCAATATGAATGAGCCCTTAGGCAATGCAATCGGTAATGCATTAGAAGTGAAAGAAGCCATTGCGACTTTAAAAGGAGAAGGCCCAAAGGATTTTTATGAGCTTTGTTTAAAGGCAGGAAGCATCATGCTGATGCAGGCAAAAAAAGTAGAAAATGAAACTGAAGCCAGAACAATGCTTGAAACAGCTGTTCATAATGGCTCTGCTTTACAAAAACTAATAGATATGGTAGAAGCACAGCATGGAGATATTCAGATGATCAAACATCCTGAAACCTTGCCACAGGCAAAAGAAGTATTAGAAATCAAAAGCAGGGAAGAAGGCTATGTAGAAGCCGTTCATGCATTATCACTAGGTACCCTTGCCATGCAGCTTGGCGCAGGTCGTCAGGTAAAAGAAGATATCATTGATCCATCCGTTGGCATCGTACTTCAGAAAAAAGATGGCGATTATGTAAAAAAAGGCGATATTCTCGCCTATGTACACATCAATCACACATTGCCTCCTCATTGGCTTGATGATTTTTATGCTTCCTATCACTTTACAAAAACACCAGTAGAAAAACATGATTTGATTTATAAGGTAATAAAAGAATGAAAAAAGCATTCTTCATTTCCAGCATATGCTTTATCATCAGCATTAGCTTGTCTATTATGCATGTGATGAAGCCTGTGTTACTGATCATCAAATATTTGACACTTGTCTTTGCCTTTGCATATCTTGGATATGCCTGTTTTCAAACACGCATCAAAAAAGAAACATCTTCCAGGCCAGCTCCGCACAGAACTCAAATCTCTGGATGACACCATCGCGGAT
>OGXN01002438.1_pt1 | contig 13202 bp, 18 predicted proteins | sample 1576281 | NCBI WGS metagenome assembly OGXN01 (sample SAMEA3541494, study PRJEB24748) | human gut metagenome | biome: human gut; feature: human-associated habitat; material: faeces | place: China | collected 2012
AGATTGATAAAATACAATATCCGGATCGTAAGGTGGTGGAACGATGTGCTATGATGTGATTGGCGTTGTAACTCAGCCGGATAAACAGGCAGGAAGAAAAAAAGAACTGAAGATGCCTGAGGTAAAACAACGTGCTATAGAAGCAAACATTCCTGTTTATCAGCCAATCAAAATTAAAGATGCAGTGGATGAATTGATGCAGCTGGATATTGATTTGATTGTCACATGTGCATATGGTCAGTTTATACCATCCAAATTATTAGAATATCCAACATATGGCAGTATCAATGTACATGCTTCCTTATTGCCAAAACTTCGCGGAGGTGCACCTATTCATAAAGCAATCATCAACGGAGATAAGCAGACAGGAATGTCCATCATGCGTATGGTAAAGGCTATGGATGCAGGTCCTGTCATGGCACAATGTGTAGTGGATATTGATGAAATGGATACAACGGGTATCTTGTATGATAAATTAGCAAAAGCAGGTGCGAAACTGCTTAGTGAAAGTATTCCAAAATTAATCGATGGAACTGCAGAATTTGGTGAGCAGGATGAAAGCCAGGCAAGCTTTGCCTACACCATCAGCAAGGAAGAAGAATGGATCGATTTTGATCAAGACGTACAGCGTGTGTATAATCATATCCGTGGATTGATTCCAAATCCTACAGGATATGCTTTACTGGATGGCAAAAAAGTGAAATTCCATAAAGTTAGAATGCGTAAAGATGACAAGGTACATACACCAGGTGAAATTGAAGGCATGATAGAAAATGGCTATGCAATTTCTGCACAGAATGGCTATATTTTAGTAGATGAAATTCAAATGGAAGGAAAAGCCAAAACCGATGCGAAATCCTTCTATAATGGAAGTGGGAAACAGCTGATCCATAAAATTTTTAATGGTAAGTAGAAGACAGAGGATTCTGTCTTTTTCTATATAATATCTATTGAAGATATAAAATTTAAAACTTGGATTTATCCAAAAACAGGGCTGAATTTAAACAAAACAAATTCATGCAGTTTTTATGAATCATTCAATTATCAGATACGAAGATTCCTTTATTTTTTTCTATGCAAGAAATTTAGTTTCTGCTATAATAGTCGGGTATGAGGAGTGATAGCTATGAATCAACAACATATTCGTAACTTTTCCATTATTGCACACATCGATCATGGAAAATCAACGCTGGCAGACCGTATCCTTGAAATAACAGATACAGTGGAACAGCGTGAAATGAAAGAACAGCTATTGGATACCATGGATCTTGAAAGAGAACGTGGGATTACGATAAAATTAAATGCAGTACAGTTAAAATATACTGCAAAAGATGGACAGGACTATATCTTCCATTTGATCGATACACCGGGTCATGTGGACTTTACATATGAAGTATCCCGTTCTTTAGCAGCTTGTGAAGGCGCAGTTTTGGTAGTTGATGCTGCACAGGGAATTGAAGCGCAGACACTTGCAAATGTTTATCTGGCATTAGATAATGACTTGGAAATTATTCCTGTCATCAATAAAATAGATTTACCAAGTGCACAGCCAGATGTTGTGAAAAAAGAAATAGAAGATGTCATTGGCTTGGATGCAAGTGAGGCACCTTTGATTTCAGCGAAAAACGGGTTGAATATACAGGATGTTTTAGAAGCAGTGGTAAAAAATGTACCGGCACCACATGGAAATCCAAAAGCCCCTTTACAGGCACTTGTTTTTGATTCTTTATATGATGCGTATCGTGGTGTTATCGCATTTGTACGTGTAAAAGAAGGCGAAATCCGTGTGGGTGATAAAATTCGTTTTATGGCGACAGATGCTGAATATGAGGTGTTAGAAGTTGGTATCCGTACACCAAAAGAAGTGAAAAAAGATATGCTGGAATGTGGTGAAGTAGGATGGCTTTGTGCTTCTATTAAGTCTATTAAAGATGTACGTGTCGGTGATACGATTACCCATGCACAACGACCAGCAGATGCTCCATTACATGGTTATCGTGAAATGAATCCGATGGTATATTGTGGATTGTATCCTATTGATTCTGCAAAATATAATGATTTAAGAGATGCACTTGAAAAATTACAGCTGAATGATGCCTCTTTACAATTTGAAGCAGAAACATCACAGGCGTTAGGATTTGGCTTTCGCTGTGGATTTTTAGGTTTATTACATATGGATGTCGTACAGGAACGTATTGAACGTGAATATAAAATAGATCTGATTGCGACTGCGCCAAGTGTTGTATACCATGCATACTTAACAGATGGCAGCATGATGGCAATTGATAATCCAAGTATGTTGCCGGATGTTCAAAAAATCGATCATATTGAAGAACCTTTTGTGAAAGCAAGTATCATGACGCCAAACGATTATGTTGGGGCAATTATGGAACTGTGCCAAAGAAAACGTGGTAACTATAAAGATATGATATATATAGATGAAGGACGAATGAATGTCATTTATGAATTGCCATTGGGTGAAATCGTATTTGATTTCTTTGATAAATTAAAATCCTGTACGAAGGGATATGCTTCATTCGATTATGAATTGATTGGATATCAGACCAATAAACTTGCGAAAATGGATATCCTGTTAAATGGAGATATCGTCGATGCATTAAGCAGTATCGTTCATCGTGATTTTGCTTATCCTAGAGGTAGAGCAATTTGTGAAAAATTGAAAACACTGATTCCAAAACAACAATTTGAGATACCTATCCAGGCAGCTATCAATGGGAAAATCGTGGCGCGTGCAGATATAAAATCTTTGCGTAAAAACGTCCTAGCGAAATGTTATGGTGGAGATATTTCACGTAAGAAAAAACTGTTGGAGAAACAAAAAGAAGGTAAGAAACGTATGAAATCCGTAGGTAGCGTAGAAGTACCACAGGAAGCTTTCATGGCGGTTTTATCTATGGATGATGAGAATTAAAAAGTATAATTTTTATGGTATTTTTACAAACTTGTACTTTTTCATGGTATTTTGTAACTTTTAGTTGAAATCCTGTTCTGACATGCTATCATTACAAGTAGCATTTATCAAAAAATGGTTAATATTGAACAGGAGCTGGTCAATTTGATTAAGGTATTTCTATGTGTAAGTGATTTTGATGTCATCAAAAATATGATGGATTATGAAAATGATAACAGTAAAATAAAAATTGTAGGCATATCAACAACGGTAATGGAGCATTTAAAAGGCCTGGAAGAATTAGATGTGGATGTGTTTGTATTACAATATACATTGGATAAAAAGAAATCAAATGATTTATTGGAATATGTATTATTGAATAAACGGGAATGGCGGGTATTGCCACTGTTTCAGGAGCTTGACAGTGAAGTGATCCATTTGCTTTTACAATATGGACTTCAGAATTTTCTGGTTAAGCCATTCAGCTTTCCACAACTGCTAGCGGCAATTGAAAATGAGCAGCTGCAGCAACAGACACTGGCTGCAGCTACTACAGTAGAATCAATGGCTAGTGAAATTATGCTATCCTTAGGTCTGCCAGCTCATTTAGATGGATTTGGATATATTCAAACAAGTGCTGTCTATGTTGCAAAGAATATGGATGTCATGCACTTACATATGAAGAATGTCTATCAGCAAACTGCAAAAGCACATCACTCCACAGCCGCAAGGGTTGAAAAGTGTATACGAACGGCCATTGCTTTTGCTTATCGTAATCAGCCAGAAAAAATTTGTATCAATAACTGTAAACCAACCAATACGCAGATTATTTCCTATATTAGTGAAAAATTAAAATTGTTTGGAAACTCATGAGGTGTGTTATGTGTAAAAGTGCTTATCTACATGTTCCATTCTGTAAAGATATTTGTGCATATTGTGATTTTACTAGATGCCGATATCATGCAGGACTTGCTGAAAAATGGCTAAAGGCCATTGAAAAAGAAATCAAACAGAAATTAAAAGGTGTCACTTTGGATACCTTTTATATTGGTGGGGGAACACCCAGTGCTTTGACATATCATCAATTGTCAAGATTGCTGGTGATGTTAAAACCATATACTAGAACATGTGAAGAATTTACAATGGAAGCGAATGTCGATAGTCTGGATATTGAAAAAATACAATTGTGTAAAGAAAACTATATCAATCGTATATCCTTAGGGGTACAAAGCCTTCAGCCAGAGCTTTTAAAGATGATAAAAAGAAATCATAACAAAGAAGACATCTTAAGATGTATAAAAGAACTGCATTCAATAGGTATAGATAATATATCAATTGATTTGATTTATGGTCTGCCAAATCAAACCATGCAGATGTGGAAGGATGATTTAAAAGATATCGTTGAACATTTTGATATTCAGCATATCTCTTTGTATGCCTTGACGATTGAAGAACACAGTGAATTTGGACGATTACATATAAAAAATATCGATGAAGATATAGAAGCAGATATGTATGAGTATGCTGTTGCATATTTAAAACAAAATGGTTTTGAGCATTATGAAATCAGTAATTTTGCGAAAGCTGGAAAATATTCTAAACATAATATGGCATATTGGGATTATGATGATTTTATTGGTATTGGTATGGGGGCAAGTGGGAAGCAACAACATCAGCGTTATGATAACACGAAAAATATGCAAACATATTTTGAAAAAGGTGCATCCCCAACCATAATACAATTAAATAAATCAGATGAAATGTTTGAAAATATCATGATGTCTTTACGTACAAAAAAAGGGTTGAATATTCATCAGTTTGAAAAACGCTATGAAATATCATTTTTGAAACAATATCATAAAGAATTAAAACCGTTGTTAGATCAACACCTGTTAGAACACAGCGATGGTTATATACATGCGACAGAACAGGGGATGGAAATTTTAAATGAGATCCTTTTAAAGTTTCTTCCAGATGAATGATGCAGGTAGATAAAAAGTGTTTGTAAAACAAATAAAAGAATATTCGTTCAAAAATATAAAAAAAGTTTAAAAAAGGTATTGTAATTTCTGAAAAGATTGGTTATAATATCTAAGCACTTGCCCGAGTGGTGAAACTGGTAGACGCAACGGACTCAAAATCCGTCGGTAGCGATACCGTGCCGGTTCGAGTCCGGCCTCGGGCACCATGTTAAAATAAAAGCCTTGTTTAAAGGCTTTTGTTGTGTTTATTTGAAATTTGGCAAAAATTTGGCAAAGATTTTTATTGTTCAGCGTTTAATTTTATCGATAGCTCATCAAGTTTATTGATCATATTTTGCTGAGCCTCTTGAAATAAGTGACCGTATGTTTCATTTACCATTTCAACAGTATGCCCTAGACGTTTTGCGATTTCAAATGGATTAAACCCCATGTTGATTAATAATGATACATGAGAATGGCGAAAATCGTGTATTCTTATTTGTTTTACTTGAGCTTGTTCACACCATTTGTTTTTTCTAGTTCTAATTGCATTTTCATCTAAATGTTTATCAAAATTGAATACTAATTTATTATCGTCATATCCAATTGTCATTTTATGAATGTTTTTAAGCTGTTCTAAAGCCTTTAAACACATTTCTGGTACCAAAATATTACGATAACTGTTATTCGTCTTAGGAGCGGTTGTTTGGCGCGTGTGTTTGGAATATGATTTGTTTATTCTTATTGATTTGTTTTTTAAATCAATGTCTTTCCAGGTAAGCGCTAAAGTTTCTCCTAAACGTGTTCCGCACCAATACAAAACGTTAAATAATGCAAAATACGGTAATTCATCAACAACATGTATAAATTTTATAAATTCTTCTGGTGTGAAAAAATCCATTTCTTTTTTTATTTCTCCAGCTCTTTTTATGATAGGAAAAGAAATTAATCTATTATCGGTAAAATAATTGTGATTAAATGCATATCTCATAACAGCTTTAAATTGAGTTTGAATAGATTCCAAATAACGGTTAGAATAGTATTCATCATTATTATTTTTCTTTGACAACAAAGACTTTTGAAATTTTTCAATTTGCTGAATTGTTATTTTTTTTATATTTTTATCTCCCCAATAAGGAAGAATCCAACTTTTGATTAGATATTCCATATCGTTGAATGATCTGTCTTTTATCGTTCCTTTTTTTGTTTCTTTATACAGTTCATAAATTTCATTAAACGTTATATTCGTAGTTACTTCATTTTTTGCTTTGAGCAAAAAGTTTCTTTCCCATTCTTTGGCTTCTTCTAATGTTTTGAAACCTCGTTTATGATAATGTTGGGGTGTACCATTGATATCCACATAACTACCTACACATCTATAAGTAACTTTTTTAACAAGCTTATCTTTGTTACGTTTACTTTTTACCATTCTTTCATCTTTAAATATTGACATTGCACTTTACCTCCATTTTTGCTAAAATGTAGGTACAACAAAAAAGAATGTCCGTGGTGGGATTTTCTCCTTGTTGTACTAAGTTGATGTTAGCGCATCAACTCTACTTCAACCCCTTACTGTTAGCGCAGTAGGGGGTGTTTTTTATTTAATCTTTTTCGTTTTCATACCATTTGCACATATTATAAAGAGATTCATAATTTGTATTTAATTTTTCAATTGAATCAATAATCTCGGAACCTGATTTTAAAGCAGATGTTTTATCTACTTCATCACAATCACTTAATGGTTTTTCCGTATCAATATTTATAGCACATTCGCCATACACAGATACAGCTACTAATTTATCATCCATTAATCCAACATTAAATCCTGCATTATCATCAGTGTTAGATGTGTAAATGGACATGTGTTCTTCATCAAAAATGATTTTTAAATCTCCAACAATATTTAATACACCATTTTCATAATTGAACTTATAACCTTTGTCAATAAGTGAATCATATACCTCATTAGGATCACTTATTTTATTTGAATTTGTTTTACTTGAACACCCTCCAATCCCTAAAACTATGAGTGCACATATGAGTGCTGTAAATAACTTTTTCATCCCTTTTTACCTCCAAGTAAGTTATCTATGTAAACATCTTTTTTTGATGCGTTTACTAATATAAATCAAAAGCATATTCTTCACTATAATAATTTCTAAAATCTTTTATAATATCATGAACTTCATTTTCACATTGCTGTCGATCACATTCTGTACATGTGAAATGATTTTGCAATATATGGATGAGCTCATGAATTGTTGTCTTTCTTTGTTGCATGTTTGAAAACCTTGTACTGATAATAATGTGAAATTCTTCTCCGTCGTAATATGTGAATCCTCTATTTTTACAAGTCAAAGTATCAGTAATATACAATTTAATACAATGTTCTTGGCAAATATAAGAGAATTCATCATCGTTGTCTAGCAATACTTGTTCTACCATGTTATTCTAATCCTTTTGATTTCCTAATACCTTGTACCAATATCAGTACAGGTTCCAAATCTTCTGGTGTTAAATCTGCGGCGCTGTCCATTAATATCTGCAAAGAATCATTATTGCTTACAGATTTAAATGTCTGCCATAAATCTTCTCTACCTTTTGAACATAGATATTCTTCAATTTCATTATCAGGACCAAAAGGGGATTTGGTTGACATTAGTTTGTTCCTTGTCATTTCATCACTAATACCCATTAACCAAGTTTCACTAACGTCTAAAGCATCTGCTATTTTAGAAATATTGTCTTGTTTTGCTTTATATTTTCCACTTAAATATTGGCTTATTGTAGACTTTCCAATTTTTGTTTTATTTACTAAATCTTGCTGAGACATATTTTTCATCGATAAAGCAAGTCTTAGACGATCTGCAAATTCATTTTCCATTTCTATATATCCTCCTATGAATTCATATTATACCTAGGTTCGTAAAATGTCAACTCATAAAATTATAAAATTCGCAAATAGGAACAAAAAGTATTGACATGATGTATTTTAGGGTGTATTATGTCGTTGTTCGCAAATAGGAACTGAAAGGAGATGATTAAATGAATTATGTTTATGATTACTCTCGATTCAGGGGAGATATAAAGGCAAAGTTCAAAACTGAATGTAATTTTTCACGTGCAATGGGATTTACTTCTCAAAATTCTTTAAGTGACAGGTTTAATGGTAAAGTTGCATGGAGACAAGATGAAATGAAAAAAGCATGTGAATTACTTGAACAGCCACTTGAAATGGTAAAAACTTATTTTTTTACCTATGTAGTTCGTAAATAGGAACTGAAGGAGAACCACCATGAATCTAAAAAGATTTAGAGCGTCATTAAGGCTTAATCAAAAGCAAATGGCGGAAAAAATTGGAGTATCGGCTTCGTATTATTATAAAGTCGAAAGTGGAATGCGATATCCAAGTTTCTGTTTTCTTCAAAAACTAAAAATCGCATTTCCAAAAGCGAATGTTGATGAATTGTTCTTTTAAAAAAATCTCATCGGTACCGTTAATACCAATGAGATCATACGCAAATACATAACCTTGCATTTCATTATGCAAAACACAAGGCTAAGGCTATGCTTGTTTACTCTTACTGTATTGCACCGTTTGAACGGATAGTGGCATAATCACTATTTCTTAGGACAGTACATCACTTAAGTGGTCATAGCACCACGGTAAAACAAAAAATGCCCTTTAGTCGATGTATCAAGAGAATCTGTAAAAATTTGAAGCGTGCGTTTTTTATGGCTAGACTTCTCTGTCTATTTGCGTTTATTTATAGCAATTTCTCTATTGCTCCTCTCGTTAAGAGAACAGGGCAAAATCAAAAGTTTGGTTAACATAACCACACTCCAATCTTGCCATTAGGCAATTAGATTTTAACACAATTCGGAAATTCATTCAATGAAGAAAGGAGTTAAGGAATGGAAGATAACAAAGAAAAGGCTCCAAGTGATGTGGAAGATCACAAGGAACCAGATGAAGCGATTAAGGTAACTATCCATATCAAATGTGAAGATACAGAAACAATCAAAGAAATTTATTTATCTTCATCAGAAATTAAGAAATCACAAGTAGCCAATGCATACGTAAATGAAATTAAAAAAATCTCTAACACAGAGGTTGACAGTGCATTAGAGAAATTTTCTAAATTACATGACAATCAAATTTGTACAAAATGTGGTAATGCAAATCATCGAGCAAATGCATTATATTGTCACAAATGTGGTAAAAAACTCTAAAATGGAAGATCGTTTTCTTTTACATATTTTTTCACTAAAAATGAACTTTTACTTCCACATCTATCGCAATATGCGAAATTATCAGGTAGAGCGTTTTCGACTTTACTGTTTGTACATTCTTGGTTTGTGCAAAGATTTGGCTCATCAAGTTTACATCCACAAGAGTAACAATATTGGGCGCCTTCTCTATGCTTTTCGATAGAACAATTATAACACTTCATAACAACACCCCCTTTCTAATACTAAATTTTACCAATTTAGATAAGAGAGGTCAAACACAACAGAAAGGAGAAAACATGAACGAACTACAGATTATCGAATACTCAAATCAAAGAGTATTGACAACACAACAGTTAGCTGAGGTTTATGAAACATCAGTTGACAATATCAAAATGAATTTCAAAAATCACAAAGATAGATTTATTGAAGGTAAACATTATTATCTATTAAAAGGAGATAACTTGAAAGCATTTAAGAACAGAGTAAATGATATTTACCTTGTTGGAAAGAATGCAAATCAACTTATTCTTTGGACTGAAAAAGGTGCTGATCGTCATTGTAAAATCTTGGACACCGATAAAGCGTGGGAACAATTTGATAACTTAGAAGATACATATTTCAAGGTCAAAGAAATGTTCGATATACCAAAATCATTGCCAGAAGCACTTAGAAAACTAGCAGATGAAGTTGAATTGACCGCAAAACTACAGTTAGAAAACAAAATCAAAGACCAACAAATCGGAGAATTACAACCTAAAGCTGATTATTGTGATTTGATTTTAAAAAGTAAAAGTCTTTGTACTATCAACGCAATTGCAAAAGATTACGGGATGAGCGCAGTAACAATGAACAAAAAGCTTCATGAACTTGGTGTCCAGTACAAGCAAGGCGGTATTTGGCTTTTATATCACAAATATCAATCTAAAGGATATACGCAGTCAGAAACTATCGAGTTTAATCACACAGACGGTAGGCCAGATACAAGGATGCATACCAAGTGGACACAAAAAGGCAGATTGTTCTTATATGAGTTATTAAAGGCGCACGATATTTTACCAATGATTGAGCGTGACGAAAATGGATAAATATTTGAATATCGAACGTGAGCAAATCATTATGAAAATTTATCTTAGCCAAACAGACATCAGAAATTTTATGAGATGTGGATGGAAAAAAGCAAAGATTATGTTTGATAAGGCTTGGAAGATGTGCGAAGTAGACGGAAAAATAAATGTTGATGGAAAAATTTATTACAAATATCTACTTGATATTCTGAAAATTCAAGAATCTGAAATACACCGAATGGCCAAAATCGAAAGACAAATAAAAATGTCGCTCCCATCCGACCAAGGCGAAGCGACAAAGTGACTTTGAAAAGAAGTCAAACAAATTGTAAACCAAGGAAAGGAGTTTTGCAAGATGCCTGATGATGAAAAAATAATCATATATGACTATATTTATGATGCTGTGAAAAAAGCTGTTAATGTTAATGCTCAAATGCACGATAGTTGCCATAAAATATCAGAATTAATTAACGTAGAATTACCATGCCTAATTAACCGTATTTTATTAACTGCTAAATATGGATGTAATTGTAACGAAGAAACTATGAATGCAATCAGAGACAATTTAAAAAAAATATCCAACGACATGATAGATATGGCGTTAGATAAAGATATGAAAAAGGAGGGATTAAATGAACAGCTACACGAAAGAACCAGATTTAAAATTACCACTTATCATAGCTTGCACTTTAGCCGCCAGTTTAATGCTTACATGCGCCATGCTACTTATCACAAACAAATGGCAAGGCGATATCGTGCAAAGTAATACGCAAGAATTACACGCAACACAGACAGAATTAAGCAGTGCTAGAAAAGATATTGCTCTATTATCAGAACAAGTGTCAAAGTTAAAAAATGAAGTCTCAAAACTGCCAAAATGAATATCTTGTGGGGATTTTAAAATCACGTATTACTGGATCGGCGAAGATGAATACAATGACACTATTGCAAGTCCATGTGACGGGAAGCATAAGGCGATTGCAGGACATACAATTGCTGTGGATACCAATATCATACCCTATGGCACACGAGTGATGATAAATAACCACATTTATACCGCAGAGGATTGCGGTGGAGCAGTGAAAGGAAACGTTATAGACATCTACACCACCACGCCTAAAGATGTCACATATAACACAGAAGTATTTGTATTAATGAAGTAGAAAGGTACAACAGGAGGAAAACAGAATGGAAATAGAAGTGTTTTGGAAGAAGTTCATGAATCAGGAAGTGTTTGTACACACACCAACACAGGAACAATTTGATATGTTCAAAAAATTATGTAATGAAAGAGAAATTGCAACTGAATTTAAGGAACTTGATATCGGTATTAAATTTAAGCATTGCAAAGAAAAGACTGTTTTAATATTTAATAGAGTTGGTAATGATCCATTTAAATTCGTAGTTTTTTATTTATTAGGTTATGAAGAGTTTGTGCAATTTGCTAATATTGATAACTTAGATAATGAAGATTCACTAAAGGTTGTTGAGTTTATTGATGTATTTAGTTCCAATTACAATGCTAAAATCGTTTGCACAAATCCAAAAGCATCGAAAGTGTTTGAAAAAGGCAAGGTTTATGATGTAGTGAATGGATTTATCTATCACAAAGGTAAACTAATCATGCAGCCACGTGTTTTTGAAAATTTTGAAGAATTGCATGACCATGCAATCGCAGATTTTGTGGAGTTAATTGATGAATAACGAAGTTTTAGATAACCTTGATTTCCAACAAGAAAAACAAGCAGAAATGCTACAGGATGTAGATAGATGTGCAATCTGTGGAATGCAATTTAAATCAAATGACATGGTATACAAAAGACATGACGGAGAATTGGTACATGAGCGATGTATGTTAGATTTTATCAGTGATAATGCATTGGAATATTCGGAATACACCGAATATCTTAGAGATAAGCAAAGTATAGAGGAAATATTCTAATGAATTTATATGAAAACACTGATAAATACATCTGTCATAAGTACAAAGACCGTGACGAATGGAAGTCAATGAGAATCAAGGGGGTAGGGGGTAGTGATGCAAGTACATTAGTTGGCATGAACCCTTGGAAAACAAATTCCACCCTTTGGAAAGAAAAGAAAGGCATTTTAATACCTGAAGATATATCTGATAAGCCTTATGTAAAATACGGAACTATCGCAGAGCAATATTTAAGAGAATTATTTGCTTTAGACTACCCACAGTATGAAGTGCAATATGTTGATAATGTCACGTTACAGTCCATTGAATATCCATGGATGTTATACAGTCCTGATGGTTTGCTTTATGACAAAGAAACAGGACAACGAGGCATTTTAGAAATCAAGACAACAAATATCTTGCAGTCAATGCAAAGGGAAAAATGGAAAGACCGTATCCCAGATAATTATTACTGTCAAGTGCTTCATGGATTGAATGTAACTGGGTTTGATTTTGTCATATTAAAAGCACAACTTAAAACCGAATGGCAAGATGGTACTGTGAAGTTAGACACAAGACATTACAAAATAACAAGAGAAGAAATATTAGATGATCTAAACTGGCTTCTCACAAATGAAAAAGAACAATGGGAAAAATATTACATTGGTAATAACGAGCCGCCTACATTGTTACCAGAAATATAGGAGGAAAACATGGAAGAACATAAAGAAGAACAAAAATTTGAACTAACCTTACGCATGTCTGAAAATGGAATTGTATGTAATGCACAAGCACTTAAAGACATGTTGCCATCTAAATTAAAGCCTTATAACTACATCGTTACAGCTGAAAACTATGATACTGCTAAGGCAGATAGAGCTAAATTAAATAATCTGTGTAAGGTTTTAAAAAATGCTAGAGACAAGTTTGAAAACACTGATTTGCAAGATTGGAAAACATTTAAAGCAACCATTATGGATATGGAAAAGATGATTACACAAATGGCTGATAATCTAGACAACGGTGTGAAAGATATTGATGATAAAGCACAAGTAGAAAAAATGGATGAAGTAAGAGAATCTTATAACATTGTCGCACAGTCAATGCCTTTG
>OGXN01002446.1_pt1 | contig 13131 bp, 7 predicted proteins | sample 1576281 | NCBI WGS metagenome assembly OGXN01 (sample SAMEA3541494, study PRJEB24748) | human gut metagenome | biome: human gut; feature: human-associated habitat; material: faeces | place: China | collected 2012
TGCCTGAACACATCTTCCTTTGGATACGAAGGATGTGCGGACATCATTGCCGCAATGGCGGACCGCGCAGGCAGCGGCAGGAAGAAGGAGTGAGTTTGACCGTACTGTTTCGATATTTTAAACCATATGTACTGTACATATTGCTGGCCATTGTGCTGCTTTTCGGTCAGGCTTCATGTGACCTGGCCCTTCCGGACTTTATGTCCGATATTGTAAATGACGGCATCACCACAGGCAACACCTCCTATATCATAAGCACCGGCTTTAAGATGCTGGGCGTGGCCCTGATCAGCGCGTCCTGCACGGTCACGGTGGGATTTTTAGGAGCCAGGGCCGCTGCCGGGGGCTGCCGGGGCCTGCGCCGCGACGTATTTATTTCCGTGGAAGGATTCTCAAATGCGGAACTGGACCGTTTTTCCACATCCTCCCTCATCACCAGGACCACCAATGACATCACCCAGATACAGATGCTGATTGTCATGATGATACGCATGGTGTTCTATGCGCCCATCATGGCTGTGGGTGGAATACTCCACGCCCTTGCAAAGGATAAATCCATGTCATGGATCATCGCCCTGGCCGTGGCCCTGCTGTTTATGGTGGTGTTCTCCATGTTCAGCCTTGTAATGCCCAAGTTCCAGGTGGTGCAAAAGCTCATTGACCGCTTGAACCTGGTGGTCCGTGAGAACCTTGAGGGCCTGCTGGTGGTCAGGGCCTTTGACACCCAGACCTTTGAGGAAAACCGGTTCGACACGGTAAACCGTGACCTGACCAAAACCAACCTGTTTGTAAACCGCTGCATGACCTTTATGATGCCGGTGATGATGCTTTTGATGAACTGCGTTACGGTATTAATTGTATGGAATGGTTCTCATGCGGTGAATGACGGTACTATGCAGGTAGGTAATATGATGGCGTTTATGCAGTACGCTATGCAGATTATTATGGCGTTCCTGATGATAACCATGATGTCCATTATGATTCCGCGTGCAAAGGTATCTGCAACCCGTATCAACGAAGTGCTGGAAACCGAAGTCAGTATTCATGATGCAGAGGAGACACAGGAAGTCAACACAGAACTAAAAGGAGATGTGGTCTTTGAGCATGTGGGATTTACGTATCCCGGTGCGGACGGGGCTTCTTTAACCGATATTGATTTTCACGCCAAAAAGGGTGAGACGGTGGCCTTTATCGGAAGCACGGGAAGCGGAAAAAGTACCCTGGTAAATCTGATACCGAGATTCTTTGATGTGACTTCCGGACGGATTCTGGTAGACGGTGTGGACATACGGAAGATAAAACTCCATGACTTGCGGCAGCGCATTGGCTATGTGCCTCAAAAGGGTGTGCTTTTCTCAGGAACCATTGATTCCAATATCCGTTACGGAAAGCCGGAAGCCACAGAAGCAGAAGTGAAAAGAGCAGCGGAGATTGCCCAGGCCTGGGAATTTATTCAGGATAAAGAAGATGGTATGGATTCTGCCATTGCCCAAGGCGGTTCCAATGTATCCGGTGGTCAGAAACAGCGTCTCTCCATAGCCAGAGCCATTGCCAAAGAACCGGAAATTTATATTTTTGATGACAGTTTTTCTGCTCTGGATTATAAGACGGATGTAGTTTTAAGAAGAGCCTTGAAGAAAGAAACAAAAGACGCCACAACCCTGATAGTAGCCCAGAGAATCAGTACCATTCTTCATGCGGATAAGATTCTGGTTCTGGACGAAGGAAAAGTGGTTGGACAGGGAACCCATAAAGAGCTTTTAAAATCCTGTGATGTCTATCGTCAGATTGCTATGTCACAGTTGTCAGAGGAGGAATTGGCAGATGAGTAATGCAAGACCAAGAGGGCCTATGGGCGGACATGGCGGCGGCATGTCTGCAGAAAAGGCAAAAGACTTTAAAACAGCTATGAAAAGACTGCTTTCCTATATGAAAAGGTACCGCATACAGCTTATGTGCATGATTGTGTTTGCCATTGGAAGTACCGTTTTCAATATTATCGGACCGAAGGTGCTGGGAAAAGCTACCACAGAACTGTACAGCGGCCTGGTATCGAAAATCAACGGAGGAAGCGGCATTGATTTCGGAAAAATCGCCTCATTTCTTTTGTGGGCGCTGGGACTGTACGTAGTCAGTGCGCTGTTTTCCCTGATTCAGGGATTTATTATGACGGGAATTTCCAATAACGTTACCTATAATCTGAGAAAAGATATTTCAGGAAAAATCAACAGAATTTCTATGAAATATTTTGAGAGCAGAACGCATGGAGAAATTCTTTCCAGAATTACCAACGATGTGGATACCCTTCAGACCAGTATCAACCAGAGTTTTACCCAGCTTATTACATCGGTGACCACTCTTATCGGTGTGTTCATTATGATGCTGTCCATCAATGTGTGGATGACCCTGGCAGCGCTTTTGATTCTGCCGGTTTCCATGCTGATTATCGGAAAGGTTATGAAACACTCTCAAAAATATTTCCAGGCACAGCAGAAATATCTGGGTGAGGTTAACGGACAGGTGGAAGAAATCTACAGCGGCCACAATGTGGTAAAGGCCTTTAACAAAGAAGAAGACGTTATCCGTACCTTTGAAGAAACCAACGAAAAGCTGTATACTTCCGGCTGGCGTTCTCAGTTTTTCTCCGGTATGATGATGCCGATTATGCAGTTTGTGGGAAATCTGGGATATGTTATGGTAGCACTTCTGGGTGGTTTTATGGTCATTAAAGGCGATGTAAAGGTGGGAGATATTCAGGCGTTCTTCCAGTATATCCGAAACTTTACCCAGCCCATTCAGCAGATTGCCCAGGTGACGAATATGCTGCAGTCTTCTGCAGCCGCTGCAGAGCGTGTCTTTGAATTTCTGGATGTAGAAGAAGAAGACCAGACTGTGGAAAATCCTGTGGACATCAGCAGTATTGAAGGAAACGTGGTAGCAAACCATGTAGCATTCGGTTATAATCCGGAACAGATGATTATTCACGATTTCAACGGCGTGGTAAAAGCAGGACAGAAGGTGGCTATTGTAGGACCTACAGGGGCCGGAAAAACTACGATGATAAAACTGCTCATGCGTTTCTATGACGTTAATTCCGGGGAGATTCTCATTGACGGACACAATCTGAAAGACTTCAACCGAATGGATTTGCGGGAACTTTTCGGCATGGTACTTCAGGAAACCTGGCTGTTCCACGGCACCATTATGGAAAATATTCGTTATGGAAGATTGGACGCTACAGATGAGGAGGTTATCGCTGCAGCAAAGGCAGCTCATGCCCATCACTTTATTATGTCTCAGCCAGGCGGTTATCAGATGGTATTGAATGAAGAAACCAGCAATATTTCCCAGGGACAGAAGCAGCTGCTCACCATTGCCAGAGCCATTTTGGCAGACAATAAGATTCTGATTCTGGACGAAGCAACTTCTTCTGTGGATACCAGAACCGAAGAACAGATTCAGGCTGCTATGGATAATCTCATGAGGGGCAGAACCAGCTTTGTCATTGCCCACAGACTGTCTACCATTCGTGACGCAGATTTGATTCTGGTTATGAAAGACGGCGATATTATTGAACAGGGAACCCATGAATCCCTGTTGGCCGCCAACGGCTTCTACGCAAACCTGTACAACAGCCAGTTTGAGAAAGCTGAGGCTGTTTAAAGGAACAGCCCCGGCGGTCAGAAAACATGGAAAAAGAGATAATACAGTTTTTTTCTGGGGGAGCAGGAAGCAAAGAATAGCTTCCTCTCCCTTGCATAGATATGACGCAGTTTGCGGATATCCTGTTTTTTAGGTGTGTCCGCCCCGAAACAGAAGCATTCGGCCAAGGTGTAAAGCTGGTCAAAGAGAATTCGTGTCTCTTCCGGCAGTTTCTGGCCGAAGAGGACAGGAAATTCCGGCTGCTGGGGATTCAGGGCAGGAATGTGGAACCGCACTTTCCATAAATCCAGAATACTGTTAAATACACAGAGAAAGCATGCTTCCCGGCTGCGGCAGAAAATGCCCATCCGTTTGCGGAAGAGAAGGATTCGTCTGAAATACAGCAGAAAAAACAAAAGAGCAGCAGTTATAAAAAATACCATTGCAAAAAAGAGGATTTTTGTCAGAACAGGCAGAAAGCCTCTTTTTTCTGTGTCTGAGGATGGGGAAGGCTGGTCTTTTTTGCTGTCTGGGAGGTTCTCCTGTTTTACCGTCTGCATATTCTCCTGGCGGGCTGTCTGTTCTGTCTGTACGGTCTGGGATGTGTCCGAAGCAGCCGGGGTGACCTCCACGGGAACCCAGCCTCCTTCACCCAGATAGATTTCTGTCCAGGCATGGGCACTGGAATCCGGCACGGCAAAGGAATAGCCGCCTCCGCTTTCTTTCTGTAAATCTTCAGGGATAATGACGTATCCGCTGACGTACCGGGCCGGAATACCGTACATGCGGAAAAGCAGGGTTCCGGCTGTGGCAAAGTGAACGCAGAAGCCTTTTTTCTGTTCATAGAGAAAGTTGTCCAGCAGATTGCTGTCTGCGGGAACAGGGGAGAGCTGCAGACTGTAGGAGGCATGGCTGGAGAGGAAGCTTTGAATTTCTCCGGCTGCCTTCAGCACCTGGTCATAGGAAGGATTTTCCGGCAGAGAGGAATATACTGGCAGGTGCTGTATGTCCTCCAGAAGCCGGGCTGTTAAGTCTTTGTCATACCAGGTATAGGTGTTTTGCACAAATTCCCTGTATAGACCTTCTGCAGAGGTTTGTGCGGAAGGAAGAGAAGGCGCTCTTAAAAATGGAGAGGAATCCAGGGAAAGAGGATAGCAGTCAAAGGTCAGCCTGGAAGGAAACTTTTCTGTCAGCACATTGCCATCTCCAGTGCTGAACCCCTTCGGTATGTCAGCCCCGTAAGGCAGATAAGTAAAGGAAGGGGAAAAGGCAGGCTTTAGGCTCATTTGTGCAGAGGCAAGAGAAGTCTGTGCTTTTCCGGCTTCATAAGGAATGGAAGGAAGCTGCTTCTGCAGTTCGTCTGACAGTCCGTAACTGCTGCAAAAAGACTTCCACTGCTTTTCGTCCAAAGCTTCCCAGACCCCGTCTGTGTAGGTGAATCCGGTAAAGCCGCGCAGGTAAACAGGTGTGTCAAAAATCCGGCTCGTGTGGAACGTAAACATAGTCTGATTGCTGTAAACAGGGGCTGTATTGTCCAGAACTTCCTTGTCTGTCTGTGTGGAAACCGTATTTTGATTGCTGTTTCCGGATGCGGTAGGACGGGTTTTCGATGTACGCGTCGCTCTGTCAGCGGAATTTGCATGAAAAAGGGCGCCAAACTTTGCAGAGGCCTCATTGACCGTCTGAAATAACGAAGAAGTGGATTGGAAAGCCAGAGCAGAAAAGCCGGGGGTCAGCACAAGGGCGCAGAAACAGTAAAGCCCGAAAAGAAGTCCGGTCTGAAGGAATCCAGAGGAGGTTTCCTTTGCAGACAGACAGTCCCACAGGAAAAAGCAGACCAAAAAACAGCCGGCGGAAAGGAAAGAAGGACGGATTTCTGTAACAAACTGTGCCACCGGTGCCAGCAGAAAAAAAGTACTTTTTTTCTGTACCATAGGGTGAGGCAGACCAGAATCAGGAATAACAGGGTACAGAAAAAGAAGAAAAGGGAGTTATCCGCAGCAGAGCCGGAAAAACCCGAAAATAGGGAAATACCGTAAAACCGTTCCAGCCGGGCGTGGAGATAGCCCAAAAAAGAGCTTCCCTGTGCCAGCAGAGCCTTTCTCTGAAAGAGAAGAAGACTGCAGAGCAGCCCTCCGCTAAGAAGCAGAGCCAGCCTTTTCTTTTTGTGCAGAAGAAAAAGCCCAAAGAGAAAGGTAAGAAGCAAAGCCACGCCTGCCAGGGGGAAAATCCAGAAAGAAACGGCGCCGGGAACCGCAGACATATCCTTCACACTGGAAAAGAAGCCCAGTCCGCCTAAAAAGAGTAGCGCAAAGCAGCCTGTCAGAGAAAACAGAAGGTTTTTGGGGCGGACGGGGGAATCCGCTATACGGATAAGAACAGAAATTGTTTTTTCTTTTTTCATAAAGGCTCCATTCCACCGTCTAAATGGACGGCACAGACTCTAGATTTTCCGGCTGACCGTTTTTATAAAATTCCAGCCGTGTATGGAGTAAAAGCGTGGTGCAGAAGGTATCGGAAGGATACTGCTGCCGGTACAGTTCACAGATATCTCCCGGTACAGGCTTTACATCTTCCAGCAGGAGGCAATAGGTGCAGAGGTCTAAATCCTCCTCCCTGCGAATGGGAAAACGAATGAGTTTTTCCTCCCGGTGATGGTACCAGATTACAAAATGGCGGCACCCCGACTGGAGAAGAGAAAACGATAAGGATACGGCAGTTTCCAGAAAACGGCGGTACGAAGCCGTGAAATCCTTATCCGGCAGAGGTTCAATGAAAAGGAATAAAAGTACAGGAAATCCCTGTTGTATACCCATGTCCCGCACCAGCAGACTGTCCGTTCTGGCACTGAGTTTCCAGTGTATCTGACGGACTCTGTCGCCGGGTCTGAAATCCCGAACCTGGTTTACAGGTGTTTGAAAGATACCGGGAAGAATCTGTTCTTCCTCCCCGCTTTCTGCGGAGAAATATCGGACTTGTTCGCTGACAGTGAGGGGAAGGGATGTGATTTTCGGGTAAAAAAGCAGTTCCTTTGGGCAGTCTTGAGAAAGCCTTCGGCTGAAAAGATGGCCGAAGCTGTAAAGGCGCACAGCCTTCACCAACAACAGGAAACGTCCGCAGCAGGGACTTTCTAAAGTTCCTCCGGGGCGGATTTCCTGCCTGCTTTTGACTGAAAAATACAACTTTTGAGTCTGGCAGACCTGTCCTTGCAAATCCTGGACCGTCAAAAGGATACAGCCTCGGAAGAGGGGAAGGATTCCCGTATTTTTTACAGACAGAGCAAACGCGATTTCCCGGTCCTGGGATTTAGCGGCAGAGGCCTGCAGAATTTCCGTCTTTATTTTCCCGGAGAGATACCAAAGCTGCAAAAAAGAGGCTGTGCCGTAAAGAACCAGAAACAGAAAAACAGCACAGGCAGCTGTACTCTGGTACAGAATCGCCAGATACAGACAGAGAAGGATACCGATTACACTAAAAATATTTGCTGCCATACAGAGCATCCTTTCTGGGTTTTATAAAGATGTCTTTTTCCGTACAGAAGGCGCCGGAGTGGTCTTCAAAATTTCCTCCAGAAGAGAAAGCGGAGAAACGTGACTGATACGGGCCTTGGAGTTTAAAATCAGCCGGTGTACACAGACATCGGCAAACACAGACTGTACATCTTCGGGAAGCACATGGCTGCGCCCGGAAAGAAAAGCCCCTGCCTGCGCCATTTTCGTCAGTGCCAGAGTGCCTCTGGGGCTGACACCCAGTGCAATGAGCTCATGGTTTCTGGTGGCCTGTACGAGAGCGGCAATATAGCTGTAAATCCGGTCATGGACAAAAATCTCCTGACATTCCTTTTGAAGGGACAGAAGCTGAGTGACGTTCAGTACAGGCCGTACGGTTTCTATAGTGCTCTGGGCAATTCGACCCTTTAAAATGGCAATTTCTTCTTCCATGTCGGGATATCCAAGCCTAAGACAGATACAGAAACGGTCCAGCTGGGACTCCGGCAGAAGCTGGGTGCCAGCAGAGCCGGAGGGATTCTGGGTAGCAATGACGATAAAAGGCTTTGGCACGGGATAGGTACTGCCGTCCACGCTGACCTGCCCTTCCTCCATGACTTCCAGGAGGGCAGACTGGGTTTTGGGCGAGGTGCGGTTGATTTCATCGCCCAGAAAGAGATTGCACATCAGGGCACCGGGATGGAAATAAAATTCCCCGGTTTCTTTCCGATACATGGTAAAGCCTGTCAAATCTGCAGGCAGCACGTCCGGTGTAAAAGTCAGACGCTTTTCTTTCAGACTCAGTGCTTTGGAAAAAGCCAGAGCCATGGTTGTTTTGCCCACACCGGGAATATCCTCCAACAGAACGTGTCCGCCGCTTAAAATAGCCATCATCACTTTGCGAACCCGGTCTTCTTTCCCGATAACGGCTTTTTGTACCCCTCGAAATACCTGATAGGCCAGTTGGCTGCGAAGATTGGTAGTATTAGACATTTGTTCACCCCTCATCTGTAAAAAAAAATTCTGAAAAATAGAAATAATTCTTCAAATAATTATAATATAAAACGGCTGACATCACAATACACAACCGATTTTTTAACAAAGATTTCAAAAAACACTTAAACGCTTTAAATTGTTAAAATTTCGGTTGACAAATAGGAAAGGCGGTTATATGATAAGATTAGTTTAAAAGAAAGGGCAGGAAGAAATCATGATGCAGAAACAGGCAGTTTTTAGCGGAAACAAGGATTCTTATTACGCTTACCTGGGCTATTTTTACGGCGCAGGCTGCTTTCGCTGCAAAAGATTCTGATTCCTTTCACACAGGAAAAGAGAAAACAGCGGTGTTTGCAGCAGCAGGCATCGCTTTTTTTATGAAAACAGGAGGGCACAGCATGATTGTAGTATTGAAAAAAGGGGCGGACGAAGAGAAAGTAGACGCTTTAAAACAGGAACTTACCCATATGGGATTGCAGCTTCATTTGTCAGACGGGGTGAACACTTCCCTGATTGGTCTGGTAGGAGACACCACAGAAGTAGATGCCGAGTGGTTGTCTGCCCTGGACGTGGTAGAGTCTGTAAAGCGAATCAAAGAACCGTATAAAAAAGCCAACAAAGATATGCATCCCAAGGATACGGTGGTAGATATTGCAGGCAGAAAAATCGGAGGCGGATTTTTCCAGGTAATTGCAGGTCCCTGTTCTGTGGAAACCAGAGAACAGATGACAGAAGTAGCCTTAGATGTGAAAAAAGCAGGAGCAGGCCTTCTAAGAGGCGGTGCTTTTAAGCCCAGGACTTCACCTTACTCTTTCCAGGGACTGGGGGACGAAGGATTAAAAATGCTGCTAGAGGCAAAGAAAGCCACGGGACTTCCCATTGTGACAGAAATTATGAGCACAGACCATCTGCCCCTTTTTGATGAGGTGGATGTGATTCAGGTAGGTACCAGAAATATGCAGAATTTCCAGCTTTTAAAGGAACTGGGTAAGGTGGATAAGCCGATTTTGCTGAAAAGAGGAATGGCCAACACTTTGGAAGAACTTTTAATGAGCGCGGAATACATTATGGCAGGGGGAAATGAAAAGGTTATTCTCTGTGAAAGAGGTATCCGCACCCTTGAAACCTCTATGAGAAACACTTTGGATGTTTCCGCCATTCCCATGCTGAAATCCAAAACCCATCTGCCGGTCATCGTAGACCCCAGCCATGCGGCAGGACTGCGTTTTATGGTGGAACCGCTGACCATGGCAGCTATTGCAGCAGGAGCAGACGGTGTGATGATAGAGGTGCACAACAACCCGGAGAAGGCTCTGTGCGACGGCAAACAGTCTTTAACTCCTCAGGCTTTTTCTGATTTAATGAGCAAGGTGAGCAGGACAGCTGCCTTTTTCGGAAAAGATATGCAGGAGGCTGGCGAATGAAAACACTGGTTTTAGCAGAAAAGCCTTCCGTGGCAAGAGATATTGCCAGAGTGTTGAAATGCAGCAAAAAGCTGAACGGTGCTTTGGAAGGAGAACGCTATATTGTAACCTGGGCCCTGGGACATCTGGTCACCCTGGCAGATCCGGAGGAATATGACAAAAAATACAAAGAGTGGAATATGGAAGTCCTGCCTATGATGCCGAAAAAGATGGAGCTGGTGGTTATCAAACAGACTGCAAAGCAGTATCAGGCAGTGAAAACCCAACTCTGGCGCAAGGATGTGCAGGATATCGTTATTGCCACAGACGCAGGAAGAGAAGGAGAACTGGTTGCCCGCTGGATTCTGGAAAAGACCCAGTGCAGAAAGCCCATCAAACGCCTTTGGATTTCATCAGTAACGGATAAGGCCATCCGGGAAGGCTTTGCCAGCCTAAAAGACGGAAGAGCCTATCACTCTCTCTATGACGCGGCGGTGTCCAGAGCCGAGGCAGACTGGTTAGTGGGTATCAATGCAACCAGAGCTCTGACCTGCAAATACAATGCCCAGCTTTCCTGCGGACGTGTCCAGACGCCCACCCTTGCCATGATTGCGGCAAGAGAGGCAGAAATCCGCAGTTTTAAACCGCAGGAATACTATGGACTGACCCTTCTGGCAGGAAAAAACCGCTGGATCTGGCAGGATAAGAAAAGCGGCAGTATCCGTTCGTTCCAGAAAGAACGCATGGAAGAGAAAAAAGGGGCGGTGCAGTCGGATTTGCTGCAGGTAGTTTCTGTGGACAAGAGCCGGAAGAAAACGTATGCTCCGGGGCTGTATGATTTGACCGAACTGCAGAGAGATGCCAACAAAAAATTCGGTTTTTCCGCAAAGGAAACGCTGAATATTATGCAGAGACTTTATGAAAATCATAAAGTGCTCACTTATCCGAGAACCGACTCCAGATACATTGGCAGCGATATTGTGTCCACCATTAAGGAAAGGCTGAAAGCCTGTGCGGTAGGTCCTTACCGCTCTCTGGCAGGGCCCCTGTCCATGAAGCCGGTGAAAGTATCCAAATCCTTTGTGGACGACAAAAAGGTCAGTGACCACCACGCCATTATTCCTACAGAGCAGTTTGTGCAGTTGGATCACATGACAAACGAAGAACGGAAAATTTACGATTTGGTAGTCAGACGGTTTTTAAGCGTGTTGTATCCGCCTTTTGAGTACGAACAGACCACCATGAAAGCCTCAGCCGGGGGAGAAATCTTTACGGCAAAAGGGAAAATCGTGAAGCAGGCCGGATGGAAAGAGGTCTATGAAGGTGCCTGGACAGAAGAAGAGGAGGAGGATTTCCAGAAGCTTTCCGATATACAGGAAGGTGAGAAGCTGAAAATCGAGAGAGTGGAACTCACAGCAGGAAAAACCAAACCTCCGGCCCCTTTTACAGAGGCAACCCTGTTGTCTGCCATGGAAAATCCGGTGAAATATCTGGAGCATGCAGATGAAAAAGCGGCAAAGACCCTGGGAGAAACCGGAGGTCTGGGAACTGTTGCCACACGGGCAGATATTATTGAAAAGCTGTTTCACACGTTCTTAATGGAAAAACGGGGAAATGATATTTACCTGACTTCAAAGGCAAAGCAGCTTCTGGAACTGGTTCCGGAAGATTTAAAGAAACCCGAACTGACGGCAGACTGGGAGATGAAGCTGTCAGAGATTTCCAAGGGAAAATTGCAAAAAGACTTGTTTCTAAAGGAAATCCGGGGGTATACGGAGGACCTCATCCGGGAAATTAAGACAGGAGAAGGCACATTCCGCCATGACAATCTGACCAATACGAAGTGTCCGGTGTGCGGAAAACGGATGCTGGCAGTGAACGGTAAGAACAGTAAAATGCTGGTGTGTCAGGACCGGGAATGCGGACACAGAGAAACCATTTCCCGTCTGACCAATGCCAGATGTCCCAACTGCCACCGGAAAATGGAGATGTATGTCAAGGGAAAAGAGGACACCTTTATCTGCAGCACCTGCGGTTATAAGGAAAAACTTTCCAGTTTCCAGCAGAGAAGAGCCAAAGAAGGGGCAGGGGTCAGCAAAAAAGAGGTGCAGCGTTACCTGAACAAACAAAAGAAAGAGGCCCAGGAACCTGTCAATAATGCTTTTGCAGATGCACTGGCTAAATTAAATCTGAAATAAATGGTTCATAAATTTTTTAGAAAAAATTTTCTTGTCACCCCTTATCTTATGTGTTAAAATGTTATCACGCTAAAGCGAAAAACAGATAAGGGGGAATCAAAATGTCCGATTTTAATATGAATGTTACTCCGGAAATTGAAATGCTTACGGACATCTGTAAAGAAAACAGCCGCATAGATGCATCCCTGTATCCGAAATACGATGTCAAAAGAGGGCTTCGTGACATTAACGGAAAAGGTGTTCTGGCAGGTCTGACCCAGATTTCCAATATTGTTTCCAAAAAGGTGATTGACGGTGAAGAGGTTCCCTGCGAAGGCGAATTGTATTATCGCGGAATTAATGTAGAAGACCTGACGAAAGGCTTTCTGGATGAAAAGCGTTTTGGATTTGAAGAAGCTACTTACCTTCTTCTTTTCGGACGTCTGCCCAGCCGGAAAGAACTGGATGATTTCTGCAAGATTCTGGCTGCCCAGAGAACGCTTCCCACAAACTTTGTCCGGGATGTCATTATGAAGGCACCCAGCAAAGATATGATGAATACCCTTTCCAGAAGCGTTCTGACTCTGTATTCTTATGACGAAAATCCGGAAGATATTTCCCTTCCCAATGTTCTCCGTCAGTGTATCAACCTTATCAGCGTGTTTCCCATGCTTTCCGTATACGGTTATCAGGCGCATAAACATTACAATCTGGACGACAGTCTTTATATCCATAATCCTGAGAAAAACCTTTCCACAGCGGAAAATATTCTGCTGATGCTGCGTCCGGATAAGCAGTACTCACCTTTAGAGGCGTCTATTTTAGACCTGGCTCTGGTACTTCATATGGAACACGGCGGCGGAAATAACTCCACTTTTACCACTCATGTGGTATCCTCCTCCGGTACGGATACGTATTCTGCCATTGCAGCAGCCCTGGGTTCTTTAAAAGGACCTAAACACGGAGGCGCCAACATTAAGGTGGTCAGTATGTTCCAGGATATGAAGGAACACTTAGAGGACTGGAGTGATGAAGAGGAAATTAAGGGATATCTGACGAAGCTGCTTCATAAGGAAGCTTTTGATAAGCGTGGGCTTATCTATGGAATGGGGCATGCCGTTTATTCCATTTCTGACCCCAGAGCGCAGATTTTCAAGAAATTTGTCCGCCAGCTTGCAGAAGAAAAAGGCAGAATGAAAGACTATGAACTCTATGCCACCGTGGAACGTCTGGCTCCGGAAGTCATAGCAAAAGAGCGGCGCATTTACAAAGGTGTCAGCGCTAATGTGGACTTTTACAGCGGTTTTGTGTACAGCATGCTGGGCCTTCCGCTGGAACTGTATACACCGATGTTTGCCATTGCCCGTATTGTCGGCTGGAGTGCGCACCGCATGGAAGAGTTGATTAACACAGATAAAATTATCC
>OGXN01002448.1_pt1 | contig 13121 bp, 15 predicted proteins | sample 1576281 | NCBI WGS metagenome assembly OGXN01 (sample SAMEA3541494, study PRJEB24748) | human gut metagenome | biome: human gut; feature: human-associated habitat; material: faeces | place: China | collected 2012
ATACACAAAAGATAAGGGTTTGTTATAAAAAGCATAAATTCTTATATTTTTTTCTGAAATCTTAAAATAAATCATTACTTTTCGCAAAAAAAAGATAGTCATTCACTATCTTTCCTTGTCTAGTTTTCTGTTTTACATTTACCTGCGTCATCTTTTTGTAAATCCATTTTTAGTAACGTACCAGGTTTTGGATAACTTCGATAATCATTTTTCCCACTTTTCACAATGATTCTTTCATTTGAATTTTTCTTATTACTATCCTTCTTTTTAAACAAACTCATAATTCCCTCTCGATTTACTCCTTTCAACAGTTTTTAGCTGTATACTTTCTCCTTTTTTATATATCTAAAGCGACTCTTTTATTATACCTTAAAAGAATATAGAATGGTATTTTAAAGACAAAATTTCAGCCTTTTTTCATAAGAAAACAGCATGGCTATCGCACATTTTAGCTCATGCTGTTTATTTAAATATGTATTTATATACTGCTTACTAATTTTTCTACCAGTTCTTTACTAACGACATCATAATCATCAGCGTGTTCACCTTCTGCATAGGAGTAGCTTACATCCCCTAATGAAGTAGTTGAATCATGTAACCAGTCTTTACAAGAAGAGTGTACTTGATAAATGCCTGTATAATCCATCATTTCTTTTGCATTACCTGCATTCATTCCACTTCCTGCTAATAATTCAATTTTATCACCATATTTTTCCTGTAGTTCTTTGATTAAATCCTTACCCTGCATTGCTTTAGGTTTTAAACCACTGGTCAATACACGATCTACGCCTAATGCAATCAATGTTTCCATTGCTTTATAAGGATCGCTTGTACAGTCAAATGCACGATGGAAAACAACTTCTCCTCCTGCTTTTTTGATAATATCAATAATTTTCTTTGTCTGTTCTATATGGATGTTTCCCGCTTCATCCAGACAACCAAATGCAATACCATCTGCACCGTTTTCCAGCATGACTTCTGTATCCATAACCATAGCTGCAAAGTCTTCTTCGTTGTAACAGAAGCCTGCACCACGTGGTCTTACCATTGTGATGACTTTAACATCTGTATTTTCTTTTGTTAAACGTAAAGCTGCCACACTTGGTGTTAACCCGCCTAAGTGTAAAGCACTGTTTAATTCTACTCTTTTTGCGCCGCCTTTATATGCCTGTAATGCATCATAATAGCTTCCGCAACAGATTTCTATCATTCTTTCCATAATTTACCTCGCTATTTTGCCAGTTTATAGATACCTAAAGCATAGATTTTGGCATTTGTCATCAAATCTTCGATATCCATCCATTCATTTGGATTATGTCCAATTCCCTTTTGTCCAGGGAAGCTTGGACCGAATGGTACGATATTTGGCATCATTTTTGCGTAAGTTCCACCAGTGGTTGTCACTGGTGTACCATCCATACCGGTTACTTCTTCATAAGCATCTTGTAAACATTTTACCATGAAGCAGTCTTTTTCAAAATGTACCGGATTCATATTGCTTGTTAAGCTTACTTCCAGATTTCCTGCTTTGCTTTGTATCTGCGTAATAATTTCATCGATTGTCACAACACCTGGATAGCTTAATGTCACATCAAAACACACTTTATTTTCTTCCTTATGCAACTTGTATCCACGCATCTGCATAACACCAAATTCTTTATCTTCATAATTGATGCCCAAACGATCTCCATTATCTTTACTCTGTAAGAAATATGTATTCACAAAGTCAAAGAATTCTTTCATTTGTGTATCATCTGTAGAGATCATAACGGTTGCACGACCTCTTTCTCCATACACGACAGGATATTTACAGTCTGGTGTCCATCCCATAACAGGAGGTTTTTCTTTACTTAAATAATATTCCAGATCTTTAAATCCTGTTTCTTCATCTGTACCAAACAGAATTCGTACAGGTTTTGATAATTTGATTTGTAATTGTTTAATTGCATATAATGCATATAAACAGCTCATGACAGGGCCTTTATTATCGAGGATTCCTCTTGAGAAAATGCGGCCGTTCTCATCTACGTATCCGCTGAAAGGTGGCTGTTTCCAACCATCCCCGACTGGTACAACATCTAAATGTCCAATGATTCCTACATAGTCTTCCCCTTCACCATATTGTGCATATCCCATGTAGCCATCGATATTCTTTGTTTCAAATCCTAATGTATCCGCAATCGATAGTGCCATGTCTAAAGCTGCAGCCACGCCTTCTCCAAATGGCTTGCCGGGTAATGCTTCACTTTCCACACTATCAATACGAACAACTTTCAGGATATCTTCAATCATAGAATCACGATTAGATTCTACCTGAGCAATAATCTTTTGTTCCATTATTTTTCCACCAATGGTGCAGTACGTGTAGCCATATAGTTGTCCATCCATTCTTTGCTAGCTACTTCAAAGTGGTTCTTTCCGTTTTCATCACGAGTTACAAGATAAACTGTTGGCGCTTCTTTTTCTGTCGCAACAACAAATGAGAATCCCTCAATGTTTGTTGCACATCCCCATTCACCTTTATTGTTCATAGCAATTAATGATAAGTCACCAGCTTTTCCACGACGACGAATCAATTCTTTGTCTAATTTGTTTACAGCTGTTTCACAAGCTTCTTGTGGATGCATTCCTTCGCCCATTAAACGAACGATTTCATAAGAAATACAGCCTTTCATTAAGTCTTCTCCAAGACCTGTTGCACTTGCACCACCGATTTCACTATCTACATAGAAACCTGAACCACTGATTGGAGAGTCACCAACTCTACCTTTTTTCTTCATGAATAAACCACTTGTACTTGTTGCAGCAGTCATATGTACATTGCTATCTAATGCAACCATACCAACTGTATCATGTCCACTATATGGTTTTAATTCCAATTCTTGTACTTCTTTTACACGGTTTTTATAGTGGATTTTTGCACGGTCAGTTAACATATTTTTACGTTCAAAGCCTTCTTTGTGTGCAAATTTTTCAGCACCTTCTCCAACTAACAGATTGTTTACTTTTTCTTTACTTAAACGACGTGCAATACTGATTGGATTAGCAAAATCCTTTACAGCAGCAACTGCACCTAAATCAAATGTTGTTCCATCCATATAAGCAGCATCCAATTCAACTTCCATTTCTTCATTTGGAAGTCCACCATATCCTACTGATTTATAGAATGGAAAGTCCTCTACCTCTTTAATTGCTGTTTCAATAGCATCACCTGCATCACCATTTTCTTTCAGCAAGTCACATCCTTTTGTAACTCCTTCTAAAGCCATTCTCCAAGTTGCGATCATACCCCACATAGTAAATACCTACCTTTCTTTTATACAGGACATATTCCTGCCTTTACTTACATTGTTATTATAACGCATTTTTCTATGCACCTGTTGAAAAGCATTTCCTAGTCTTAGGAAATGAAGGATAATGATTGTAATATTTATGATCAGCTGATACACTAAAGCTAAGAGGTGTTTTATGGAAATAGAAAAAATCATACAAGAAAATCAAGCTTATCTGTATCGCTATGCAATGTATTTATCTGCGCATCCTGATATTGCGAAGGACCTTGTTCAACAAACATGGCTACAGGTGATGAAGCATCAGGATCAATTGGTTGATGTGACCTATCTACATGCCTATTTGAAAAAAATCTGTATCAATGAATATCGTATGATGATGCGTAAAGAAAAGCCAATGGAATCTATTGAGGAACTAGAGGCAGATGGCATATATTTTCATGAGGAAGAAATTGATGGCGTCATGGAAGTTAGTGTATCTAAAGAAATAGAGAACCTTCGTAATGGATGTTTTTTGAGTATGGTAAGGAAATTAACCTTATTACAGCGCATGGCTTTTTCTTTATCGGATATGTTTGGCTGTACAATTGAAGAAACAGCATTATTAATGGATATAAGTGAGTCTGCGGTAAAAGGTTTACGCTATCGTGCCAGAATGAATTTATCTTCTTTTTTTGCGAATCATTGTATGTTTATGAAAGAAGAAAACCCTTGTCATTGTCAGGCATGGATTGATTTTGCGCAAAAGCGTTTAAAACTACAGCATCAGTTAAAGATGTCCTTCTCTGCTCAGGAATTTCGAGAAAAGGATCACTCCTATCAAAAAGATATTCATGAAAAACTTTTGGCTTATTATCGTCAAATGCCGGTACAATATCCTGAAGATTCCTGGTATACAAATTTGATAGATTTTGTAAAAAACAAATAATTTACTAACTACCCGCATCTTTTTAGCTTCTCAATCATCTAAGTATTGAGGAGGTGAGCATATGTTTTCATCAAGATGTGGCGTTCGTTGTGATTTATGTGAACGTAAAGAAGCTGTACATTGTCGAGGATGTATCCATATGGACAAGCCATTTTGGGGCGGTGTTTGTGAAGTGAAATCCTGTGTTGAATCTAAACATCTTGATCATTGTGGTCAATGTGATGTATTTCCATGCCCGTTTATTGTCAAACATGGGTGTAAAAGAAGGCTTTGATCCAAGAATCAAGATTGCACAATGTCGTGTATGGCGTAATGAAGAATTGAAGTAACAAAAAAAGGAAGAAAACTTTTGGCTCAATAAAAAATGTTTCTTCCTTTTTTAGTACCTTATTTGAAAAATGTTTTTAATGTTTCTTCCATACGATGTAAAGCTTCTGTAAGAATGGCTCTTTGTGTTCCTACATTTAAACGTACCCATCCTTCTCCATCTGCCACAAAATAACTTCCTACGACCATAGTAAGATTGCTGGCAACAAAGAATTCCTTCATTTCTTTTTCGTCTTTGAATACTTCGCGCATATTAATCCACGCTAGAAAGCTTGAATCTGCCTTCATTACTTTTGCTTTTGGCATATGCTTTTCAAACCATGCATATAAAACTTCAAAGTTTTCTTCAATATAGTCTGTTAACTGATCTAGCCAATCCTCAGATTCATTATATGCTGCGATAATCGCTGGAACTGCAAATACATGCGGACTGGTAATATAAACGCGCTGTAAATATGTTAATAGTTTTTCTCTAATTTCAGGATTTTTAACAACGATATAACTTGATTTTAATCCTCCTAAATTGAAGCCTTTATTTGGTGATACACATAAAATCGAATGGTCAATAATTTTATCATTTGCTAAGAACAGAGTAGTAAATGGTTTAAATGTGATATCACGATGAATTTCATCGCATACAAGTAAAACATTGTATTTCATGCATAACTGTGCAAGCTGATTTAACTCCTCTTTTTCCCATATACGTCCACTTGGATTTTGTGGAGAACACAAGATAAACAGCTTTACCTTTTCTTCGATAATTTGTTTTTCCATTAATTCAAAATCAAAATAATATCGCATGTTTTCCAGTTTCAAAGGATTTGCAATCAAACGACAACCACCTCGTTCGATAGCTTCCGCAAAAGGATCATAAGCTGGCGTATTGATCATGACACCATCGCCTGGTTCACAGAAACATTGTACAATATAGTGTAATGTTCCACATGTGCCGAATGTCAATTTGATCCATTCTTTTTCAAACTTTGTGCCATATCGTCGTTCATTCCAATTGATAAGCGCATCATAATATTCATCATAAGTATAAGTATATCCATAATCTCCTAAAGCTGCACGATCAATCATTGCTTGTTTAATTGCTGGTGCACATTCAAAATCAAGGTCAGCCAAATCCATAGGGATAGCATCTTCATTGACGTTAAACTTTTCTTTTAAGATTTTATTATCCCATTTTCTACAGTGACTTAATTTACGGTTGATCTGATGATCAAAATCATATTTCATCTTACTTTACCTCCAATTGAATCAGAGTTTTTGGTGTATGATTTAATGCGACGCCAACACCATTTCTAATCAATACATCATCTTCGATTCTTACACCGCCAATACCTGGCACATAAATACCTGGTTCGCATGACATGATCATACCTTCCTCTAAAATCGTTTCACTTCTTTGGTTAAGAACTGGAAGTTCTCCATCTCCCATTCCCATACCATGACCTAAGCCATGCGTGAAATATTCACCATAGCCATGATTTGAAATGATAGATCTTACATAATCATCTACATCTTTCCCACGTATGCCTGCTTTGATAAATTCTACACCTGCACATTGCGCTTCAAATACGATATCATAAATCTTTTTAACTTCTGGATCAGGTGTTCCAATACATACAGTTCGTGTCATATCGGATTGATATCCTTGATATACAATACCAAAATCAATGGTGATAAATTCATGTTCCGCAAATGGTTTATCTGTTGGACGTCCATGTGGCATCGCCCCACGTTGTCCACTAGCCACGATAGTATCAAAAGCCATACCACTAGCACCATTTTTTAGCGCAAGATATTGTAGAAATGCGGATAATTCATATTCTTTCATACCTATATGTATTGTAGAAATAGCTTCCATGAATATCTGATCTGTGATATCACATGCTTTTTGTACAAGTGCAATTTCTTCTTCATCTTTATTTTTACGTGCGATTTCTAATTCATTATCTAATAATACCAAAGGGATACCGCTTTCCTGAAGTTTGATATATTCTTTCGCTAAAATCTGATTAGATTCAATCGCCAATGGTTTCCCATTTATGATTTTTTTCACTGTAGGCAGATATCCATCCCCTTGTGTATATACCATATTTTCAAAACCCTGTGTGGTTTCATTCGCTTCATTGATATAGCGGCCATCCATTAATTGATATATGTTTGTTTTTGTGATTAACACCTGTACTCCACTGCCAGTTAATGCGCCAACATATCGTTTATTCGTTTTGCTTTTGATTAAAATCGCTTCTGCGTTTACATCATTTAATATCTGACGTATATTATTGACTCTGTTTTCTTTCATACCTTTACCTCACTTAATGTAAACACCCTGAAATCAGGGTGCTACATTATTCTTTTTTAGAAGTCTAAGTCCATACCATCCAACAGTTGAGCTTCATCATCTGAGAAGATGGTTTTCTTATTTCCACTTTCTTTTCTAGCAATACGTTCAGCTTCTTCTCTAAGTTCCTGACGTTCCATAATTTTAAAGAATGGCCAGTAAATTAGAATTGCTAATACAAGCTGAATCAGGTTTGCAACAATAGACATATAATCTCCATTTGTTAAGAAACCTTCCAAGAATACCCCAACGTATGGAGGTGTAAAGAATTCTGGTGTGATCCATCCCCAGTGAATCATGAATAATGGAAGTGTACCTACCACTGTACCAGTAAATACAAATGGTATAAACATAATTGGATTCAGAATGATTGGTGCACCAAACAAGATTGGTTCATTGATTCCAAATAAGGATGGGAAGAAAGAAATCTTACCGATTTTCTTATATCGTTCAGATTTTGAGAAGATACACGCTACAACAAGCCCCATGGTAATTCCACAACCAGTAAATCCAAAGAATGCGCTTAATGCTCCTGGTGTATAGAAGTGAGTCATGGTCTGACCTGCTGCATGAGCTGCAATGTTTTCTGCGATAAAGATGGTATAAATTGGTCTTGTGATTGGTGAGAATACACCAGAGTGAATACCAAAGAAGAATACCACACAAATACAGAAGTTTAAGAATAATACAGACCATGGATTATCCATAGAACCAACAAGTGGTGACAATAATTGTGAAATCAGAAGAGGTGGCAATACATCAAAGAATGCTACAGATGCTAATCTGATTCCTAAAAATACTGCCGCAATAATCATTGTAATAGGAATAAATTCAAATGACTTTGATACGAAATCAGGAACACCTTCTGGTAAACGTACTGTTAAATTCTTTTCTTTACAGAAACGATATATTTCTACAGCCAGCAATCCGGTTAACATAGAACAGAATTACCCTTTTGCGCCAAAGTTTCCATATGCTAAATTGCCTTCCACAAATTCAGCAGAGATAACAAAGAATGAGAATGTTGCTAATGCGATACATCCGGGAATATATAATTTATAATGATTTCCCAAGTTATATGCAATACACATAACAACATAAATACTTAACATACCGATTGATAAAGTAACAGGCAGACTTAATAATTCTTCATTACTGGTAATAAAATTTGATACAGGTGATAACCAGCTTAATGCGTTTCCTCCTTTTTCAATCATATTTGGTAAAGCAGGTAGAATAGAGAAGATACTTCCCAGTATTGTGAATGGTGTCAATGCGACCATGGATGACTTAATTGCAGACAAATGTGGTTGCTTATCAACCTTGTGAGCAATCGGCATCAGCCATTTATTCATAAAGGCTTCAAATTTTTTAAACATATATACTTTTCCTTTCTCAAAATTAAATATTATTTATTTGCCATCGCTAATTGATGTTTTTTATATGTTACAAGTGCAAGTTTCATAACGGTAGCACCATCCATCTGACCATATACATCTTTGTCAATGACAACATATGGTTTATTTCTTGGCTCACAGATTGCAGCTATGAAATCGGTTTTATGAGATACCTGTGGCCCAATCATAACAATATCCCAATTATCAATTTCCTGTTCCAATAAATCAGCAGCAATTGCAGTAAATGCAAAGTCTTCCTCTTTTAATTTTGCACTTTCTTTTACTACTTTTTTCATGTTCTGCATTAACATGTTTGTGGAGAATCCTCCAGCACAGCACAATAAGATACGCATTTTATTTTCCTCCTTCTTTTGATTCGAATACTTCGATCAATGTTTCAATTAAATCGCGAGCCAACTGGCTTGTCATATAATGATCCTGTGCATGAACCATTAATAATGTGATTGGTGTTTTATCAGCTTCTGGATCCATTTCCTGCTGGATCAGTTTTGTCTGTTCTTTATGCGCCTCTAAATCCACCTTATATGATTCCGCCAATAATTCTCTGGCTTTATCATATTCTCCAGTCTTTACTGCCTTCAAAGCTTCAAATGCTTTTGCCTTACTATCACCAGCACTTGAGATCAGCGATATAACGCTCATTTCTAAATCTGTCATTTCAATTTCCTCCTAAAAAATTAATAGTTGATTTATATGTTTCATTATCAAAATGCTTGATAATGTCAACAAAGATTTCAATTGCATCTTCTATATCTTGATAATTAGCGATAGAATATGCACAATGTCCATAACGTACTGGTAAACAGCTCACTGCTGTTGGTTTCCCTTCACGAATCTTGTGAACTTCTCCACCATCTGTTCCTCCACCATTAAACATATCTAACTGAAGAGGTTTTCCTAAACGCTTGGCGCTTTCTCTAACTAGCTGGATCATACGGCGATTTGGTGCCAATGTACGATCAAAATTAGTTTGCATCATGCCTTTTCCAATCTGTCGTTTATTAGAGTGATCTCTAACAAACTCATTATTGAAGCATGCAACATCTAGTGGGAATACAAAATCAGGATTTACTTTATAGGCTGCTGTTCTTGCACCTCTAATGCCGACTTCTTCACTGCTTGTTCCCACCATCACAACAGTATTTGGATGATCAATATCTTTTAAACGTTTTAATACTTCACCCATGATATAGCATCCTAAACGATCATCAAATGCTTTACCAACAACGATATTCTCTAAATCAAAACTTTCAAATTCTGTTGTATAAGTGACCATATCGCCAACTTCTATACCCAATGCATACACATCTTCAGCACATTGTGCGCCTAAATCAACATACATATTAACTGCTTTTCCATCTTGATATTCACTTTGAATAATACCATGAATTTTTCTGCCAGCTTGTGTTGTGATTCTTACTTTCTGCATCATTTGAGCAAGTGGTTTTACACCACCAACATTCATTAAAATGATTTGTCCCTGAGATGTAATACTTCTAACGATGAATCCAATTTCATCCATATGTGCACACAGCATGATTTTTGGTCCATCAACCTGACCTTTTTTCTCAAAGATAATACTTCCCATACCATCACAATCCACATGATCACAATATGGTTTTAATTCTTCTAACATCACATCTCTAACTTCTTGTTCATTGGATGCAATCCCATCTGCATTCGATAGTTTTGCTAAAAATTCTAAGCTCATCAGTTTCCTCCTTTACTAATATTCAGCCTTCTTATAAAATCTTCATAAGAAGTAGAATTAACTAGTTCATTTACTGTTTTTTCATCCTGCATAATATCTAATAACGTCATGGTAATTTGTTCATGCAGTTTTAAATTTTCTTTTCGCAAGGATACCATAAATACCAAATTTAAGGGTTTTATCGCATCTATTGCTTCACTTTGTACAATAGCAACACTTACCAGATTTTTGGTACCGCACATGTTGATGGGGTGTGGTATTGCTACACCATTCGCATAAATCGTACTCATGAATTGTTCTCTTTGCAAAACGTATTTACAATATCCCTTTTCTGCATAGCCTTCTTCTTCAATCTGGGTCGCCATTTCACTTAATAATGTTTCATAACTTATTGGCTCTTTTACAATACGGAAAGCCTCCTTATGCAAGACAGAAAATAAATCATTTTCTGTTAATTCATTTCTAAGCAAATGATGAATTCTCATCATTTCATCATCATCCATCAACTCATTGATTTTAATAACAGGTACATCTACATCATCCATTAAATCACTAATTGTGAAAATCACATCTGGTTTAAAATTATGTAATTCCTCCATCTCTAGCAATGAAAATGATTGAATAATGCTATCTGCAAACAATGTTTCCAGTTTCAGCTTAATCAAAAATGCACTTCCACCACCTGAAGAACATACGACCGCAATGCGTTTATATAAATGAATCTGTTTTTGTGAAATTCGTTCCATATAAACCGCAAAGTGTGTTGCGATAAAGCCTATTTCATCTTGATGCATCTTCACATGATATTGATCTTCCAATAATTTTGCGAATCGAATGGATATATCCACAGTAACGGGATACTTCACACAAATCGTATCAATCAAAGGATTACGGAAGGTGATATTTTGATGAAGGCGATCTAGCAGCATGATAATATGAGAAGTCAGATTTTTAATAAATTGTTCATCCTCAAAGAAATCCAAATCAAATTCTTCATGCAGCTGCATCAAACATTTTTTCACAAAACTGCTGATATCATCATTTTGATCTTTTTCTTTTATTTGATTACCTTGTGTATGTTGCTTCAGATAAACGGCGAAATCGTCCAACTCTGACGGATATAATTCTATATGATACAAATTTTGTATCTGGCTGGATAATTCCAAAGCAATTTCATAATACAGATCATCCCCATGTTCCCATGCTTCTTCTTCAAATAATTCACGTACATGTGTACAGATCAACACTTTCAAGAAAGTATCCAATAGATGAAGTTCTGTATAATTGGTTGCTAGACCATATTCTTTCAACAGCTTTAACAGCATTTTTTCTACTTCCTGAAATTCCTCGCCTACTGTTTTGTTACAGCGATTTAGAATAAGACGATTGCCTCTTTCATATAACTTTGTTAATAACACTCTTCTATGAAAACTTCTGGCAATAACACGAATTCCATAATGTGCTTTGGAATCTAATGCAGCACAATTTTCCTCCAGCACTTTTCTTACTTCTGTCATATCCCTTTTTACGGTAAGCTTTGATATTTGAAATATATCCGCAAGTTCTTCATACGTGATATAATCATTTTCCAACAACAGTACAACTGCAATGTCTTCGATACGATGTTTACTGTCTACATACATATCCTGTTTTACATTATCGTTATAATATTGTTGATACAAAGCCTTGTCATTAATTTTCAGATAATAGCCTTGTCCTCTTTTTAAAAGAATAGAAAACCCATTTCTTTGTCCTTCATAATTCAAGCACTTGATATCATTGATAATCGTTCTTGACGAAACATGAAGAAGAGTCGCAAGGTTATTTGCACTGAAAAATAACTTCTCATCTTGTAAAGCCTCTAGTATTTTGCGTTGCCTCATTTTCTGTATCACTTCCTTGTCTGTCCGCGTTACACCTATCATTTTATACGAATATCAGTAAAAGAAAATATTCAATTTTTCAAACACAACTCGCAATTTTGAATATTTTCTTTCTAAGCACGATTGATTATGATAATTACGGTTATCAGAATAGTATAAAAAAACTAACAGGAGGTATATATGCAGAAAGAAAAAAGAAAGATTGTTTTAGTGGGAACAGGATTTGTTGGAATGAGTTTTGCCTATTCTATGTTGTTATCTGGTGGATGCGACCAACTTGTATTAATTGATGTAAATAAAGAAAAAGCCATAGGCGAAGCTATGGATTTACAACATGGATTGCCTTATGCACAACATAAAATTGATATTAAGGCTGGAGATTATGATGAATGTAAAGATGCCGATATTGTTGTAATTACAGCTGGCGCAACACAAAAGCCTGGAGAAACACGTCTAGATTTGACAATCACAGATACAAAAATTGTAAAGAGTGTTACTGAAAATATTATGTCTAGCGGATTTCAAGGTATTATCGTTGTCGCAAGCAATCCAGTTGATTTAATGACTTACGTTGCGCAAAAAGTGTCTGGACTACCAAAACATCGTGTTATAGGTACGGGTACATTATTAGATACTGCAAGACTTCGTTATATGATGAGTGAGTACCTTGGTATTTCCAGTAAAAATATTCACGCATATATTATGGGAGAACATGGTGATTCCAGCTTCGTACCTTGGACACATGCATATGTTGGTTGTAAAAAACTATTGGCAATATTGGATGAAACCCATCGTGATCTTAATGATTTGCAAAATATATATGTACAAGTGCAGCAAGCTGGTTATGAAATCGTAAATCGTAAAAAATCTACATATTATGGTATTGGTCTTTCTTTAAATCGTTTATGTCAGGCAATACTAAAGGATGAACATGTCATACTCACAATAGCCGCTTATCAAAATGATGAATATGGTCAAAAAGGCCTTTATATAGGGGTACCTGCATTAATATCTGCACATGGTGTAGAAGAAATCGTTACACTTGATTTAAATGAAGTAGATCAACAGAAATTCAACAACAGTTGTGAAACCTTACGTGCTATTATCAAGGATACAATTGATCCATTATTATAAACTAAAAAAGCGTACGAATTGTCAATGCCAATAAGTTAAAGGTATTGACAAAAACAAAAATCAGGAATATAGCTATT
>OGXN01002454.1_pt1 | contig 13090 bp, 8 predicted proteins | sample 1576281 | NCBI WGS metagenome assembly OGXN01 (sample SAMEA3541494, study PRJEB24748) | human gut metagenome | biome: human gut; feature: human-associated habitat; material: faeces | place: China | collected 2012
CCTCGCGCAACCAATCCGTCAGGACGGTCCCCAATTGGTCCACATCCTGCGCGTCGGTCGTGAAGGAATCCATGTTGACGATCCGCTCCAGCAAACGGAGCATGTCGCCTTCCTGAGGGTCGAGATACGCATCAAGCTTGCCTTTCCATAACGTGAGGTCCATGCGGGGTTCTCCAATCGGCAAAAAATTACGCTGAGGAGGAAAGTCGCCTTTCCGTGCCGTTGACACATCAACCGTCTCTTTCCAATGCATTGGCATTGAAAAGCACTTTGGGGCCACGAAGGCGCGGGTCATCGCGCATGGGGGAAGATTGCGGGAACGCCGCCGGAAAAACGGGGGAAAGGGAATGGCAAGAAAGCCGGAAAGAGGGAAGTGGGTGAAGAGGCTGGAGGGGCCGCCGGATGCGGCGCGGCGGTGGCGGTCAACATGCGCTCCCCCTTTCCCGGGACTGCGCCAGAAAATGCTTTTCCGCCACGGCATGGAGATGGCGCGCCATCGCGTCGGAGCAGGCGTCCGCATCCTTGCGTTCAAGGGCATCGATGATCATCAGATGCTCGTTGATGGCTTCTTCCATCCGCCTCTTCAGACGGACATCGTCCGCGCGGTTGTGGGAAAAGAGCTCGTTCAGATGGCTGACAATGTCGACGAAAACCGGGTTTCCGGTCGCCGCCGCCAAGAGGGTATGGAATTGGGCGTCCAATTCGCCGTCGTTCTCCCCGTGCAGGAGTTTTAACTGCTGATCGCAGACAATGATCTTGAGCTGATGGAGCTGCTCGGCGGAATGCCGTGCCGTGGCTATCCGGGCTATGGACGGCTCGATGACGAGCCTGAACTCCATAATATGGTCAAATGACTTTCCTTCCGTGTCGACGGCTTTGAGCAGGGCGGCGGTCAGCGGCGCGAGATCGGAACCGCAGATGTACGTCCCGTCGCCGTGGCGGCTCTTGAGGATGCCCTGCTCCGAGAGCGTGCGGATGGCTTCCCTGACGCTGTTCCGCGAAACGCCGAACGTTTCGGCAAGCGCCCGCTCGGGGGGCAGCTTATCCCCCACCTTGAGCCCGCCCTTTTCGATAGCATCCTGTATTTTCTCGGAAAGCCTTTGATATGCCTTGAGGGGTTCCCGTGTTTCGGGAAGAGGTTCAGCCTTTTGAGATTGGTCTGGAGTCTCTTGTGAATGCGTCATGCGAGGTTCTCCCTTTCTCTTTTGGTAGAACCACTATTGCAACCTTCAACCAATCTTGTCAAGCATCATGTGAAAAAAACAATGATTCACCCGGTAAAAAACGGGAAAAAGCTCTTCTATAACCATAATACAGCTAATTTTCATGAGTTATATAATTCACTATTGTGACGATACTCCATCAGGAATACACAGCGTTCCATTTCCATTCAAATACAACGTCAGAGAGAGCCTCTACGAGTTACAAACATAATCGCCCGTCAATACGTTAAAACAAAGGGTGCCCTCCTGAAATAACGGGGGGCATCCCTTGCGTTCCGCCATACGATACCTGCGGAGAGCCGGGTTGTACGCATCCCGATGCCGGGAAAACGTTCGTGGCGCAGGAAACCAGTCCGTCCCATGTGTACTTTCCGGTTTGCGGCTGAAATCCCTATCTATATTGCGCTGCTGGAATGTTTACTTCCGTGGCGGAGGCCAACGAAACCAGGACCTGCTGGAGAGCGGGCATAGATAACCCCAGCCGCCAAGAACTCTCTGCCGCATCCTTGTCCTTGTGCTGTGGAGGACATGCCCCCCGCGGACTCCGACGGGCTAACCACGCTTCCCCGAGGATAGAAAAGAACAGGGATAACGCAACGGCATCTCAGGCAATGCGTTCCATGACCCCCTGGATCGCCAGGCGCACCCCTTCCTCCGTATAAAAATTGCCGTTGATGAGGGTCCGGCATTTCAAAACTTTCTCGAAATGCCGCAGGGTTTCGGGGCACGGCTTCTGCGGGTTGCTCCAAAAATCGTCCAGATCCTGCTCTTCCTGCGACGAAGCCAACCCGCGCACCGCATAAATGGACGTGCCAACGCAATAGACGGGTATACCCCGCTGAAGCCCGGAAATGCCGATCGTGCTGTTGAGGACCACCATCCCTTCGCTGCGGTCCATCATAAGCGCGGCCCTGCCCGACTCCACGAAATGAACCCGGCCTTCCAGCCCGCAGGCATGGCTGAACCGGCGGATGTACCTCCGGTAATTGATGAGCCCGTTATCAAGAGGATGGTTGCGGATCAGCAAATGCATGGACTTGGGCGCGGAGTGCGCAAAAGAAGCCAGTACATGCGCAATGGCTTCCTTCATCCCGCTGAACGGCGAATAACGGCGGACTTGGGAATCCGAATCAAGCTGGAGCGGAAACAGGAAATAGGGCGCACGCGACCGGTAGATTTCCCGGACGCTCTCCGCCGAACGCCTTTCCCATGTGCGGCGGGTCAGGACGCGAAGGAACCATCCCCAGACTTCGCTCACGGCGCTCTGCGGGCGATGCGTCCGGAAACAGGGGAAAAACGGGCGCAAAAAAATGGTCCCCGCATAATAGGCAATAGCCTTCCATACGCGTGCCGAAAGAGGATTCTGTACGGCAACGGGTGACGGCGGGGCCGGATGGGATTCCGCAAGTTCCCGCAAAAGGGCCGGCGAATGGGGAAGCATCGAGTTGCCGTTGACCCCGCCCTCTTCCATCGTGATATAATGGGGCCGCAAATACCCTTCCTCAAATGCCCACACCCGGATATTCCGCAGTTTTGCCACCAGAATGGCTTCACGGTGCAGAGGCCGCCAGTCCCCAAAGGCCAGCAGATCCGTAACGCCTTCGCGCCGCATGAGATCGCCGATCCAACCGCTCCAGTCCGTGGTCCGCCCCTGATACCACACGGCCTCTCGCGAGTGCCAATCCACCACGTCACCGCCGCAGATATTGACGCGCAATACACGATGCCCGGCCCGCTGTAACGCCAGCCCCAGCTCACGGAAAAAACTCCCGTGCGGGCCTTGAAGAAACAAGTAGGTACGCATGATCAGAATACGTTCCTTATCTTTTCCCTGAGCGCCGCAAAGGTGCGCATAAAAAACTTGCCGCGCATTTGCCCTTTTGGCTGGGTAAGCCGGTAACAGATGTCCTCGGGCGTGCAGAATCCCTTCGTCTGCCAATCGTAATACGAAGGATAGAGTATCAGCGTCCCTGCGATAAGCTCCTCAAGCGAAAGCCCGGCTTTCCGGCGGGGGAAATCAATCCGATCATGGGTCAGCCCCCACCCCGCGTAGAAAGGCCCCCCATAAGCGTGGACCTCTATTCCCCTCAGCAATGCCTCGAACCCCGTCAGCGACGTGAGCGTGTGCACTTCGTCGACAATGCCAAGCAGGACATCCATACGCACGTTGCGGACAACACGATCCGCGTACCGTAACGCCTCTCCATCGGGTATGCGCCCTTTCCGGTTCCGGCTTTCCACGTCAGGATGCGGCTTATAGATGATGAAAGCATCCGGATGGCTTTCCCGCACGGCCTTGAGCAAATCCACATTGGAAAACAGCCCGCATCCGCCCAGCCGCACGGAAGCGTCGTCCTCAACCTGTCCGGGGACAAGGAGCAAACGTCCCTTTGCAGAAAAATCACCACGGGTTACTGCGTCAACACCCGTGTTGTATTTGGTAATTCCCTTCTCGACGATAAAGCCACGCAAGGCGGAAGCCCGGCTGCACAATTCCGTCCTCTCCGGATGTTCTGGCAAGGTGTTCAAAATGTCTTCCAGCCCACTCGGGCGGGATGGATCATAGTAGATGCCCTTCTCATCCAGCACCAACGAATACGGCCAATTAAAATCCGAACCCAACCCCACCGAACGGATGAAGCCGTCCTCCATGCGCATCAGCCGGACGCCCATAGTCTGGCAGGAACTCTCAAGTCCTATTGTGCATTTGGACGCCCATACCACGACATCGCCGCCGTTTGCTTGCGCCCATTTGATGGCTTTCCACCAATCAGAAAAAAAACGGATGGTTCCCGTGGTCGATTGCAAAAAGGCCCGGGCATGAGGACGTTTCCATCTGGAAAAGCCAACACATGCGTGGAACCCCTTATTCCGTTCATTCTGAAAACGCTGGGCGGCCAGAATCCGGATGGCTTCATGGATGTCACAACGCTTGGCGGCCACGGGATTCACATAACGCGCATACAACATATACGCCGCGGCAAAGATCTCTTCCGCCGTACGGCGTTTTGCCCTCCGCGGGCAAGTAAGCCGATCATGCGTTGCCCCCCATCCCGCATAGAACGGCATGCCGAAACAGTGCACTTCCTTACCAAGCAGCAAGGCCTCAAAGCCCATCTGGGAGGTGACTGTGTACACAACATCAGCTTGAGCAAGAAGGGAAAGCGGCGAAACATCCTGTGCGATGATCGCAATGCCTCTTCGCTTCGCCGCCTCGGTCAGATAGCCCTGCTTTTTCCCCGCAAGCACATCGGGATGCGTCTTGACGAACAACCGGGCGGTGGGAAACCGCATCTGCGCGTCGTCCAGCATAGCTGTGAAACTTTCAGCATCGGCACGGCCAAGCGTAACGCTGGTATCCCCCTTTGTCTGATCAAGGATAAGAACACGCGGGCACGAAGCATCACCAAGCAATTTTTCAGCAGCACGCGGCGCATGATTATACTTGCTCAGATCGTGACGCTTGATAGCTTCAATGGCATGCTGGACGGACTGCAACTGCCCTTCCAAATCCCCTCCGGAGCCGTTCAGCAGATTCTCCAAATCGGATGGCTCAGTGGCGTCGTAGTAGATGCCGGTATGGTCAACTACAAGGGAAATAGGCTGCGCCCCCTTGCATCCGAGATCAAGGGAGCGCAGGAAGCCGTCTTCAAGCGCGATATAGGGAAGGTTATGCTTTGCCGCATAATCACGGGCTTTGTCAGCTGTGGGCTTATGGCCCCAGCCGAGAACCCCTATTCCTTTACACATAAATTTATCTAGATTGTAAAGGTGTGCCAATTTTGAGGAAAGTAAAGTATAGTCCATTACAGATGATGGCTGATTAATTAATAACTTCAAAAATTATACGCTCCACTGCCGAATGAGACTGTTTTCTATCTTTATCATATTTGTATAGCTCTTTTAGAGATACCAATCTATATTCTAACCCGTGAACTATGTTCATAACGCTATACTTTGATATAGATTGACTACTTATCTATAAACATATAAACATTTTCAAAAATTAAAACTATATCAAAGGAGTCATATACATTTTATACGCATATTAAAACGATATTTTCATAAATTTATCTAATATTTCAGTTGATGTAGAAAATTATCATCAGGAGATTATCCCTTGACGATTTTCCGGTAGTACGCCCTTTTTTGCTTAAATTTGGCCTTCAGCTTTCCTGTAGAGATCCTGAACAACATTCTATAGGTCCAGTAAATGCAGAAGTTGGTGATCGAGCTACTCCTTGTTTTTTCTATACTCTCGACACGACGTTCCAGTTCTTCCACCTTTCCAGGTACGGCGGCGTTTTCTGCCAGCCGCAACTCTATCCATTTCTTATAAAAATGCGATTTTGCCGTGTCCCCGCCTTCCATTTGGGACAACTCTAAATTTTTGAAGGCTTCGTAACTGTCGACGGGCACGACGGGATCCTTGATGGACGGTTTTTGTTCCAGCGCTTCCTTTAAGAAAAGCCAAGAGCGATGACGTTCCGCCGTTAGGCGTGAGTTCACTGCATCGTAATCAATTTTGTTATGGAACGAATTCACCGTAATAGCGTTGATAGACGTAACAATATGATCTAGACCGATACCAAGACTTTCTAGTAGAGAGGGAATGCGGGAGTTGCCGTTGAAATCTTCATGCATCAGTGTGACAAACTGCTTATTAAAGATAATGGAGAACACAACCCCGTGGAAGGAGTCGGTGATAACGTACTTAGCGTTCTTAATGAGCGCCAACCATTCCGCAACTGGTCGGAATTGCCTGTTTTCATCTTTAATAGGGCTGATGAGTTTATATTTGCTGCGTATGTCGAGCAATACATTGGGGTTGTTAATATAGGTAGCCGATTGCGCGTTCAAAAAGATGCCGCAAACGTAATCTTCTTCTGGAATTCTATTTTTCTCGGTATCAATAATCCGCATATAGGTTTCAGCACTGAGCAAAAAGGTAGGATCTAGCACCTGTACCGCATCAACGCCAAAATCGTCCCGGCAGATGACCACGCCAGAATTTTCTCGGACGGAGATGGCGTCAAACCTGTGTAGGAGAGTACAGGCGTCCGATTTGAACAGAGAACCACTGTAGACGTTATGGCCAAAACTGGCGGCATAACTAATGAGTGAACACTTCCCAGAAGCCCAGCCCAACATGTATACATCCGTCTGGAACATGCGCCAGACCTGATCCGAACCAACGACGACACGTTCCCAGTCGCTGGCGGAACCCTCCAGCTCCTCCTTCGTAGTGAATTCTTTAGAAATGGGAGCAAGATATTTACCGCGAAACTTCAAAAAGGCAGGTTGTCCAGAAAATTTTTGTGGAATATAGTTAATTATTTCAACTGAATAACCCATAGACTCTATGGTTCGTTTTAAGGCAAAGGGCACAAGAACTGCCCCATAATTATTAGAGAAGTGAAAGTTGAGGATACCCACTTTTCCTTTCGGTTTAGCCGGAGACGCCGGTTTAGCCGGAGACACCGGTTTAGCTGGAGATTGTACAGTAGAAACGGGATAATAGAGTTTTGGCTGATAATGTTTCAGGCTCAGCTGTTCTTCCATTCTTGCACAGAGCTTAGTATCTTCCTTGATTCTAGAATACACCTCATGAAGATCAGCCAATTCCTTGGTCAACCCCTCTCTAATGGGGGTTAAATCGGTATCACTGAGCTGCATCAGGTTCAGAATCTTGGAGTTGTCCACGATACGGTTAAACATCCTATCATACCTGACCTGATATTGGCCGAAAACCACCTTGATATAGGTATCTAAATCGGTCAGGACGAAATTGGTGCCAATAAGATCGTGGTAATAGCCAGCGATGACACTCCAAGTATGGCTTTCCGAGGTCGCAACGTTGAAGATCTCTTTTTTGGCTCTGTCGTTCCCAAGCAAAAATGCCATCATGCGACCGACATCTCCCGCCCAAGAGATGGCGGCGCGCTTATCCATCATGTCCCGAGGTAGCAGGAGCGGCAACCCCTTGACGGTTCTAGGGATGATGGAAGATGCCTCTAGGGTTCCCAGCTGGAAACGCGTTTTGGAAAATGTGATGGCTGGTCGTACAATAGTATAATTACTATAAGGGGAATCCTTGAGGACGCGTTCCTCACGCCCCTTTGCCAGCGCATATTCATCTGTTTTCAGGTATTCTTTGTCATTCGTCACGTCGAGGAGCAACGGTGAATCTTCAGTCAGGGGCGTCATGTCCGCATTGGCATAGGCCCTGTAGGACGAGATATAAACATAATGTCCCGTCTTCGTAATTATTTCCCGGTATTTTTCCTTAAACTGCACTGTCGGCCAAATCATGAAGTCCACGATGCAGTCGTAGGAATCTTTTAAGAGAGAATCAAGAAAGGCATCATCTTTAGCGTTGCCGCGCAGATAATGGATATTCTGGAAATCTTGATGTTCACTACGTGAGGTAATGAAGACGGAATGATCTGTCTTGAGCAGCTCGTCGGCGAGATAAGAACCAAGAGCTCCCGTCCCCCCCAAAAGAAGTATTTTTCCCATGTTTTCTATCCTTTATTCGAACGTTTCTCTATGAATTTTTTACGTTTTTGCTCATTAGGAATGAACCAAGAAAGCAAACGGACACCGAGGGGGCATGCGAGGTTGGCTTCTAGAGTAGCCTTTGCCGCAGTCTTAGGTTTGCCACGCAAGGTCTTTACGCCCATAACGTCATCATAGGCATGCGTATTGACTTCAAAGATGACTGGTTTGTTGAAATGGTCGACATCTGGGTGGCAGAACTCATTGATCTTCGATAGATATTCCTTCTTGTTGGAGGCGGACATGTAGTGGAAGCCGCAACTATCGGCCCAGCCACGGGCAGAACCGTTGTGACCTCTAGCCGAAATGAATGGTTCAATTTTGTCCTTGCCCAGCTCCCTATCCAGCCAGGTATTGATACGGAATTCCACGCCTAGACCGTTATTGACGAGCAAGATGCGCACATTGTTGGAAACATGACGGTTGCCGAGCACATTCATGTCGTAGAAAAAAGCGAGATCGCCAACCAGGGCAAAGAAGAGCTTGTTTCTATCTGATACAGCTTGGCCCATGAGCGTGGACATAGGACCGTCAATGCCAAATCCGCCGACGTTGCAAAGAACATGCACAGGGTGGGCGAAATTAAAGAAATTGATGGCCCGCAGTGAGTTAAGAATAGAGACATGCAACACGGCCCCATCTGGAATTTTTTGGACATATTTTGAAGCAACAAAGGTAGTGGAAAACGGCAGGGAGCCAGCGCCGGAAAGAGGCAGCGAGTCAGACGTTATCTTTTGGAGTTCCTCGCAGATTTCTTCATAATAGCAGGAAGGGAGAGGTGTTGTCGCAAATTCGGTGATTGTTTTGAAGAAAAAATCTTCTCTACAGTCGAAGAACCGCACCACGGAACCGGCCCGTTGGCGGATTTCGCCCATTTCAGAGACACGCCAGACGTTTACATCAGCAAAAAGACGCGAAAGTGAATACTGACCACAAACTCCTCCCAGATCAATCATGATATCTGGTTTGTTCTCGGTCAGACAGGTATCGCAGATTTGTCCGACAAGGACTTTGTTGCTGCCGTGATAGTTAGCTGTGTGATCCACGAATACGGGTGCGTGGTATTTTTCCGCAAACCGGGAAATGGATTCCGTCAGCGCCAGGTCCATCTTAGGGTGCTCCCCGATGAATATGCCGATCTTCTTGCCGTCTAATTCTTCGACAAGTGTGGTACAAGCTTCTAGATCTAGTATGTCGTAGACGGAAACGTAACGGGAGTTTTTCACTTCAGGCAGGTGCGGTACATTGAACTTAACGCCGAGATACTGAATATCGATATGCACTGGGCCTTTACGTCCGTACATGCACTTAGTCAGTGCCACGTTGAGTAAAAGTTCACAGGCTTGTTTCGATTTGCCGTCCGTAACCTTGGGCAGGGACACAGAGCAAATTTTTACGTCGTTCTGGGATACAGATCGGTCCAGATGTTGCTGCGTGAGATTGTAGGCATTGCCAGTTTCATGAGCAAATGTCAGAGCAATGATGGGGAGATTACGGTAAAACGCTTCCGTTAACCCGGAAAGATAGTTGCGACTGGCCGTCGCACCGGTGCAAGTGATTACTACAGGACCACTGGTTTCAAAAGCAAGACCAGTGGCAAAATAGGCAGCACTACGTTCGTCCACCACAGAATAGACATTAAAGAAAGAATCGTTCTGGATGCTGGCCGCAAAACCGGAATTTCGAGTTCCGGGGGAAATCACAATATTCTTTATGCCATACGCTTTAAGCATGGCAATGGTAATGAGCGTTGTTTTTTCATCAGTGTACATGTTTAATATAACCTCATTGTATTGATTATGTTGCTATAATATTCTCATTCCAAAAAGATATCTTTTTTTATGCTGTGATTCGTAATATACTTTATAGAAGGGAACGCCAAAGATACGAAGAGTCTTCAAATCTGCTTTTTTGTTGACATCATATACACCGTAAAAATTATAGCTATATTCAGATAGTTCATAATTCAATATACCGCATTCTTTTGCCTTTTTATATATTCTCTTGATGTATTGCTGCTTGAGTTTATTTCTCCTTACGTCATCTTTCATGACAAAGTCATGGATACGCTTACAACATTTTTCCATAAGGCGAACGTGATACTCCAACGGCAGACGATGCATCAGTTCATCAATGCCACGTACAGTTTCAAAGGAGGAGTCTTCTTTCTTGGTAATACTCGTAGGATTCCATACGTAGTTGTATCCATAGTTTTCCAAGAAAGAGACTCGGGCTGCCCTGAGCTCCAATGGCTTCCAAAAACACTGATCTTCAGAGCCCTTGATGCTAGCTGGGAAATAAATTTTGTGCTTTTCCCAAAAAGAGCGGCGTACAGCCAAACGCCAGCAGTAGTCGTCCAGCAAGGTCAACTTCTCCACACTATCCATCTTTTGGGTGGCTGAACCAAATTTAGCGACAAATTTGGCAAGATCAGAGAAATAGATGACTTTGCCGGGCTTCAGAAATTTGAATGAGATAAGGTTTATTTCAGATCGTTCCTTCTGCATCTTGCTATAGATATCAAATAGATGGTTCTCGTCCACAAAGTCATCGCTGTCGACGAAACCGATGATTAGACCTTGAGCGGAGTCGAGCCCTGCATTTCGGGCTACTGCTACTCCTTGATTTTCATCGAACTTAATAACTTTTATTCGGTTGTCTTTCTGCTGATAGCGCTCTAGGATATGGACGCTATTGTCCGACGAAGCGTCATTGACACAGATAATTTCAATATCGGACAGAGAAGAAGTCAGAAGTGAATCCAGACAACGGCGAATAGATGTTTCCGCATTATAGACGGGGACAATTATAGAAAACTTGGGGGACATCTAGTCAACCTCAATAAATTGATTTAGGTAAAGTTGCTATAATTTTAAAGCCTCAATTATACTGGTTGCCATATCTATTTCGAAACACTCCCTAGAAAAAGAACGTTCCGTGGGCGGCATTTAGGTAACCTACTCCTAGCAGGAGAAATAGCCGCCCAAAACATTTTCCAGAAACTGACTTGGATCTTATTCTTCTGATTTTCTCGCTGGATATACTCCCAATCTACTTCCCGGCGAACAACAAAGGCCTCTGCCAGTTTTCTCCACGGCCCCATACTCCCCATACGGTAACGAAGACTATCCAGAAAATTTTTGGCCATCGAATAGTGCAAGGATTCCAATCTTCTTTCACGGGAGAGCTTCAAGAGCTCTCGAACACCCTGCACATGATCCTGTGCTTCTTTTGCGCCCCACGTATCACATTTATGCCCTTTCCGGTAGGCATAGGATATAAACGGCATGGCGTAGAAGCTTCCCGCCGTCAGCATTGCTTGAACGAAGAACAAAGGATCCTCAAAACGTAGGCGAGGAGGGAAACGTAATTGATGCACTTCCAGAAAAACCCGGCGGTAAAGAAAGCGGTAGAACCCACCCTCGTACTGATACTCGCGGTAGTTGTAAAAACGTTCTTCTTCAAAAAACTGGCCGGGAACCTTCCACTTGATCACTCTACTTGCATCATCCATAAGAATAAGCGAACCGCCGCAGATCTGTGCTCCTGTGGCCCGCGCTTTGCTGTAAAGTTGCTCCAATACATCGACAGAAGGATATCGGTCGTCGCTATCCATAAAGGCGATAAATTCAGCCCGAGCCCTTTCCAAGCCTAGATTGCGGGCAACACTGGCCCCCTGCTTCTCATGCAGGTGCAGTACCTTTATTCTCGCATCCCGGGCGGCATAGCTGTCTGCAAGTACCATGCTGCCGTCCATAGAGGCATCATCAATAATAATGACCTCAATATTCTGAAGCGTCTGAGAAAGAACGCTGTGCAGACACTCGCCCAAATAGCGTTCACCGTTCCATAGAGGAATGATGACGCTGACAGCGATGTGGCACATGTCAACCCCAGAGGCAGTAAGCTCCCTTCCTGTACAGGACCTCTGTAGATCTAAAGTGCGGCCCGATATGAACTCATGCTGTACACTGGTCATGCCCTTTCCCCCTTCACGTAGTCCGGAGCATCTTGGCAGTTAAGGAAACGCGTTCCCCGCTGCTTGAAAACAGCAAGCAGATCTTCAATAGCTGAAGGTTTCAGCAGGGTTCATCTCCCTGCATGATAAAAAAGAGAGCTCCCTCGTTGTCCGCATAAATGTTTTTCGATTGAAAAGGTAAAGTGAACATATAATCCCCACTATGGCTATAATCCCACAGCAACCTTCGTCGCCACGGCAATTTGGTACAAAATCTGGGTGAAATCCTTAGCCAGCTGCATATTCTTGGAATCAAACCGGGGCATGACCAAGATACGGTCGCCCGGCGCTATGCCCATATTTTGGACTTTGCCCACTTCACCATTCTGCTTGGCGACAAGGATATTGTCCTTGTCCGCACGATCCGAAAGGCCGCCCGCGCTCTCGAGGTATTCGTGGAGGGACATACCCTTTTCATAGGTGATGGCCTTGGGTATCAAGACTTCCCCCGATACATGGACGACATCCGTTTTCTGCGGGATAACAATGACGTCGTTGTCCTCAAGCAGGAGATCCTTGACTGTGCCCCCGCGCGAAACGACGACTACGCCGTCAGGCTCCAGCGTTGCGGCACGACGCACAAAATCCTGAATCAGCTCCGCTTCCCGAACCCGGATGTTGGCTTCATCCACGGACGAAGACGTTGACGTGAGCGCGCTCTGTTCAAGCCTGCGCAGCGAATCGGCAATAATCGCCTTTTGCTGTGCGGCTACACTTTGGCGGCGGATATAGATCGCGGACGTATCAGCAATGGCCGGCTCAATTTCCACGTATTGCAACAACGATTTGAGGGTCGTGTCTTTGCGGACGGGGAACCGGGAAGCCCCCTGAATGGCCCCTGTAACTGCGGCCATGATGGTGCGCCCACGCTTATCGGCCACGAAATCGACAGTGTCCCCGTCCGCAAGCTGAAACTGCGCAAATTCGGCAATGGGGATGTATACGTTGAACGGCGCACGGTTGCGTATCCCGCTGATGCTGACGTGCGAAGCGCTGTTCAACGGCGTAGCGAGATCGAGAAGGTGCGCCCCGGTCGCCGTGCCCATGAATTCATAACGGGCCTGCTGGCGAAGCAGACCGAGAGCGGCGACACTGCTCCCACGTTCATCCACCAAAATCACGTCCCCATCCTTGAGCCGGATGGAAGGCATTTCCCCGCGCAGGGCGAAATCATACAAATCGACCGTCCCGATAAGGGATTTTCCCCGCATCACCTTGATGTGCCGATAACTTCCCCGCTCGGGCGTGATGCCGCCCGCCCTGTCCAGATACGACATGACGGAATCCATCG
>OGXN01002457.1_pt1 | contig 13048 bp, 10 predicted proteins | sample 1576281 | NCBI WGS metagenome assembly OGXN01 (sample SAMEA3541494, study PRJEB24748) | human gut metagenome | biome: human gut; feature: human-associated habitat; material: faeces | place: China | collected 2012
ACACCTGCCGCCGTACCGAACGCAAACGCTACAAGACCTAACACAACGATTTTGATTGTATCCAAGTTTAAGAATGCTTCTGCACTTGTTGTAGCACCAACCGAAGTACCAAGTAAGATAACTACGATGTACATCAACGCATTGGAAGCTGTCTCTGTCAGCTGTCTTACAACACCTGATTCTTTGAACAGGTTACCTAACATCAGCATACCAACAAGCGGAGCTGTTGTAGGAAGAATCAAAGAAACAACGATTGTGATAATAATCGGGAACAGAATCTTTTCCAGTTTGGAAACAGGTCTTAACTGCTCCATTTTGATTTTACGTTCTTTTTCTGTTGTCAATAGCTTCATGATCGGAGGCTGAATGATAGGAACGAGTGACATATAAGAGTATGCCGCCACTGCGATCGGTCCTAAAATTGCAGTCTGCTGCAATTTTCCGGCAAGGAAAATAGATGTCGGTCCATCTGCTCCACCGATGATTGAAATTGCTGCTGCCGCTTTGTCAGAGAATCCCATTGCCATTGCTCCAAGGTATGCCGCAAAGATACCAAACTGCGCTGCGGCACCGAGAAGGAAACTCTTTGGGTTAGCGATCAATGGTCCAAAGTCCGTCATCGCACCAACCCCCATAAAGATCAGAGATGGCAAAATTGCCCACTCATCTAATAAATAGAAATAATGTAATAATCCGCCGACCCCGTTTGAAGATTCTTCAATCGACATCATAATGTCCGGATAAATGTTAACTAACAGCATACCAAAGGCGATCGGAACCAATAAAAGTGGCTCAAATCCTTTTGCGATTGCCAAATATAGAAACACACATGCTACCAGAATCATGACATAATTTCCTACTGTAAGGTTAAAAAATGCCGTCTGATCCATGAGGTTTCCTAATGTACTTGTAATGTATTCCATTTTTTGACCCCCTAGTTCAATGTAGCCATTACTGCTCCTGCTTCTACTGCATCACCTACTGCCACATCAATACTTGCAACTGTTCCATCTTCCGGAGCTACAACCGGAATTTCCATCTTCATTGCTTCCAGAATGATTACTGTATCTCCTTTGGAAACTTTTTGTCCAACACTTGCCTCTACTTTAAATACTTTACCTGCTGCTCCTGCTTCTACTTTGATTCCGCCTGCTGCTCCCGCTGCTTTTGGTGCTGCCGCCGGTGCCTTCGGTGCAGGCGCTGCCTTTCTCGGTGCTGCTGCCGCTGCCGGTGTTGCTGCTCCGTTCTCTTCTACTGTTACATCATATACATTGCCATTTACTGTGATTGTATAGCTTTTCATTTTTATTTTCCTCCTAAATTCTTCTACTTAATTCCAATTATTTGACGGGCGACGTCTGATAGAGCGCACTACAAAACCATCTGTCGATGTGCCTGTCTGTGCTGCAATTGCAGCTGTAATCACTGCCACTAATTCCAAATCGTCTACATACTCTGTATCTTCTTCTGCCGTCTCTGCAACTACAGGTGTCGCTGTCTGAACCGGCTGCGGACTCTTCTTTGTGAATTTCTCCACAAATGGTGGAATATATTTGATCAACGAAATCAAAAATGCCAGGAAAATCAAGACAACAAATACTGTTCCCATACCTAATACCGTATTCAATCCTGCTTTTTCTAAAATCTCTGCTGTCGTGTATTTTGCTGAAACATCCATAGACTCTAAGTTCAAGTCTTCATCAAACTTAAATTCAATCGTCGCATCTCTGTCTTCATATTCTGCCAATGTAGAAACAGAAAGTTCTTTATCGGATGCTTCAAACTCATATTCACCATGTTTTACATAAGAGCCACACTCTTTTTCAGCTCCCTCCCACGCATCAAGCATAGACAGGAAATTATCCCCCTCAATTGGAAGTCCTGACTGCATCATCGTGTAATCCAGCTGGTAGTCTGAAAGAGATCTAAATTGCTCAAACCCTTCTTTTCCCATCTGGGAAAAACTAGTGATAAGTGTCTCTGTTATCTGTTGTGCTGCAGATTCATCATATTCGGTGTCTGCTTTCTGGGAACACCCTGCAAAACTAAGCGATGCTGCCAAAACACATACTATTAAGCTCATTCTTTTCTTCACTTTGCCTCACCTCACTAAACCGTTCCGTGTTTTTTTGCCGGGCGGTCTTCTCTCTTTGTGAACAGCATCTCAAATGCACCTATCAAATATTTTCTTGTATCTGCAGGTTCAATGATCGTGTCTACATAGCCACGTCTTGCCGCAGATATCGGACTTGACTGAATCTCTCTGTATTCTGAAGCCTTTGCATTGATTGTCTCTGCATCCGAATCCGCATACATAATTTTTGCTGCCAATGTCGAATCCATCATTCCAATCTCTGCTGTTGGCCATGCGTATACCATATCAGCCCCGATAGATTTGCTGTTCATTGTCACATAAGCACTTCCATATGCTTTTCCAATAATCAAATTTACTTTTGGTACTGTTGCATTTGCAAATGCATAAGTTAATTTTGCCGCTTCTCTTGCAAGCGATTTTTCAGAACATTTTCTCGCCTCAAATCCTGTCACATTTGTAAGGGTTACAACCGGGATATTGAATGCGTCACAGAAGTTCACAAAATCAGCCGCTTTCTTACATCCGCGTACAGACAATGTTCCGCCAAATTCCTGCACGGCGTTGCCTTCTTCATCATATATCTTCGCGCGATTTGCAACGGCTCCGATTGTCATTCCATTCAAGCGGATAAAACCGGTCACCATATCTTTTCCGTATTCTTTCTTTGTCTCAAAGAATACATTGTCATCAGATACTAAAGCAAGAACGATAGAAGTATCCTCGACTGCATTGTCAATACCTTCACAAACACGATTCAAATCATCCAGACACTCATCATAAGACGCATCATCTTCATTGTTTGTTGGAAGCATGCATACTAAAGAACGAATCTGTCCAAGAATCTCCTCCTCTGTTCCAACTCCATCAACCAAACCGGATTCTTCGCTTTGGAATTTTGCAGATGAAGTGTCACATTTTGAAACCTCATTTCCTGCAATTGCATTTGGAGCATTTAAAAATAATTTCCCATTTTCTTCCATAAAAGTAAAATCAGTCATCGCAGATGCAACGGCAAGTCCACCACCGCATTTTCCAAAAACTGCTGTAATCTGTGGAATCACCCCAGATGCCATAGCCTGTTTCATATAAAGGCTGCCAAATCCATTCAATGCATCCGTTGCCTCTTGAAGTCTTAATCCTGCGCAGTCTACAAGACCAATAACCGGTGCTCCCATCTTCATTGCCATATCATAAATATTGGCAATCTTCTTTGCGTGCATCTCTCCGATCGCTCCTTTTAAAACAGAAGCATCCTGGCTGTATACGTACACCAAATTGCCATCAATCACTCCATAACCTGTGATGACACCATCAGCCGGAGTCTCTTTCTCCTGCATGTTAAAGTCGGTTGTTCTTGCTGTAACTGCGCCACCGATTTCAACAAAGCTTCCTTCGTCAAGTAAAGTGGCAATTCTTGTACTTGCGAGGTTTTTAGATGTTGTGTTGCTCATAAATCTAGTCCTCCATTTTTATATATTTTTTAAAAGTTAAACCAATTTTCTGCCAATTTTAATTATATCTTATATTTTTAGAAATAGCAATTCTTTTTCCATAATATTTGATATTTTTTTCACATACCCTACTTTCTAAAAAAAACATTTGTACCTGTCTTTCGTTTATGCTACAATTCAACTTACGGGATAATAATTTACTAAATTACTTTAAGGAGGTATTCGGATTGAACGTATCAGACAGAATAGCGAAGCTTCGTTCCTTTATGGAAGAAAAACATATCGATGCTTATGTTGTGCCATCTGCAGATAATCACCAAAGTGAATATGTCGGTGAACATTTTAAATCCAGAGAATTTATCACTGGTTTTACAGGTTCAGCGGGAACCGCTGTAATCACAAAAGATGCTGCAGGTCTTTGGACAGACGGACGTTATTTTATTCAGGCGGAAGCTCAGCTTGCCGGGAGTGGTGTAACACTCTATCGCATGGGTAACGCGGGAGTTCCAACTGTCTCGGAGTATCTTGACTCTGTACTCCCTGAAAATGGGACTTTAGGATTTGACGGACGTGTCATCGCTATGCAGGAAGGAAAAGATTTCGCAGAACAATTTTCTTATAAGAATATCCGTATTGAATACTCTTACGACCTTGTGGATGCCGTTTGGGAAGAACGGCCAAGCCTTGCAGCCGAACCTGTATTTTTACTGGATGAAAAATTTTCCGGTGAAGCCACAACTTCCAAACTCTCTCGCTTGAGAGATGCAATGAAGGAAAACGGTGCTGACGTACATGTTTTAACTACATTGGACGATATTGCATGGCTTCTTAATATCAGAGGAAACGATGTAATGTATTCTCCTCTTGTTCTAAGTTATGCTGTAATCACGATGAATGAAGTACATTTATTTATAGATGAAAGCAGACTAGATGAACATGTAAAATCAGAACTTAAAAAGGATAATGTTGTTTTCCATCCATATAATGACATTTATACTTTTGTAAAAGACTTTGATTCTAATAACACAGTCCTGATTGACCCTGCAAGAATCAATTATGCTTTGTATAATAATATCCCGGATAGTACAAAAAAAGTTGAAAAGACCAATCCTACTATTTTATATAAAGCAATGAAGAATGATGTAGAAATTGAAAACATCAAAAAAGCACATGTAAAGGATGGCGTTGCTCATACGAAATTCATGTATTGGTTAAAAACAAGCCTTGGTAAAGAAAAGATGACTGAGATGAGCGCATCAGACAAACTTGAAAGTCTGCGCGCCCAACAGGAAGGTTTCTTATGGCCTAGCTTTGAGCCAATCTGCGCATTCAAGGCAAACGCTGCAATGTGTCACTACACTTCTTCCGCAGAGACAGACTGTGAGTTGACAGCCGGAAATCTGTTCTTAACAGACACTGGTGGAAATTACTATGAAGGTTCCACAGATATTACAAGAACTGTTGCTTTAGGAGAGATCAATGATGAGTTGAAACTTCATTTCACAACAGTTTTAAGAAGTATGATGAACCTGTCAAGAGCCAAATTTTTGTATGGCTGCTGCGGTTATAATCTTGATGTATTAGCCCGTCAGCCAATGTGGGAATTAGGTCTTGATTACAATCACGGTACCGGACACGGCGTTGGTTATCTTCTAAATATCCACGAAGGACCTACCGGTTTTAGATGGCGCATTCGCGGACATGAAGCGCATCCGTTGGAAGCCGGCATGGTGATTACAGATGAACCTGGTATTTATATCGAGGGTTCTCATGGTATCCGTACCGAAAATGAATTAGTAGTACGAAAAGGTGAAGAGACTGAGTATGGACAGTTCATGTACTTTGAGCCAATCACCTATGTACCTATTGATTTGGATGCAATCAATCCAGATCTTCTGAGGGAAGATGAAAAAGCCTGGCTGAATGCATATCATAAGCAAGTTTATGATATCATCGCTCCTCATCTGACAAAAGAGGAAGAAGAATGGCTTCGCATCTACACGAGAGAAATTTAAAATAACTTTATTTGGAGGACTTTATTTATGGGAACAGCAAAAAAAGCAAAATATCCGATTGGATTTTACATTTGTTGTATCACTTACACATTTGAACGTTTTGCGTTCTATGGTACAAAACCGCTTTTAGCCTTATTCCTTGCTGCATCTGTAGCAGAAGGCGGTATCGGAGTAACTAAAGCACAGGCTGGTGAAATCGCAGTTTGGCTTACTTCACTTACATACATCACACCAATTATCGGAGGATGGTTAAGCGACCGTTTCTTAGGTGCCAGATATGCCGTTACACTTGGATGTATCATCATGGGTCTTGGATATTTCTGCGGATGGCAGGCACACAGCGTACCTATGGTATGGGTAATGATTTTAGTCGTATCTATCGGTACTGCATTCTTCAAGGGAAACCTTGCTGCTATTATCGGACGTCTGTTTGATGACCAGGATTTACTGGATTCAGCATTTTCTATCCAGTATTCATTCGTTAACATTGGTTCTTTCTTTGGATCTATGATCTGTGCAACATTATATATGTACACATTTAAGCAAGGACAGATGTTAGGTTTCCGTCAGGTATTCTTACTTAGCGGTATTCTTGTAATCATCGGTGGTATTTTCTTTACACTTTGCTATGGAAAATTACAGGGACAGGGTATCAAGCCATTTAAATATCTTACAGATACAAACGGAAATGTAATCGGTGAAGTAAAGAAAGAAAAGAAAGAAAAATCAACAGCTCCACTTACATCAAAAGAGAAGAAAAACGTATGGGCTATCGTCTTGGTATCTGCCATCTCAATTATTTTCTGGCTGGCTTACTATCAGCAGGACGTTGTTCTTACATTCTACTTACAGGATTATGTAAACAGAGACCTTGGTTTCTTCGAACTTTCGCCAGCTCACTTAACAACAACATGGAATGGTCTGTTATGTATCGTTCTCAGTTTGGCAGCTGCTAAATTGTGGGCAAAATTAGCAAAAAGACCTCAAGGTGACTTGTCAATGTTCAGCAAAATCACTCTTGCATTTGTATTCTTGGGAATCTCTTACATTATGCTTGTAATGACAGAGTTAACAAGAGGTGTTGGTGCTCCATCTTCTGTAAAAGGTAATGTAATGTGGATCTTCTTATTCGGAATCTTCCTTACAATCGGTGAGATTTGCTTCTCCCCACTTGGAAACTCTTTCGTAAGTAAGTATGCTCCAAAGAAATACTTATCTGTATTGATGGGTGTTTGGACTTTAGCAACATTCTTTGCAAACTTAATCAACGGTCAATTCCAGAAAATCGTTGAAAAAATGGGTATTATGCCAGTATTCGTAACATTTGCAATCGTTGCATTCATCTGTGCGGTTGTTATGTTCTTACTGACAAAACCATTAAACAAGTTAACAGAAGAATAAGTTTCCATACAAAAAACTGGTTTGAAAATAAAATTCAAACCAGTTTTTTTCATATTTTTGATTTATTCCTTTCGATTCCGATACTGCACAGGCGTCATATCATATGCCTTTTTAAATAATCTGTTAAAATGCTCTACATTCTGATATCCAACTGCCAATGCTACTTTTTCTACAGTCATGTTTCCTGTCTTCAACAAATTCTTTGCTTTTTTCATTCTTGCTTTTTTAACGATTTCTCCAAATGTCATACCTGATTTTTCCTTAATATATTTTGACAAATACGGCTTTGATAAAAAGAATTTTTCAGAAAGATCATCTAAAGTCACATGCAAATAATTCGCCTGGATATAATTCAAAATTTCTATCATTCTCTCCTCTTTTTCGTCGTTAGCATGCTGTATCTCTTCAATTTTATTTACCGCAACGGTCAATGCCTCTATAGATGCCTTGATGATATCTGCATCAATTCCAACTCCCCAGTATACCTTTCCTTTACAGTTTACCCCTACATATGCCACTGCCTTTGACGACGAGCCTTTAGTAAGAGAATGTTCTTCATAAAAAGATAACTCGTAACCGATATTAAAATATTGTTTGATTGCATTGCTGACAGCATCCAACCGTCCATTTCCAACACCCATCATCACATATTTTCTGCCATCATAGCCAATAGTCACATCTGCTTTCATTCCATCTCCCTGTTCAAAATGGCATTCATCAATTGCAAACGTATTTTTGACATGAATATAATTCTCTTCAAAAATATGATAAATCCATTCCGGAGTAAGTTCTTTATGCGCCTTGTCTGACACATCCTTCACAAGATAACCAACTTCCTCCCGCATTTTTTCTGGAAGACTAATTCCAAAACTTTGTTTTAATATGTAGTTTACGCCGCCTTTTCCTGACTGGCTGTTAATGCGAATCACATCTGAATCATATTCTCTTCCAACATCTTTTGGGTCAATCGGAAGATATGGAACTGTCCAATGGGCGCGCTCTTTTTCTTCTCTATATGCCATTCCTTTCGCAATTGCATCTTGATGCGATCCCGAAAATGCAGTAAATACCAATTCTCCAGCATATGGCTGTCTTTCGTACACATGCATTCTTGTCAGTCTCTCGTATTTTTCACAAATCTCTCCCATATTTGAAAAATCAAGTTTTGGATCCACGCCATGAGAAAACATATTCATCGCCAGTGTGATGATATCCACATTTCCTGTTCGCTCTCCATTTCCAAATAAGGTTCCCTCGATTCTATCAGCTCCTGCAAGCACACCAAGTTCTGCATCACAGACTCCGCATCCTCTGTCATTATGTGGATGCAGACATAAGATCACATTCTCTCTATACAGCAGATTTTTACTCATATACTCTACCTGTGTTGCAAACACATGCGGCATTGCATTTTCAACAGTTGTCGGAAGATTGATGATGACTTTATTATCTTTCGTCGGTCTCCACTCTTCCAACACTGCATTGCACACCTCCAATGCATAATCAACCTCGGTTCCAGGAAAGCTCTCTGGGCTGTATTGAAATGTAAAGTTTCCTTCTGTCTCATCCGCAAGTTTTTTTAACAGTTTTGCACCGTCGATTGCAATCTGCTTTACTTCTTCTTTTGATTTTTTGAACACCTGCTCTCGTTGCGCTACCGATGTCGAATTATATAAATGAATTACTGCATGCGGTGCTCCTTTGACTGCCTCAAATGTCTTCTTGATGATATGTTCACGCGCCTGCGTCAGCACCTGAATCGTCACATCATCCGGAATCATATTCTGCTCAATCAAGGTTCGCAGAAACTGATACTCCGTCTCTGAAGCTGCCGGAAAACCAACTTCAATCTCTTTGAATCCAATTGCTAAAAGCATCTGAAAAAATTCTATCTTTTCTTCCAAACTCATCGGCTCAATCAGTGCCTGATTTCCATCTCGCAAATCCACACTGCACCAAATCGGCGCTTTGTCAATATAATCTTTTTTTACCCAATCATAGCTGATTTCAGGCGGCATAAAATAACTTCTCTCATATTTTTCAAAATTCTTCATCTTTCTTACCTCTTTGTTAAAATAAATCAATTTTATTATCTTTATTTATCCTACCATATTTATCCATCACGCAACAGTGACAAATTTAATCATTTTTATTGATTTATTTTAACATATACATAGCAAAGAGCTTTTGTAAGTACCATATAAATGTTTTTTGCGACACTGACTTTGTAATTACAAGCGGATATTCCTTTATTTTAAAATCTTTCAGATAATATGTAACACTCCCTACAGTCTCTCCTGCCTGGACGGGTGCCTTCAATGTCTTTTTGATATCAGTCTTGATATCAGTCTTGATATCTACTGTTTCCCCCTCCTTCAATAAAAATGGCAGTTCCTGCGTATCTGTTTTGATTTTTGTCTCTGCCATCGCCACATCAAAAATATCATCACTTTCCGGAATCCCATTTTCAACGATGATACAAGAGCTGTCCTGTTTTTGGAATACATTCTCGTATTCATATTTTTGAAGTCCATACTCCATCAATGCTTTCGTATCTTTCCATTTATAACCTTTATTGTTTGGCCACCCACACCCTAAAAGTGCCACGATAAATGTCCTTTCTCCCTGCTTTAAAGCCCCAACATAGCAATACCCCGCATCACCTGTAAAACCAGTTTTCCCAGACAGTGCTCCATCCATCATCCCTAAAAACACATTATGATTATTACAGGAAAATTGTCGCTTTCCTTCTACATCTGTAAATGTGTGGTTCTGCGTCTGGGTTATCTCCAAAAACAGCTCTTTTTGAGGTGAAAGCTTAATACAATACCGCATGATTTTTGCCAGTTCTTCCGCTGTTGTAGAATGTTTCCCATTTTCATCAGAAGCATCCAGACCGTTTGGTGTTATAAAATATGTATCCTTACATCCGATTTTTTCTGCTTTCTCATTCATCATTCGAGCAAATCCCTCTACTGTTCCTCCCACCTGTTCTGCAATTGCAACTGCCGAATCATTGTGTGACTCCAACATCAAAGAATATAAAAGATCACGCAGATAGAATTGTTCTCCATTTGCCATTCCCAAATGTACTCTCGGCTGTCTTGCCGCATTCTCTGACACTGTGACAATTTGATCTGGTTTTCCTTTTTCCAACGCCAAAATACAGGTCATAATCTTTGTCGTACTCGCCATTGCTTTTTGTTCATATCCATTCTTTTCAAACAAAACACGCCCACTGTCCGCATCCATAAGGACCGCTGACTGGGCGTATAATTGTTTTGGCTCCTCCTCTTTTGCATATGAGGTTATCCCAAAAAGGAGCGCACATGTCAATATAAATACTAATATCCGTTTCACGATGTCCCGCCTATTGATTCTTTTGTTCAATATATGCAATGCACGAAACATCCATTCCTATTTAGAGGTTCAGACGCAACTGTACCTCATCTTCTGCCTCCGCTTTGAAATCCTCCATTTTTTCCGGATTGATACTCGGAAGCTCATCGACAGACTGCACACTGAATCTTCTAAGAAATTCTTCTGTGGTGCCGAACAAAAGCGGTCTTCCAGGCGCATCCATTCTTCCGACCTCCGCAACCAGATCATATTCAATCAGCTTGTTAACTGCATGGTCTGATTTCACCCCACGGATCTTTTCAATCTCAAGCTTTGTAATGGGCTGTTTATACGCAATAATCGAGAGCGTCTCCAGTGCAACATCCGTCAGAACATGACGTTTAGGCTGTTTGGCAATTCGGATCAAATACTCATACGTATCCTTTTTGGTACACATTTGAAATGCATTTTCCAATTCAATAATATGAATTCCCCTATCTTCTTTTTCATATCGATCCATCATATTGTGTATTACTTTCCGTGTTGTCTCCACATCCTGCTCTAATGTTCTTGCAATCTTATCAAGTTCAACCGATTCTCCCATTGTAAAGAGAATTGCTTCTATAATCCCTTCCATCTTTTTAATCTTCATTCTCTGTATTCCACCTTTCACCGGATTGTGAATCTTGTCGAGAAGTAATCATAATCTCTCCAAATGTATGCTCCTGTTCAATCGTGATCGCTCCGATTTTCATCATCTCCAAAACAGCAAGAAATGTAACTACAATGTGCAGTTTTGACTTCTGGTGCATCAAAAGATTACGAAAGCTGAATTTGTGATGTGTTCTGATATACTCATTCAGATATTCCATCTTATCATCCACGGTCACTTCTTCTTTCTCAATTTTACCAAATATACTTCTTACAGGATCTATCTTATCATTTTGACGTCTCATGACATCTTTAAATATCCGATTCAGTTTTGCCAAAGTAAGTCCATCCAAAAGCTCATCCAAATCAAATGGCTGTTGATAGGTTTTGACTTCCTCCGGTATATCCGGGCCTTTGAACATCATACGCTCACCATCAATCTGACGATCCCGAAGCTCATATGACATATATTTATACATCTTATATTGCAAAAGCTGCTCTACAAGCTCTTGTCTTGGGTCTTCCTCTTCCCCCTCTTCGTTGACTTCTTTCGGAAGAAGCATCTTGCATTTAATGTCCAACAGTGTTGCTGCCATCAGAAGAAATTCGCTCATAATATTCAAGTCCTTCTTCTGCATCTCACGGATATAATCCATATACTGATTGGTAATCTCCACAATCGGAATGTCATAGATATCAATCTTATTTTTTTCAATCAAGTGCAAAAGCAGATCAAGCGGTCCCTCAAACACTTGCAATTTCACCGGTATTCCCATTTATCTGTCTTCCTTTTCCCTTACTCACTGCTATTTATTATACGGGATAGTACACTTTTCGACAAGTTCTTTCTCAAGGATTCCGCTATTACTGCTGCAAAAATAAAAGTGCCTCTTCCCAAAGAGAAATATACACTTCTTCCTTTTCATGATAAACCAAAACCTGGCTTTTTGGAAGTTGCATGCGCAGAGGTTTTTTCGCCCCATCCGGTCTCAGAAGATAAATCATATCAAAGGTCGACTCAATCACATCCTCCACAACACATTTTGCATCCGCATATTCTCTTTCCTTGATTACTTTTATATCATGCGCCCGGATTCCAAGTGCTTTTCCAATCACTTTTTCTGAACATACAATTCTTTTTCTGATGTTCCAGTCCTTACAATATATATATTGCCCCTCTGTTACCATCTCTGTTATGTTTTTACACCCCGTCAGGATTGCTGCTGAAACCGTCCTTGGATTTTTGAAAATTTCCTTTTTTTCACCTGTCACTTCTACTTTTCCGTTATGAATCACCGCCATTTTATCACAGAGCCGATAAACCTCATCTCTGTTGTGAGAAACGAAGAGAATTGTGCTGTTATATAATTTTGCAAGCTCCATGATCTGCTGTTCCAATTTCCATTTTAAATAGCTGTCAACTGCTGAAAACGGTTCGTCCAAAAGTATCATCTCAGGATTGAGAATGAGAATTCTCGCAATGGCCACTCGCTGTTTTTGTCCACCTGAAAGCATATACGGATATTTTTTTTCAAACCCTTCCAGAAAAAACATCTTCACAAAACGCGCGACCTCTTCTTTTCTTCGCTTTTTCTCAATACCGATTCCGATGTTTTCTTCAACAGTCATGTTTGGAAACAATGCATAATCTTGAAATAAATAACCGATTTTTCTCTTCTGAGGCGGCAGGTTAATATGTTTTTCCGAATCAAACAGCACTTTGCCATTCAACACAATCTTTCCCGTATCCGGTCTCTCAATCCCTGCGATACATCGAAGTGTCAGACTTTTTCCACAACCGCTTTCCCCAAGAACAGCAAAAAATTCATTCTCTGCCTCAAAAGCCACATCCAAGGTAAATCCTTCTATTTTTTTCTTAATATTTACCGAAAGAGACATCTTATTTCCTCCTAATTGCATATTTCATCTGCTGTCTGTTTACAAGATTCATAAGCAAGATTGACAAAAAAGAAATCAGCATGATAACCCCAACCCATTGATATGCCTGTGTGCGGTTTCCGTTTTGCATGGCAGAATATACCGCTATCGCCACTGTCTGTGTTTTTCCCGGAATGTTTACGGCAAGCATGATTGTT
>OGXN01002468.1_pt1 | contig 12971 bp, 12 predicted proteins | sample 1576281 | NCBI WGS metagenome assembly OGXN01 (sample SAMEA3541494, study PRJEB24748) | human gut metagenome | biome: human gut; feature: human-associated habitat; material: faeces | place: China | collected 2012
AAACAGAAATTGATATTATTTTAAAAGACTGGATGAAATTAATGCAGCCAATGGAAATATCTTTTTCACTTATGCAAAGATTAAAAAAGGAAGGATACCATATTTATATTTTATCAAATATCAGTAAAGACAGTGCAGATTATTTAAAAGCAAATCAGCCATTCTTTGATTGGAGTGATGGCTGTGTATTATCTTATGAAGAAAAAATCGTAAAACCGGATACAAGAATCTATCAGATTTTATTAAAACGATATAATTTAAAAGCAGAGGAATGTTTGTTTATTGATGATAATGAAAAAAACATTATCGCCGCAAAAGAAATGGGGATACATGGGATTACATTAGATCAGAGTGATCAAATAGAAACATATGTGAATACATATTTGGAGAAAACAACATGTTAAAAGAAAAGCAAATCGTAAAAGGTAATATTCAATTTATTGATGAAGATGGCAACGGTGTCTTTTATGTAGGAAAAGATAAAGTATTGGTTCGTCATGTGTTTGAAAAGGAACAGGTACAGGCAAGGATACAAAAGCGTATTCAGAAAGGATATGTGGCAGAACTTATTCGTGTCGATCAAAAACATCCGGGAAGAATTAAACCAGCTTGTCCGATATTTGAAAAATGTGGCAGTTGTCATTTGTTACATATGGACGCAAAAGCGCAATCAGATTTTAAGAAGAATCAATTGATTAAGTTGTGTAAAGATGCAAAACTGCCTTTACAAGTTAAAGATATTCTAACAATGGAGGAACCATATCATTATCGTAATAAGATGATTATAGGATTTCAGAAAGATAGAAACAGACATATTCAAGCAGGGTTTTATGAAGAATTTTCGCATAAGATCATCCCTTATAAACGATGTTTGTTGCATCCGGAAATCTGTGATGAAATCGTAGAAGAAATCGTATCCTTGATGGAAAAACTTCGCATTGAACCATATGAAGAAGATAAGCGACGTGGCTTACTTCGTCATGTATTATTACGTTATGGCAAACAAAGTGGTAAAATCATGGTGGTATTGGTAATCAATCAAAATGTGTTCCCCGCAAGAAAGAACTTTGTGAATGCGTTGCTACATAAGTTTCCTAATATCACAACGATTGTACAAAATGTAAATACACGAAAAACAAGTGTTGTGTTAGGTGATCAGGAACGTGTACTGTATGGAAAAGGATATATTGAAGATACACTATGTGGTTTAAAATATCGTATTTCTTCTAAGTCGTTTTATCAAATCAACCATGAACAAACACAGGTATTGTATCAAACAGGCATTGATATGTTGGAACTAACAGGAAATGAAAAGGTTTTGGATGCATATTGTGGCATTGGAACGATTGGTATGAGTATGGCACATAAAGTGAAACAAGTCATTGGTGTAGAAATCAATAAGGATGCAGTGAATGATGCCATTGTGAATGCAAAAATCAATGATGTGAAGAATATTCGATTTATCTGTGATGATGCATCTGCCTATATGAAAAAAGCACAACAGCGTAAGGAACGTTTTGATGTTGTGATTATGGATCCGCCAAGAAGTGGAAGCAATGAACAGTTTCTGTCTGCATTAGTGAATATGAAACCAAAACAGATCTTATATATTTCATGTAATCCGATCACACAGGTTAGGGATATGCAGTATTTGAAGCGTTTTGGCTATGTTGGAGATGCGATGCAAGGAGTGGATATGTTTCCAAATACGAATCATGTAGAGACCATCTGCTTGCTGTCCAAGAAAGCCCAGTAAATCAAAGGAGTACAGAGATTTGGTTCAGATATGATGTTGTGTTTTTATGTTTGGATGGACTGAAATTTGTTTGGTGTTAATGAGGTGGGGTAATAAAAAATGAAAGTTTTGGCAAATTTAGATAAGAACAGATTTTTCAGCGATTAAACTAATTATGTTAAGATGGGAATAAGGAGTTTAGGTGCCAAAGCGAAAAAAATAGGGAGATTACAATGTTAGTAAATCAAAATGTGGATGCTTATGACCGAAAGACGGGGACGTACATTGTTGCATATATTGATCTTTTAGGATTCAGTAATAAAATAAAGGCAGCAGATCAACAATTGGCAATGAATAAGTTACATAATTTATATACGTTTTCTATAGATTTAACAAAGGATATTCAAATTGATGAGAATAAGGATATTCAGTTTAAGATTTTCTCGGATAATATTATTATAGCAAAAAAATTGTCCAATGAGATCTTTCAACGCAAACGGGATATAAAAAGTTTATTAATGTGTGCAGGACATTTTCAAGAGCTAGCCGCAAGTGATAGTGTTGGTTGGCTTTTGCGTGGAGGCATTTCGATAGGACAACTCTTTATAGATGATGCGATGGTTTGGGGTGAAGCACTTTTGAAATCGTACTATTTGGAGGACAAGATTGCAAATTATCCTAGAATTATCATTGAAAAGAAAGTTGTTAATGAAATCAAACAAGATAGTCAGTTGTGTGAATTTATAAGAAAAGATTTTGATAATCTTTATTTTTTGAATTTTCTTAATGATTGTTATTTTTGTGGACAAATGTTAATGAATGGTTTTAAAAAAATGCAAAAAGAAGTGGGAAAAGGCATAGATGAAAAGACTTATCAAAAATTTTGTTGGCATATGAATTTTGTTAATTCTGAGTTAGATAGGAAAAATGATAAAAAAGATAGGAAGTATAGGCTCTCAATGGATTTGGAGTAGAGATATAATTAAAATATAGTGGTATGTAAAATTGAAAATCGTATAAAAATCCTCTAGCATAGAGGAGGTAAATTAAAAATAGTAAAATAAACAGGATAATGCCATTGGGATAACTCTCATAAAGGTATGATAAAATATTCAGTTGATCTTGAAATGTACTAGATTTGAGTTAATTATAACTTGATATATACGGAAAAATCTTTTATTCGTTGTAAAAAATGTTGGTATAGTACAAAATATCGTTGTATAATTTGAAATAATTTAAGGTGGTGTGGATATGTACCGAATTGCAATTGAAAAATTATATCAATGGAAAAAAAGCAAACGACGTAAGCCAATAATAATTGAAGGAGCGCGGCAAGTAGGAAAAACTTGGATTATGAAAGAGTTTGGTAAACAGGCATATGAAAATACCATATATATTAATTTTGACTCTAATTCTAGAATGGCGGAACTCTTTGCATCAGATTTAGATACAGAACGTTTGATTATGGGATTAGAGTTGTATTCGGGTAGAAAGATCAATCCGGAAAATACGCTACTAATTTTTGACTGATTCTTTAAATCATTTGCGCAGGTTCACTTTTAGGAATCGCTTTGCACGAAGGGACATCTTTCCCCGTAGGTAAAGTTGATTTTTTGAAGCTTTATCCATTATCTTTTAAGGAGTTTTTAATGGCAACCGAAAAAGAACGTTTTGCTGAGTTGATGAACACGCGCGACTTTGATATGATAACAAGTTTCAAACAAACGTATATTGATGCTTTAAAACTTTACTACTTTGTCGGTGGTATGCCGGAAGCAGTGCAATGTTTTGCTGAGAATAAAGACTTTAATGAGGTTCGTGCGATTCAAAGGAGGATACTTGAAGCTTACGAACAAGATTTTTCAAAGCATGCTCCTTATGAACTTGTTCCCAAGATTCGTATGATATGGAACAGCATTCCCTCCCAACTTGCAAAAGAAAATAAAAAATTCATTTACGGTCTTGTACGTGAAGGTGGGCGTGCAAAAGATTATGAAACTGCAATTATGTGGCTAACAGACTGTGGACTTGTGCACAAGATTAGCTGTGTTAATGCAGCAGGAATTCCGTTAAAAGCCTATGAAGATTTAAAGGCATTTAAGCTTTTCGTGCTTGATGTAGGACTTCTTGGATGTATGAGCGGACTTCGGCAGCGTACTTTACTTGATGGCAATGCCCTTTTTGTTGAATTCAAAGATGCTTTAACTGAACAATATGTCTGTCAGCAACTTAAGACAATCGATGATTTAGGTATTTATTATTATACGAATGATCGGGGTTCTTGTGAGATTGATTTTATCGTTGATACTGGAGAGCAGATTATTCCAGTTGAAGTAAAAGCAGAAGTAAATCTTAAAGCTAAGAGTCTTAAAACATATCGAGAGAAATTTTCACCTGAAATTTCCGTTCGCACATCCATGGCAGATTATAAAAAAGAAGATGGACTTATCAATCTACCTCTTTATGCGATAGAACAGATTTCTACTATATAAAATTTCTTGTATATGATGAAGATAGTTCAGATTAAGTATATATATGAAACAAAGTATGCTACACTTATGGAAAAAGTGGAACGATTAATTGTTGATCACTAGAAATCGCAAGAAACAAGGGTTTTTGAAAAAGACATAAAGCTACACATAAAGAGAAAATAATGAATAATTATTTATAGCTTAAGAAAGGAGAAAGATTATTGTTATAAGGCTAATAGAATAATCTAGATTATGTTATGAAAATATTATTATTTGGTGTTTCTAATGTAGGCAAGACAACATGTGCTAAATTATTAGCAGAAAAAATTGGGTATACTTTTTATGATTTAGATGAAGAAGTAAAAAAAGCATTACATACAACACTTGAAGATTTTATAAATAATACGCCTACGCTTTATCAAAGAGATCAAATACGTGGGCAAATTATTAAGAAGATCGTGAATCGAACAGACAAAATTGTTTTTGCAATTACACCAATGACATATATCGATTCTATTCAGGATATATTGAAAAGAAAAAATGTTTTGGCGATTGAATTACGAGATACTCCGGAAAATATATTTATCCGATTAGTTTTTTCAGATGAAAACGATGTTATTTATGAGGATAGAGATTATTGTGAAAAGTATAAAGATCATTATTTAAATGAAATAAGAAGTGATATAGAGTGGTATGGTCATATCTATGAAAATATTGGATATAAATATTTTATAGATGGTCGTAGTCCTCAAGAGGTTGTTGAAGATTTATTCAAGAGCTATCCTTTGAAAATGAATAAATGAAATAAATGATATTTTGATATGAATTGGTCAGAATTATCATTTAAAAATAAATACACCTTGTTTATGTTAAAAATATTTTAGTGTTTCTATTGATTAATCAGAATCTGTTTAAAAAAGTGATATTTGATATGATAGAAAAATTAGTAATATTTTCAAAGGAACAATGGGAAAAATAATTCAGGATACAATTCATGCAAAATGTAATTGAGATTTATACACAGGATATTAGATGAGAAATCAATTTCATTATATGTCTATGAAAGTTATCTACTGAAAAAATGATAATGGACAAGTTTTCAACAATATAGGAAATCTATGACAATGATTTGGTGGTATAATTATGATTTAAGATAAAGACAGATTGTTTAAAAGAAAAGAGGCTAAATCTATGGAAAGAACAATAACAGTAAAGGGGATTGGTAAGGTTTCAGCATGTTCAGATTATGTGATATTGAAGATGAGATTGGAAGCGAAGGATAAGCAATATGATAAGGTAATGGATACTGCGACAAAGCAATTAGCAGAATTGAAGCAGAGTCTTTTATCTATCGGCTTCGAAAAGAATGCAGTAAAAACTACAAATTTTAAAGTTTACACCGATTATGATAGTTACAAAGATGAACATGATCATTACCAGCGGGTTTTCACTGGCTTTGTATGTTGCCACCAGCTAAAGTTAGCATTTGATTTTGACTTGAAACGATTATCTCAGGTATTAGTAACAATTGCTTCTTGTCCCACACACCTAGAGTTAGATATTGTATTTACAGTTAAAAATCCAACAGAAATAAATGATGCACTTCTCAGGGAAGCGGCAATAAATGCAAAAAAGAAAGCAGAACTGCTCTGTGAAGCATCAGGCGTGAAGTTGGGACAGTTACTTATAATAGATTACAATTGGGATGAATTGAATGTTTATTCTGATACGAAATACAAATTTGATGAAAGAAGTTTTAGAGAATTATCAGCAATACCATCTATGGATATAGAGCCAGACAATATTGATGTGCAAGACACTGCGACTTTTGTTTGGGAAATTGTATAATCGAATTTCATTAAAAAGTAATCAATGAATTTTGAAGTAAAATACTTTATGATAAGAAAAGCTTAACCATAATAAATAGAGAGGTTTTAAAATGGATGATAAAAATAAAGAAAGTTTAGAAGCATGGGAAGAAAATGCAAAGTTTTGGGATGAGGCAATGGGAGATGAGTCAAACAAATTTCATAGAGAAACAGTACGTCCTAAAGTAAATGAATTGTTAGATATTCAACCAGATGATTTCATTTTAGATATCGCATGTGGGAATGGAAATTATTCAGCATATCTTGCTAATCAAGGTATTTCTGTTGTGGCATTTGATTATTCAGCAAATATGATAGAATTGGCGAAAAAGCGTCAACACCGATACCTAGAGCAAATTGAATTCTGTGTAGCTGATGCGACTAATGAAAGTAGTCTTTTGGCTTTAAGAAGAAAGAAGCCTTTCACAAAAGCAGTTTCCAATATGGCAATTATGGATATTTCAGATATAGAACCACTATTTAGAAGTGTAAATCAAATGCTAATAGATCAAGGATCCTTTGTATTCGCAACACAGCATCCATGTTTTGTCACTTTAACAAAGCAATACATGACACCACATAGTTATTATGGGGAAGCGATTACTGGACAACCAAAAGAACAGTGCTATTATCATCGTTCGATGCAGGATATATTCCATCTTTGCTTTGCATGTGGTTTTGTAGTTGATGGTTTTTATGAGGAATGTTTCGCTCATGAAGAAATCCCGGAAATTATCATTGTAAGAGCAAAGAAGATAAAAGATATAGAAAAATAAAACTAGTGGACAATTTCGTTCACTAGTTTTTACAATCCTCACAATTATTTATACATTGATCTATTTCTAATACAGCATTTAATTTAGCAAATAAAACCTGTTCCAGCATGGTAACATCCGTTACTGTTTTACGAACAGATTCATTTACTTCCAAGAGTTCACAGACATTACCGGCGATTTCAACCGCCTTTTGTATTTTTTCACCTTCTGCATTTAGAATATGAGAAAGTGCAGCTTCTATGCAGGCAATGGAAGAAAGCAATCGGCAAACACTGTCTGATCGATTACAATCATCCAGATCACAAGCACAAGGCTTACATTGACATGGTTTTAAACAGCATTTTATAAAGCATGGACATCCATCTTTTCCGATGATAAGAAACAGAAAACATAACATATCACATGTTTTCATTCGTTCATAATCCCATATAATATTCATGATCTGATAAGGACAATCAATTGGATAGCTTTCCAAAAGAGTGCCATCTAAAGATTGAAAATCAAGAAACTGCATGTCATTATGTGCGCGAAGTGTTAAAAAAGCTTCATCATAACTTAATACAGACGCAAATGTACCAATGATTGGCGCATATTGATTTTGTATTTGACCATCTTTTGTGATTTCCATAACACCTTCATAAAAGGAAATAAAAAGGGTATCATGGATATCATCACAGGATAAACCCGTAATATCAATATTTTTATCTATAGGTATGGTAAATATACTTTGTTCATTTAAATTTTCATCAAGACAATACAGCATATTTGGATGCGCATGATCACTTGCCCAAAAACAATAATTTACAGAATCATAACAAATAGCGGAATAATTACGACATGTTTCATAAGATGCCATAAATGAAAAATCTTTTTGATAGATATGAATACAAGGAGCATTTGATAAGGTAAAATAATATGCATTTCCATCATATGCAACGCCTTCATATGCATAAGGCTGTCCACAGGATAGGTAAATACATTCTTCAAATTGTAATGTAAAGTCCATAATAATACCTCCATTTATGTTTCATTCTCTGTATTGTATGTCGATATATGAAGGAACATTCTTTTTTTATGAACCATATCATGTTTAAAAACATATACTGAAGTATACAATCATGTTTTATACAAGGAGGATATACTATGGGAATGCCAGTAATTACGCCTGGAGATCGTACAGGTGAACAGGCCATAACAGATTTAATAGAATCTATCGCAATGCAGGAACGTGCTTTATCACATATCCTGAATGCAGAATCAGAAAAAATGCAGACAGTGATCAATATGGAAGGTGTTACAGCACAACAGCTTTTACAACTGAATCGTTCTGTGGAACAGATGGTCAATACTGCAACAAGGCTGGAAACAATATTACAGACAAAGTTAGAGCTTGTGGATATGATAGATGCCACATGTTTTGATGAAGTGGGGGTGGATGGCAATGGCAACAATATCAGGTAGCGTAATTTTTGATAGAGATCGCAGCTTAAGCATCTCTTCACAGGATTCAGGGATTGCTGGGATACCTGTTGTTCTTCAAAATACAGTATCAGGTATGCGTTTGGTAGTATTAACGGATACAAATGGGAATTATAGTTTTATCAATGTAGCAGATGGCAGTTATCGAATTGTGGAAGCTTATGGTGAAACAGGTGGTGTAACTTCACCCGGAGATTTTGCGAATGCTGTAGTTGGAAATATACCAGAAGGTGTCAATCCTCCAGTATCAGCAGTAAGTAATCCTCCTACAGGAACTACCAATATTGATTCTTTAACACCAGATACACTTTTTGTTACAGTAGCTGGTAATGAATTAACAAATCAAAATTTCTATAATGGACCTGTTATTTATACACCTATTGAAGCAATTATTGATGAATGTGCTATTATTTCAGGTGATAATCTTATCAATGTCGCAGATGAAGGTACGTTTGGCACATTCCCTGCGGGAACATCTGCTAATACAGGGGCACCAACAGAACCATATCCGGATGTAACGCCAGACTTCACATATGTTTTACCAAATCCTGCCGTATTTACACCTCTGGATGGAGAATATACAGTACAAAATATTATGAATAATTCCATGAGTGCAGAAATTGGCGCATGGTGGAGGATTGCAGATCATACGATTGGTAATGAAACCGGACGTATGATGATTGTAAATGGCTTCAACCCAGGTGCAGTCTTTTTCAGGGATACGATACAGGTAAAACCAAATACAAATTATTTATTTCGTTCATGGATATTGAATTTGTTTCGTGTGAATGGCTATCCAAATCCTGAATTAGGTGTACAGATATTGGATGAAAATGGTGGTGTATTATATAGTGCCACACTTGGAGCATTGATACCTGTCAACACAAATGCACCGGAATGGAAAGAAATCGGGACGGTTATAAATTCACGCAATAACACAAGTTTAACTGTTGAATTTTTAAGTGAAGGACCTGAAGTTGTTGGAAATGATTACGCAATTGATGATATCGCATTTAATGAAATTCTAATACGAGAATTTATACCAGTAAAAACAGCCAGTACGTCAACTGCATTTATTGGTGAAGAGTTTCAATATACGATTACTCTGGAGGATCCTTGTGGCAATCCTCTTACAAATGTATTCTTTCAGGATATGATACCAGCAGGACTAAGTTTTGTAGAGGGCAGTGTGATTGTGAATGGTATTTCTCAGCCACAGGCAAATCCCAATACTGGTTTTATAGTACCGGATGTTCCTGTACAAGGCAGTGTGACCATCACATTTACTGTAAGGGCAGATTCTATACCAGCTATAAATCCTACTTTAAATCATGCAAATATGCGATATTCGTATACACCGGTGGAAGGTGGTATTCCACAAGAATTTGAAGTAGAAACCAATGAGGTACCTGTGACGATCGCTGGAGAATTAGCTGATATTTCCATAACAAAATCAGCAAGTCCCAGTCCTTTACAGCCAGGGAAACCACTAACTTATACGATTATCGTTCGTAACGCGGGACCATCTATTTCAGAAAATGTGGTATTAACAGATACGATACCTGCTGATTTATTAAATCCTGAATATTCCATTGATGGCGGCACAAATTTTTTGCCATGGACAGGAAGTCTGAATCTGGGGAATTTAAATAATCAGGAAACCCGCACCATTTTCATTCGTGCAGATGTATCAGAAACAATAAATTCTTCTATCATAAATACTGCGCAAGTCACATCACAAACACCTGATCCCAATTTGGATAATAACACAACAACCATTACAACACCTTTATTTACTGCACGTTGTCAGGCATGGACAGATATTATAGAGTCCATCGCTTTACAGGAAAGTGCACTTGCGAATATCTTACAGGGGGAAGGAAGCAAAATGCAGGAAGTCATTCAAATGGAGAATACTACCACACAACAGCTGTTTCAATTGAATTGTCGTGTCACTGGTTTGGTGGGGGCAATCTCGCGTTTGGAAAATATATTACAAATGAAATTACAGTCCGCAACCAATCATTTACAGGATTGTGAAATCTTATAGATATAGGAGCACTTGATTAAGAAATCAGGTGCTTTTTCTTATAACAGTACAAATATCAAAGGAAGGCTGAGGGAATAAACTTTTAAAACAGTATAGGATTTTCAGCATTGATATTCTATATCTAAAATCATATAATTTATATGAAAAATATGAGGAGGAAGCAGTATGATAAAAGATATCGTAAAAGATACATTTATTTTAAGTCAGCCATGCAGCGAAGCAACAGTAAAGGACAGTTATGTAATAGAGGATTTGTTAGATACCATAAAAGCTCATGCACAGACATGTGTTGGCATGGCTGCCAATATGATTGGTGTTACCAAACGGATTATCGTGATATTTGATGAAAGAGAATATTTGATCATGGTAAATCCCGTGATTTTGAAAACATCTGGAAAAGTGTATAAAACAATGGAAGGATGTCTTTGTCATACAGGCGAAAAGGAAGTCAAACGTCATGAGAAAATCAAGGTTCAGTATTGTGATAAAAACTTTAAAATAAAGATAAAAACCTTTACCGGATTTCAGGCACAGATCATTCAACACGAAATTGATCACTGTAATGGGATTCTGATCTAACAGGAGCATATCCTGTTTTTTTTTGAAATTGATGTTTAAAAATGTATAAATTGGTAAGGTTTAGGGAACCGTTTATGAATTCTATGGAATTGCTTTTACAGAAAGTTACTCCTATGTTAAAATAAGAATATATTTAAGGGAATAGGAAAAGAGACGAGAAGTATGTTTAAAAAACGAAAGCTAACGATCAATTTTATGTCACTTTCTGTCTTACCACTTTTGGCATTTGGTGTAGTCATTACCATTATTATGTCATTCGTCGCCTATGACAGCTTAAGTGAAGAGGTTGAATATAGTTTAAAAGTGCTGGCATACAGCAGTTACAATGTTTTAGATACGAAGTTTCCTGGCACATATGCAGAAGAAAATGGTCGTATGAAAAAAGGGGATGTTTTTCTTGATGAGCATATTGATGAGATGGATCGTATTAAAAAGATGTCTGAAGCAGACGCTACTTTGTTTTTTGGAGATACCCGATATTTAACAACGATTTTAAATGAAGATGGAAAAAGAGCCAAGGGTACACATGCGAGTGCGGCTGTTAAACAACAGGTAATAAAGCAGGGAGAGGATTATTTTTCTGATGATGTACAGGTAAATGGGATGCAGTATTATGGCTATTATATCCCAGTAAAGCAGCAACAGGATGTGGTTGGCATGATGTTTGTGGGGAAACCCCGTCATCAGGTAATTGCCCATATCGTGAAAACAATTTATGTCATTATTGCCTGTGCAGTTGGCGTTATGGCAGTTGCGATTTTGATTTCTGTTTATTATAGCAGAAAGACAATCTTTGCGTTAAATAAAACAAAAGTATTTTTAGGGAATATCGCCCAAGGAGATATGACAGCGAAAATTGATCCATATGTATTAGAGCGAAATGATGAAATTGGTGAGATGGGAAAATTTGCACTTATACTACAGGATTCTATTATGGAGCTGGTAGGGAAAGATCCATTGACAGGATTACATAATCGAAGAAGCTGTAATGTTGTGATTGATAGTTTACTTGAAAAAGCCAAACAAGGACATGGTACATTTGCACTTGCGATGGGAGATATTGACTACTTCAAAAAAATTAATGATACCTATGGACATCAAAGCGGAGATGAAGTCTTGCGGCAATTATCCAGTGTTTTATCGGCGCATATGGAACATTTAGGTTTTGTTTTCCGCTGGGGTGGTGAAGAGTTTGTTTTAATTTATGAAGATATGAATAAAAGTGAAGCATATGAACACTTGCTAGAGCTGCAACAAGAGATCAGAAATATGGATATCGTACTAAATGGTGAAATCATCCATGTATCCATTACATTTGGCATAAGTGATTCTGATAATGAAAATGATTTGAATAAACTGATAGAAATTGCGGATGATCATTTATATATTGGTAAAAAAGAAGGAAGGGACCGTATTATTCTGGAGGATGAGTAAAAAATACTGTTTGTAATGGTAAAATTTGAAATTACATATTTTCATGAAATAAATGTTATGTTATCCTATAAGTATGTAAATTTGTAATAAAAAGAAAAAAAGCCTTTACCTGAAAGAGATTAAAACATATGTTAGATAGAAATACGAACGGAGGGACGCTATGCAGAAACATAAGACATTGATAAGGCGACTTTTGATTGTTGTCATAAGCCTGAGTGTATTTGTTGGCGGTGCTATCTTTTATGTATCTCAATTAAGAACGACGTTGTTAAGTGAATTAAGAACTAATCTTATGCAGACAGCGGAAGCGAATGCACGGATTATCGAAGAAGATATCCATAATGAAATAAAAACCATCGATTCTATAGCTAGTATGTTGTCAAATAATCCATCAACAGATGCAAAAGTTCTGATAAAAGATGTGAAAGATGCCAAAGAAAATTCTGATTTTCTACGTTTTGGTATTTCTGGATTAGATGGAAACTGTTATACAACCGATGGACAGAAGTTTAATATCGCAGATCGTGAGTATTTTCAATCACAAAAATACTGCGAGAAGAAAAAGTCCCAACAGCGTCT
>OGXN01002480.1_pt1 | contig 12919 bp, 19 predicted proteins | sample 1576281 | NCBI WGS metagenome assembly OGXN01 (sample SAMEA3541494, study PRJEB24748) | human gut metagenome | biome: human gut; feature: human-associated habitat; material: faeces | place: China | collected 2012
GACATTCCAGTATCACTTACAAGCTGAAGCTGAACGGCGGCGATATGAAATCCGTTCAAGGCGATTCCGGTCATGCACAGGTCAAGATGGTAGCGGATGTTTACTCCCATATCATCGACGATGACCGCAGACTGAACGCTGAAAGAATGGAAGCTGCGTTCTACTCAGGCAGACAGGCAACGCCTGAGCCGGTTCAACCAGCCGCAACGGAAAGCTCCGCTGATGATAAAGAACTTCTTCTGAAGCTTCTGCAAAATCCGGAAATGGCAGCACTCCTGAAGTCGCTGGCAAAAACATTATAGTAACTGCAAGGGCAGATCCTTTTACATAGCTACAATAGCTGTAAAAGGGTCTGCCCTTATTTTTTTGTTATGGAGGTCAACGAGTATGGATAGAATCTTTATGGACGAGTATTACGAGCATCTGAGAGCTGACAATATCGAGGCATTTTCCAAGGAAAGGAACGACGAATATGTTGGCAGAGCTGAGGAATACAAAGCAGCAAAGTCGGCATTGCTTGAAGGATTGGGACTTGAGCATTTGTTTGACCATAGCCATGAACTGACTCCGAAAGAGAAAGAAATATGGATGCTGTTCGATAGGGTTGATGTAGCAGAGCTTCTTGCAAGGGATGCTTTTGCCAAGGGTGCTTATATGCTCGGCGCTGAGGATAGAGAGATTATGCTGAAATAAAAAAAGACCTGCTTCGGCGGGTCTAAATTACATAGAATCATTGAGTCTGAAAAACCTTTGAAATTCTTAATAATTCTGGTTGAAAAATTCATTTTGAAATGATATATAAAACAGACTGAAATCTGTGTCTAAGGACACCCGCACCCTCACACGAGAATGAATAGGATTTCCTATCATTTCGCATCACGAGAAGTTACATAGTGACATTTACTTGCACTTGCAACGTCCACCAAAAATCGAAAGACTTGCTAATTTCGAGCCAATCGGACGGTGTAAAATCCCTCTGAATTAGCTATCACAGCGTAGTATCAGATGGGATTTGAAATGCTGAAAAACCTTGTATTTCCAAGCATTTTTAAGCATTAGATGCCACTTCCCGATGTCGTATCGGGTCTACTCCTAAGCACTAGTTGAGGGTTCGATTCCCCCTGGGAACGTGCATTTTTTGCAGCAATGATCGTAAAAGTTCATTGCTGCTTTTTCTTTTTTCCGGTGCTCGTGAGCACCGAGAGAACACTTAAACGCAGATATTGAGCACCGAAATTTCTTAACGGGCACCAATGCAATAATTCAATCCTGGTACCGAACGGAGATAACTACAGCGTAGGATAAGGATTGGGGTGTCAATGAATGTAAATATGGTTTTCTTGCCTGAACAAAACAGGCCTGACGGATCTATCTGCTCAGATTAGATTAAGAATCTATTCTGGGCGGATTTTTTCGTTACAGATATTTTAGAGGAGGATAGCTTATGGATAAAAAAACGGATGTAAGAGATCCGGATGAAAAAGTTGTTGAGATTGAAATGGAACGGTTAAGAGCATTTCCAAATCATCCATTTAAAGTGATCGGAGACAGTCAGATGATTGAGCTGCAGGACAGCATAAAAAAGTATGGTGTACTGAATCCATTGATTGTTCGTCCAAAGATTGAAGGCTACTACGAAATTATTTCTGGCCACAGAAGAAAATATGCGGCTGAGAAGCTGGGATATAAGAAAATTCCGGTAATCATTCGTATCTTGCAGGATGATGAAGCAGTAGTGATCATGGTCGATTCCAATTTGCAGAGAGAGCAAATTACACCAAGTGAAAAGGCCTATGCCTATAAGATGAAATATGATGCCATCAAAAAAAAGGCAGGCAGAAAGAATTGTAGTCAAGTTGACCACAATACAGGAAAGAGGAGTATTGACGTAATCGGAGAACTTTGTGGTGACAGTGCGAAGCAGGTGCATAGCAGTATCAAATCAAAAAGGTGGAGTTGGAAAGACGGTATCGTGCGTGAATTTAGGAATCGGATTGGCACAGGAAGGGAAAAAGGTTCTTCTGATAGATGCAGATCCGCAGGGCAGTCTCACAATTAGTTTAGGGTATGAGGAACCGGATGAAATGGAGTATTCTCTTGCAACGCTGATGCTAAATATTGTGAATGATGAAAAACTGAACATGGAAAAAACAATCCTTCATCATAAGGAAGGTGTGGATCTGATACCGGCCAATATAGAATTATCAGCGATTGAGGTATCTTTGGTAAACGCAATGAGCAGGGAACTGATTATGAGGTCACTTATTGAGAGATTAAGGGAATTTTATGATTTTATCATTATAGATTGTATTCAGAAGTAGTAGATACGAATGGAAGCGGACATGGTGCATTGGCAGGAGTTCTTAATGCATTAAATGCCGATGTTTTGATCTGCGGCGGAATAGGAGGAGGTGCCCAGACTGCGTTAGCGGCAGCAGGCATTAAGCTTTTTGGCGGAGTTTCAGGAGATGCAGATAAAGCAGTAGAAGCTTTTATCAATGATACACTTGATTATAATCCAGATGTTAAGTGTTCTCACCATGAGCACAGCCACGGAGAGGGACATACATGTGGTAAACATGGATGTGGAAACCATAGCTGTCATTAAGAAGAATAGCAAAAAATACAATACGAAAGGATGCGTCAAGGTAATGGGAGAATTATCGTGATACACCCTTTTGTATTATTTGATAAGATGGCAGATTACATTTTCAATAAGGCGGTTAAAAACTGTGAATGCTACATCGATCTCTACATGGATTGAGTATTTTTCTTTTCTTACTTGTAGAAAGTGATGAATGGAAGGTATAATATTGTTAATGATCCAGAGATATTTATTTTGGAAACAGCTTAATCAATTTGGAGGTATAAAATGAAAGCACATAAATATTGGTCAATCGGAGCAATAGTTACAATGGTTGGAACTTTTTATACAGGATATAAAGGGTTAAAAGCAGCACACAAATACTTTGCATTTGGCTCTCTGATATGCATGATTATGGCAGTCTATTCTGGTCATAAAATGATTTCAGGTAATAAAAGAACAAGAAAACAGGTGGAAAATACAAAAGCGGAGGAATAGTAAATGTTAGAGATAGGAACAAAAGCACCGGATTTTGAATTGCCGGCTCAGAACGGAGAAGTGCATAAATTAAGTGATTATTTAGGTAAAAAAATAATTTTATATTTTTATCCAAAGGATAATACACCAGGATGTACGAAGCAGGCATGTGGCTTTTCTGAGCGTTATCCACAATTCACCGAGAAAGGTGCGGTGATCCTTGGAGTCAGTAAGGATTCTGTAGCCTCTCACAAGAAATTTGAGGAAAAATATGGATTGGCATTTACACTTTTGGCAGATCCGGAGCGTAAGGTGATCGAAGCATATGATGTCTGGAAAGAAAAGAAAAACTATGGCAAGGTTTCTATGGGTGTGGTAAGAACCACATATCTTATTGACGAGCAGGGAATCATTAGAAAGGCAAATGATAAAGTCAAGGCGGCAGATGATCCTGAAAATATGCTTAAGGAATTAAATTGATGAAGATTATATTGTCACCTGCAAAAAAGATGATTGTAGATACAGATAACATAGCACCGGTTGAACTGCCTGCCTTTATTGATAAGACAGCAGAGATATTAAGCTGGATGAAAAGCAAATCAAAAGAGGAACTGAAAGCTATCTGGAAATGTAATGACAAGATTGCAGAGCAGAACGTTAACAGATTGGAAAATATGGATCTTTATAACAGACTTACTCCGGCTGTTTTAGCATATGAAGGAATTGCATTTCAATATATGGCACCAGCTGTGTTTGAAATCCAGCAGTTTGAGTATCTGCAAAATCATTTAAGAATCCTGTCTGCGTTTTATGGCATTTTAAAACCACTGGATGGTGTGACTCCTTATCGCCTTGAAATGCAGGCAAAAGCTGAGATTGAAGAAACAACAAATCTATATGATTACTGGGGGGACCGGTTATATCATTCAGTAATTGATGACAGCAGGATTATCATTAATCTTGCATCAAAAGAATACTCGAAATGTATAGAAAAGTATCTGACACCACAGGACAGATATATTACGATTGTATTTTGTGAGTTATCCGGAGATAAATTGGTAACAAAAGGTACCTATGCCAAGATGGCTCGTGGTGAAATGGTCAGATTCATAGCGGAAAATAATATTGAAAATCCGGTGGAGATTCAGAAATTTGACAGACTCGGATATTCGTTTAGGTCTGATTTATCTTCAGATTCAGAATATGTATTTGAACGCAAAATAAAATAGTTATTCAGGTAAAAGATGCTCAGTTTAGCACCTTTTATAATAATGAGAATCATTACTATTTTTATTGACAACAGGATGATAGTGGTATATAATCCTTATTAAGAACTAATCCTAATAAGGAGGACGGATGACAAGTAGGAGAAATACCATTCAAAAAGATCTCGTAAGAAATACCGTATACGAAATGAGAAGACACGTTACGGCAATTGAAGTGTATGAATTTATAAAAGAAGCATATCCATCAATTGGAAAAGGAACTGTATATAGAAATCTTGATATATTGGTAGAGGAAGGTGCATTAAGAAAGGTTGAAGTTCCGAATGGACCGAACCGATTTGATTTTACATTGAAAAATCATTACCATGTAAGATGTATAAAGTGCGGTGAAATTTTTGATGTGGATATGGATCAAATACCGGATTTGCTGGAAAGAATTCATAACACTCATGGAATTGAATTTGTGGATTACGATATTTCATTTAAAGGCATTTGCCCGAAATGCAGGGAGAAGGTAAAGGAGGAACAGCATGGATAGGAAAGCAATGTATAAGTTGAGTTATGGACTGTTTATATTGACCGCTAAAGAAGCAGAAAAAGATAACGGATGCATCATTAATACAGCCATTCAGGCAACGTTCCGGCAGCTTCGGAACCAAACCAGTTAAGTATCTGTGTAAATAAGGCAAATTATACGCATGATATGATTCAAAGAACCGGAAAATTTACTGTATCAGTCTTAAGTCAGAAGGCACAATTTGAATTGTTCAAACATTTTGGCTTCCAATCAGGAAGAGATACCAATAAGTTTGAAGCATTTGAGCAGTGTGCCAGGGGCACGAATGGTATTTATTATATTACAGAAGGTACAAATGCATACATTTCTGTGACAGTTACTAAAACAGAGGACTTAGGTTCACATACGATGTTTATCGGTGAGATAACCGATATGGAAGTTTTAAGCAATGTTCCTTCAGTAACATATGATTATTATCAGAATAACATTAAGCCTAAGCCACAGGAGGTTGGAAAAACAGAGGACAGTCAGACAATATGGCGTTGCAGAATTTGCGGATATGAATATGTAGGCGAGGAATTACCGGATGACTTTATATGTCCTTTGTGCAAGCACCCGGCATCAGATTTTGAAAAAGTAGTAAAGAAAACGGAGGTAAAAGAGATGGCAGAAAACAAATATGTAGGAACACAGACAGAGAAGAATTTACAGGAGGCATTTGCGGGGGAATCACAGGCAAGAAATAAGTATACCTATTTTGCTTCTGTAGCGAAAAAGGAAGGTTACGAGCAGATGTCAGCATTGTTTTTAAAGACTGCAGATAATGAGAAAGAACATGCAAAGATGTGGTTCAAGGAATTAGCAGGAATTGGTGATACAAAGGAAAACCTGGCGGCAGCGGCAGAAGGCGAAAATTATGAGTGGACAGATATGTATGACGGCTTTGCTAAAACAGCTGAGGAAGAAGGATTCCCTGAGCTTGCAGCAAAATTCAGGGCAGTAGGTGAGATTGAGAAGCACCATGAGGAAAGATATCGTGCACTTCTTAAGAATATTGAAACTGCACAGGTATTTGAAAAGAGCGAAGTTAAGGTATGGGAATGCCGTAACTGCGGACATATTGTGGTAGGAACAAAGGCTCCTGAGGTATGTCCGGTATGTAACCATCCACAAAGCTATTTTGAAGTACATGAAGAGAATTATTAAGGAGATAAGATTATTAGCAGTCAAGAACAGTGCTTATGAAATAATAAATAAAAAGCACGCTACATATTATGGAATGGCAATGTCTGTAAAAAGAATCTGTGAAGTAATTATGAGAAATGAAAAATCAATACTTCCGGTATCGCACATAATTCATGGCGTATATGATATTGACGGAGTATCGTTAAGTATGCCAGTTATTGTAGGTGTTGATGGTATTGAGTCTAATATACCTATTAATTTAAGTGGTGAGGAAGCATTAAAGCTTAAGAAATCTGCAGATTCTTTGAAAAAGATTATAGAGACAATTGAACTATAAATTATACACATGGAAGGAGATAAAAGCATGGAAGTAAAGTATTATATATGTAAGCATTGTGGAAACATTGTTGAAAAGGTAAAGGATAAAGGTGTTCCTGTAATTTGTTGCGGAGAACCTATGCAGGAATTAAAAGCCGGTGTGACAGATGCGGCTGTTGAGAAGCACGTGCCTGTATATACAGTGGAAGGCAATTATGTTCATGTCGTGGTCGGAGAGACAAAACATCCAATGCTTGAAGAACATTTCATTGAGTGGATTACATTAAATACCAATCAGGGAATATACAGAAAACAGTTAAATCCAGGGCAGGAGCCGATAGCAGATTTTTGTCTTTGCGATGGTGAACAGGTAGAAGAAGTATATGCATATTGTAACCTGCATGGATTATGGAAATGCTAAAAGCATTTATACATATTAAGATTTAAGAACAACACAAATATAACCGTAATATAGGCTGTGTATTAATGTATTTACAAGGAGGAACAACAAATGAAATATGTATGTGATGTTTGCGGATGGGAATACGATGAGGAGAAGGGATATCCAGAAGGTGGTATTGCACCTGGTACAAAGTGGGAGGATATTCCGGAAGATTTTGAATGTCCGTTATGTTTTGTAGGCAAAGACCAGTTTTCAAAGGCTGAATAAAAATGAAAGCAGGACTAATGGATGTATGAAATGAAACCAGAATATTATATTGGAATAAATATGATAGAATTGACATAATATTGGAAAATCTTCGTGATTATACAGTAAAACACTTTACTGATGAAGAGCAGTATATGGAATCTATTAATTATAAGAAGTTATTTACACAGAAAGTTCAACATCTGAAATTTATACACAAACTTGATGAATTTATAGAACATCATAATGATGAGATAGAAGATCAAGATGAACAGATTATGGTTATATGTGTAGAGTCTGCGGATAGAGGATAGGGGAATGTGCAGCATGTTTCCGTATTACTCCCATGTTGTTACCAATTGCTATCCTTTTGCTACCATTTTACCTCTTTTTTTCAGAATTGACCTGTGCTAATATTATCATAGACAAATGAGACATGAGCTATAAACTTACATTTCATTTGTTTCTCTTTTGCAAAAGAATACGGACAAAATATAAAGCGTCTGCTCATTGCCGGAATGGTGATGAGTATGGCGCTTTTTTTGATGCCGAAAACCGGGTGATGACCTGAAAAATGAAACAGGAGGAAATAGCATGGCATATGAATATGGCCACGATTGCCCATTTGAAGCTTACATCACGAATCTCGGAAAATATAACGAAGGGGAGTTGGTAGGCGAATGGGTAAAGTTTCCTACCACATCAGAAGATCTGAAAAAAGTATTTGAACGAATTGGAATCGGTTCAAAAGATGACTTTGGTAATCCTTATGAAGAATGGTTCATAAGTGATTATGACTGTTATGTCGATGGGCTGTATGAAATGCTGGGAGAATACGAAAGTCTGGATGAACTCAATTATCTGGCTTTCTTTAAAAAGAAGCCGGTCATATTTTTTTATGAAAAATAAATTTTGTTGAGGTTAAATTGAGATTGACTTTGTATTGTATAAGTATGAAATAAAAAGGAATCAGGTGATGTACAATGAAAAAGCATAAAATATGTAAAATCCTTCTTGTTATACTGTCAATTTTTTTATGTGTGTTTTTTTATGAATTATTTGGAATCTGTATTGCATATAAAAAGCAGCCGGAAGTGTCTAATACCATCAAAAAAGAAACACAAAATGATTCGTGGAACGAACGCAGCGAGAATATGGAACGGGCAGTAATCATAGAAAAGAATCCAGAAGCACTTTTACAAAGAGTGCGTTTGATCCGAAATGCAAAAGAAGACATTATTCTTTCTACTTTTGCATTTCAATCCGATGAAAGTGGAAAATTGATCTTAGGAGCACTGCATGATGCGGCAGACAGAGGTGTGCATGTTCGTCTGTTAGTAGATGGAATGGAGAGCTGGGTTGATATGGAAGGCAATCCGTATTTCTATGGATTATCTTCCCATGAGAATGTTGAAATTAAACTGTATAATAAGGCCAATCCGTTGAAACCGTGGAAAATGATGGGTAGAATGCATGATAAATATTTGATTGCAGATGGAAAGAGATATATTCTTGGGGGAAGAAATACATACAATTATTTCCTGGGTGATTTTCCGGGACATAAGAACTATGACAGAGACGTGTTAGTGGTTTGCGATGAACCTGAGAAAGAAAATTCAGTTAACCAGTTGTCAGAGTATTTTGAAACCATATGGAATCAGGAAGACAGTGGTTATTTTCATAACAATAAAAAACTGGCAAATAGAAAATCTGTAAAGAACGCAGTTTTAGAGCTGCAGAACGGCTATCAGAAATATTTTGAAGAGAATAAGGAAAGAATCTGCGATACCGATTACACGGACGAAACTTTTGAGACAGAAAAGATTGCATTAGTGTCAAATCCTATTCACACAGGTTCCAAAGAACCAGTAGTGTGGTATCAGTTGGGAGAATTGATGAAAAATGCAAAAAATCGTGTGAAGATCCACACGCCATATATTATCTGTAATGATATGATGTATAATACATGGGAGGAGATTGCAGAGAACGTTTCAGATTTTTCTATCATGACAAATTCAGTTGCGAATAATGGGAATCCATTTGGGTCTGCCGATTATGCGAAAAACAGAAATAGAATCTTAAGTACAGGAATTAATATCTGGGAATATGAAGGCGGTTATTCATACCACGGAAAAAGTATTCTGATTGACGATGATCTGTCTGTAATCGGTTCCTTTAATATGGACATGAGAAGTGCATATCTGGATACGGAACTGATGCTTGTAATTCGCAGTAAAGATATTAATAAACAGTTGGAAGAGGGCATGATGGAATATGAAAAAGTGTCCCGCCAGATATTAGAAGGCGGAACTTATAATGATCCATATCATGTAGAGCCAATCGAATTAACAAAGAAACGTCAGAGAAAAATATTTTTGGTACAGCATCTGCTTGGATGGGCAAGGTATCTGTTTTAATAAGGAGGAAGGAAAACGTGTTTCAAATATTGATTGTAGAAGATGATAAAGAATTAAGCCAGCTATTCCAAAAAGTGCTTGAGAAGAATGGATATCAGGTCAAAAGTGCATCGGATGGAGCACTGGCATTAGAAATATTGGATAAAGAGTATATTGATCTGATCATTTCCGATATTATGATGCCGGTTATGGATGGTTATGAACTGGTGTCGGAACTCCGTTCAGCAGGATATCAGATACCGGTACTTATGATCACTGCGAAAGGTTCCTTTGATGATATGCGCCAGGGATTTCTTTCGGGAAGTGACGATTATATGGTAAAACCGGTAAATGTGAATGAAATGGTTTTAAGAGTCGGAGCACTGCTTCGCCGTGCACAGATACTGAATGAACACAAAATTGTGATCGGTTCAACAGAGTTTGATTATGATGCAATGACGGTTACAACTGATAAGGAAAGTCTTGTTTTGCCTAAAAAAGAATTCCTGCTTTTATATAAGCTTGCAGCTTCGCCAGGCAGAACATTTACAAAACAACAGTTGATGGATGAAGTATGGGGATACGAGACGGAGGCAGACCCACATACGATAGAGGTACATATAGGAAGAATCAGAGAGCGTTTTAAAGATAACCCTGATTTTGAAATCGTAACAATGCGTGGAATTGGATACAAGGTGGTGAAAAAATAATGGAACAAAAGAAAGAAAAAGGATTGCGGATCCGATCCTGTCTGACTGGTGCAATCTGGCTGGCACTTGTATTTTCAACAGTCATATCTGCTTTATTATTTGCTTTTTTGAATCATTTTTTTAATCTGCCGGGTAGCATACCTGTGCTTGGCTGGCTTTTGATTTTCAATACATTGATTGCAGGGCTGATCACTTCCTTTATTAATGCAAAGTTACTGGAACCAATTACCAGACTTAGTAAAGCAATGAAGGAAGTTTCTCAGGGAGATTTTGAACAGCATTTGGAAACGAACAGCCGTATAGCAGAAGTTGGAGAATCTTATCAAAGTTTTAACGTTATGACAAAAGAACTTCGTGCAACAGAGGTGCTGCAGATGAATTTTGTATCTGATGTTTCTCATGAGTTTAAGACCCCGATTAATGCTATTGAAGGATATACAATGCTGCTTCAGGGAGAAGAACTGTCTCCGGATCAAGAGAAATATGTAGAAAAAATCTTATTTAACACCCAAAGACTTTCCGGTTTGGTTGGTAATATTTTGCTGTTATCCAAGTTAGAGAATCAGAATATACCAATGAAAAAAACAGAATATCGTCTGGATGAACAGATCCGCCAGGCATTTCTTTCATTGGAAACAAAATGGACAGAAAAAGAAATTGGTTTTCAGGTAGAATTGGAGGAAGTTAAATATACTGGGAATGAAGGACTTTTTATGCATATCTGGATAAATCTTTTGGATAATGCGATTAAGTTCAGCCCTTCAAAGGGGACAATTACGATGTTTCTGAAACAAGAACAGGATTCTGTTAAGTTCATTCTGGAAGATGAAGGACCAGGAATAGAGGATGATGTAAAATCCAGAATATTTGACAAGTTCTATCAGGTAGATGGATCTCATAAAGCAGAAGGAAATGGCCTAGGTCTTGCACTTGTAAAACGGATTGTAGATAGTGCCGGAGGAACAATCAAAGCAGAAAACCGTGAATATGGTGGATGCAGATTTGTTGTAGAGCTTCCAATACAGAAAGATGAGGCCATATAAGTTTAAGAAAAACAGATAGAGGAGGAATTACATGACATTTTATCAGGAATTGCAGTTAAATCAGGCAGGTTCTAAAAACTTGTTGAAAAAGAGTGAAACAGTGAAAGAAAAATCATATCATATGCTGGTATATTTGGTAAAGATAGCTGTTACAATGGCATTTTGTTTTTTATTTGTTACTATTTTCAGTATCTTATTTGGAAATGAGAATAGTATTGTGGGTGTAGTAGTTTTATTATGCCTTATGGTATTTCGGAATGCGGATCTGGGGATCCACACCGGACAATCTACGATGCTTTTGGCTTTGTTCTTTGTAATTATGACTGTATGTCCGCATTTAGCAAATCAGTTTTCACCGGTATTGGGAATGCTGTTAAATATTGCGGCACTGGCTGTGTTGATTCTGTTCGGATGCCATAATCCATTCATGTTTAATCAATCTACATTGGTTCTTGGGTATCTGCTGCTATATGGTTATGATGTTACGGGAAAAAGCTATCAGATGCGATTAGTCGGAATGGCTTTAGGTGCAGCACTTACCTGCTTCGTATTTTATCGAAATCATAAAAACAGAACTTATAAAAAAAATCTGAAAGATCTGATACAAGAATTTGATATCACTTCTTCCAGAACAAAATGGCAGATATGTCAGATTTTATGCGTACCGATTGTCCTTTGCATTGCAGAACTTTGTAATATGCCACGTGCAATGTGGGCTGGTATTGCGGCCATGTCCGCGATTTTGCCATTTATGGAAGATATGCACTACAGAGTCCGTAAAAGGATTGTCGGAAATATTGCAGGTGTTATATGTTTTACAGTATTATATTTTCTGCTTCCTTCGTCAATCTATGCATATATAGGAATTCTTGGTGGAATCGGTGTAGGATTTTCAGCACAATATGGCTGGCAGGCAGTATTTAACACATTTGGTGCTTTAGCCATTGCTGAAGAGACTTATGGACTACAAGGAGCGGTTAGTCTTAGAGTGATTCAAAATGTTTTTGGTGTTGTGTTTGCTTTAGCATTTTGTGTTATATTTTATTGGTTTATGTCTAAAAAAAAGGAAAGTGAGGAGACCGTACATGCAGAGTGAAGTGAATCAGGAAGAAAATTTGAATAGAATTATTACGGTCCCTAGATAAGGTTTTTTATGATGAAAACAGTATATCATATGCGGTCATGTATTGAAAATACTGTTCAGTTAAGAAATGCTGTATTTTTTAGGTGCGCTAATGCGTAGAAAGCAGGTGTATGATGAGTTCAAATTATTTTTTGTGTATGACAAAAAGACAGATTGCATATCTGCCTCATAATGGAGTATAATGGTAACGAGATTTATGCAACCCGATACATGAAATCCATCGTACTTGATAAATTTCTTCTTGCTGAAAAGAAGCAGGGACGTCGCAGGTTTACAATGGCACACGAAGCGTCACATCATATCTTGAGTAAGATGTATGCAATGCCGAGTGAAGGACGCTTTCATGCAGAGTATGACAGTGAGCGTAGTTATTCCAAAGAGGAACTGACTCAGATGTTTGCGTCTGTTGAGTGGCAGGCACAGCACCAAGCAACCTTGAATAAAGCAATCCGCCGTATTATTCGTGACTGCAACGATGAGCAGTTTTTGCACAGTGATGAACCTGATGTGTTACTTCCCCATTTTAGCTGCCATTCACTCAGACATACATTTACAACAAGAATGTGTGAAGCCGGAGTAAATATAAAGGTCATTCAGGACGCACTCGGACATACGGATATTTCAACCACGCTGAATATCTACACCGATGTTACCAAAGAATTGAAAACAT
>OGXN01002483.1_pt1 | contig 12882 bp, 7 predicted proteins | sample 1576281 | NCBI WGS metagenome assembly OGXN01 (sample SAMEA3541494, study PRJEB24748) | human gut metagenome | biome: human gut; feature: human-associated habitat; material: faeces | place: China | collected 2012
TGAGGATGTCGCCGCCCTCGATGTGGAACGTGTTGTAGCGGCTGTAGTACTCGGGGGTGCCCTTCAGCATGGGATGATGCGCGAAGATGTACTCGCCGTAGATGGTCTCGCGGTTGCGGGTCTCGGAGTACATGCGGTTGATGGACACGCCGTTGCCGATCATCGCGAACGGGTCGCGGGTGAAGTACAGGTTCGGCATGGGCTTGATGACCATCTTGGAAGACTCGGAAACCAGGTCCACCAGCGAGTTGGACTTGTCGGTGTGCAGCTCGGTGAGGTTGATGCCCTCCATCGTCTTCAGCACGAAGTCCTTGGCGTCGGGATAGTTCTCCTGCATGTAGTCGAAGATGATCTTCTGGTAGCGGTCCGTGCGGATGCCGGCCTCTTCGATCCACTGCTTGAGGAACTGCTCGCGCAGCTCGGGGTTGGCCTCGAGAACCTCAGCCATGAGGTCTTCCAGGTAAAACACTTCGACGCCGTTGTCGCGCAGAGCCTGCGCGAACGCGTCATGCTCCTCCTGGGCGACCTTCAAGAACGGGATGTCGTCGAACAGCAGCTCTTCGAGCGTGTTCGGCGTCAGGTTCAGAAGCTCTTTTCCCGGGCGGTGCAGCAGGACTTTCTTCAAGGGCTTGATCTCGCTCTTGACGTTCACTCCTGACATGTGCAACCCTCCTTCTTCCTTTACGTCGGTTCCGCAGGGAACCGATCTTCGCCAAGTCGCCGTGCGGTCCTTTATGCCGTTCGGCGCGTTGGCACCACCATGCTCCAACCCGATAGTGAAGAAAAGATGTAAACGAGGTTTACCGGCAAACAAAGAAGGTTTACCGTCGGGAAGCGGGTCGATAAACCTCTACTAAACTGCTGATCGCAGGCTTGATCGCAAAATGCAGCGTTCGCAGGCCGAAAGCAGAGGGCTTCACGCCCGATTCCCAGAGCGGTTGTTTCGTGTATCATGGGAGGAAGGTTTAGGCAGTCGCTTCGCGTTTGAGAGAGGTGCCGCTCCGTGGGTTTCGTGCTCTTCCATTACACGCTTTTCGTGCTGTTAGGATCCATTCTGACATCGGCCACGTGTTTGTCTGCTTACCTTGTTTCAAGGAAGCGAACGATGCTGTACGCCTCCTTTGGTTTCCTGTTCTATTTCTTCGATGTGGCATGGGTGTTTCAACGAGATTTCTTCACCGGTGCCGATGCCGGAGTTGGGCCTGCGTATGCGCTGATCATGTCGCTGCTGATGGTGTTGGCCGGTTGCGGGTTCCTCACGTCGTTTTGGTTGCTGGTGTGCGATTACGTGGGCGAGACGCGCAAGGCGCTCAAAGTGATTCCGGCGGTCGTGTTCGTTGCGGCCAGCGTCGCGGTGCTTCTGATCGTGCCCGAAGGCGGCTTGCGCAGTTTCGCGTTCTACAGTCCGAGAGCGTTGTACCTGTTCTGGATGCTGGCTTTCGCCGGGGCATGGTACTTGAGGTCGAAGGACGCTGCCGAGCGTGCCCGCCTTCGACGTCATTTGGGTCTGTACGGGGCGCTGTGGTTTTTGGGGCTGTCCGTGGTGGTGGAGGACGCGTTGGTGTTCCTGCTGCCCGATCCTATCTTCATCGGGCCGCGCGCGTACGCTCCCGAGCGCAACTTCGCCGAGAACGCGCTGATGCTGTGCTGCGCGTTCTTCGCGTGCCGCGACGCGTTCCGGGTTTTGTCGCTGCGCTTCGACCGACCGCCCATGCGCGGCGGAGGGCGACAGGAAGAGCTCATAGACGACAACCTCATGATGTACGGCAAGCGCCACCAGCTGTCCGAGCGCGAATGCGAGGTGCTGCGCTACGTGCTGCTGGGCAACGACAACCAGAACATCGCGTCGTCTATGCATCTGGCACTGAGCACCGTGAAAGTGCACGTGCACAACATCCTTCAGAAAACCGGTCAAGCGAACCGCCAAGCATTGGTTCAGGACTTCTGGAAGATGTCATAGCAGTATGGACGTGTGACTGTGTCAAGGGGACGGGTCATTTGACACACTGCAGACACAGAAGCGCCCTCCCGGGAAGGGGAGGGCGCTTCTTCTCGAGGCGTCTGGAAGGGGGGAGGGAAACGCCTCGCGTAGGGGTTGCCTACACTGCCGCGGCGGCGTTCTTGCCGGCCAGGCGGCCGAAGGTGAGCGCGCTGCCCAGACTGATGCCGGCCACCACGACGGGGTAATCCACCAGCAGGCGGCGGCCCATCGTGTTGCCCGCCACGTACAGGCCGGGGATGGGATCGTTCGTGCCGTCCTTGGTGACGCGCAGCTCGTGGTCGCACTCCAGACCGCCGAACATGACCAGCATGCCCGCGTTGCCGAACTTGCACGCGTAGTACGGCGGGTTCTCCACCGGGAACATGCGCTTGGACATCTTGCCGAAGTCCTCGTCGATGCCCTTGTGGCACAGCTCATTGTAGCGCTCGATCTCGGCCTTCATCGTTTCCAGGGGCAGACCGGTCTTCTCGGCCAGCTCCTCCAGGGAGTTCGCGATGACGTCGGTGCGCTCGTCCACCATGGCCTGCGTCGTGTAGCCCAAGCCGAAGCCCGAGAGCACGGTCTCGTACTCGGCGGCCTGGTCATCCGGCACGAAGTAGGTGGTGTAGCCGTGGCCGTCGGGCATGTGGATGATCTGCTCGGGCCACTTGCTGTCGAAGATCTGCCACGCCTTCACGCCGGCCTTCGCCAGCTCGGGGTCCTTCGCGACGGGCTGGCGCGTGTGCTCGGCGGCGATGTTCTGGCCGGGCACGTCCTCGTTCATGAAGCGCTTGCCCTCCATGTTCAGCTGCAGGAAGCTGTCGACGCCAAGCGATCCGCCCATGTGGTGGGTCATCGGCGCGTGGGGGCCCAGCTCCATCCAGCCGCCGGCCCAGATGCCCATGAGCTGGCCGCGGCCGTCATCGACGCCGCCCATGAACTCCTCGGTCCACGGCGCGTAGTAGTGGCGCATCTCGGGGTTCGCGCCGTAGTCGCCGCAGCACAGCACCACGGCCTTGGCGTTCACCTTCAGGTAGCCGTCGGGCGTCTTCGCGTACGCGCCCACAACCTTGTCGTTCTCCACGATCAGCTGCTCGCCCTCGGCATTGTAGATCAGCTCGGCGCCGCCGGCCACGGCTGCGTTGAACGCTGCTTCGCACGCCCACTGCATGTTCGGGTTCGTGGTAATGGTGCCGTGGAAGTAGGGGTAGACTTCTTCCTTGTAGTTGTAGGTTTCCAGCGGCGGGAAGCACTTCGGGCGGATGAAGTTCGGCTTGTCCGTCTTGCGGTTGGCCGCGGTGGATTCCAGCACTTCGTAGTCGGCGCCCTCGATGAACCAGTCGAAATCCTCGCCCGAGTGGTCGTACCAGTAGTTCATCATCCAGGTGTCGCAGCGACCGCCCGTCTCCTTGACGAACTCGTTGAAGATGTCCTCTTTCGGAGCCCACTCGATGCCCAGGTCCTTCTGGATTTGGGATCCCACGACGCCGAAGTCGCCGGCCATGGAGATGACCGAGTAGCTGTCTTCCGGCTGCTTTTCCAGCACGATGACCTTCTTGCCGGCTTCGGCGGCTTCCTTCGCCGCGGCGGTGCCGGCGATGCCCATGCCGATGACCAGCACGTCGCAGTCCTTCTCCTCCTTGACGTCGGTGGGAACCGGCGGGGGCGTGAGGAAGTCGGGGGTGTATTTGGTGGGGGAGACGCTCGACGCGCTGCCGCCGTTCGGGCTGCCGTCGCCCTCGGCGGATGCGGTGCCGGCGCTCTGCTGCGGAGCGCAGCCGGCCAAGCCGGCGGCTCCAGCGGCAACGGCTGCGGTGGCTCCCAAGCCCAGGAATGCGCGACGACTCAGTCTGGTTTCTTTCATGTCCCTCTCTCCTTTCGATGAGAAGCGGGTTGGTTTTCCGCTGCCCGCTTCATCGCGAGGATTTCCGGTATGGAATCCTCCCCTGCGCTGCCAACCATACGCGCCCGCGAGCCTGCCCGCCACACCTGCGGGCGGGTGGTTTTTTGCGTTTAGGCCGGTGAGAAGCCCACCTGATACGGGTAGGGTATCGGATAGGATGCCTGATGGAACGGTGTATGAGTACGCGTTTGCCGTGGCGGGGGCTGTGCTGGGGCTCGAACCATGAGCCGGGGACGAATCCTTTTCGATGGGATATACTGGCGAGGAAGCAGACGGAGGGTAGGGGCCGATGAGCTGTTTGAAGGATCTGTTCACGGGCATGAGAGCGCGCGACGTCGTGTTCATGAGCGGGTATGCGCTGTATTTGACGTTCGGCTACATGTCGTTCGAGTCGCCGACGGTGCTCACCTCGTTGGGAGAGTCGGGCGCCATCGTGCAGTCGCTGTTCCTGGTGGCGGTGATCGCGGCGCGCATGGTGGTGTACGCGGCGATGATCGCGTTGGCGCGCCGGTCGGGGCGCGGGTTCTCGACGGCGGTCGTCCTCGTGTGCGCGGGCGTTGCCGCGACAGGGTTCATCGTCACGCGCATGGCTTTTCGGTTCGCAGAGTTCGTGCCGCTGAACGAGCTGGTCCCGTGGCTGGTGGCGGGCGGTTTGTGCTTCGGTGCGGGCGACGCGCTGATCAACCTGTTGTGGGCGCGTTTCTCGGGTACGTTCGATTTGCGGCGCGTGTACCTGTTCGTGCTCTTGAGCAGCGGGCTCAGCCTGATCGTGTACTTCGTTGTCACGCTGCTGCCGGCGGCGCTCATGCTGCCGGCGGGCGCGCTGCTGTTCTTCGCTTCCGTGGCGTTCTGCCGCCAGTGCCTCGCCGCGCGCGAGCCCATCGACGAGGAGTTCTCCGCGCCGGTGTTCAAGGGCGCGTTGTCGGTGCTGTGGCGTCCGGTGCTTGGCACGTCAATCCTGGCGTTCATGAGCGGTCTCATGCTGCAGCTTTCGATGTCTGAGGCCATCCCGCTGGGGACGTTCCAGTTCACGGCGCTTATCACGCAGGCTGCCGTGATCGCTGCCCTGTTGTTGCCCGCCTTGCTGGTGAAGAGCCAGCCTGGTTTGGGGTCGGTGTACCGTATGGCGCTTCCGCTGTCGGCGGCGGGCTTTTTGCTGCTGCCGCTCATCTGGAACGGCGCAGGTGGCTTGGCGAACGCGTGCGCCCAGTTGGGAACGCTGGTGGCCGGGATCATCCTGTGGTGCATGGTGGCGCATACGGTGCACGACACGAAACTGCCGGCAGCGTTGCTGTTCTCGTGCACGCTTGTGTGCACGAACGCCGCGCAGATGGCCGGCGCCCTCGTTGGCATGTTGAATGCGCATACGCTAGGGCAGGGCGACATCGCGCTGACGGCGGTGGCGCTGGTTGCCATCTATCTGCTGGCGATGGTGTCGCTGTTTCTGTTCAAAGACAAGACCCTGTGCGGCTTCGACGCCGTGGCCGAGGAAGGGGCGCCCACCGCCGAGCAGCAGGGCGACGCGCTGGAGGCGCGCTGCGCGCATGTGGCGGAGGCGCACGGGCTTACGCCGCGCGAGTCGGAGATCCTCGTGCATCTGGGGCAAGGGCGCACCGCGCGCGCGATTTCCGAGAAGCTGGTAGTATCGGAGAACACGGTGAAGTACCACATCAAGTCCATCTACCAGAAGCTTGACGTGCACTCGCGCGACGAGGTGATCGACCTCATCGAACGCTCGGGTGAGGAGGGAATGTGAGACAGGATCGAGTCAAGGGGAGTATAATGACAGCATTTACGAGGGGAAGCGAGCGGGGGATTGGGGCAAGAAGAGGAAACGCGATCTGAATGCGGCCCTTGGCGGGCCGTTCTTGCCGTGTTTTCGCTCGCGACCTTTCTTCTGCTGCTGGTTTTCGGCGCTCTTCCTTCCGTTTTCGATCCTGCACGGGCGTACGCCGACGAAGCGCCTTCCGATTCTGCTCGCGTCATTCGCGTCGCGTACGTGCAGCAGGAGCCGATGTCGCCGGCAGACGAGTCGGGGGCGTTTGTGGGGTACACCTACGAGTATTTCGAACGTTTGGCGCAGTATACGGGATGGTCGTACGAGTTCGTTCCGGTGGAAGGCTCGGGTCCGGCTGCCTATAAGACCCTGCGAGACTTGTTGGGTGCGGGTGATGCCGATGTTGCCGTCGGCTTGATGGCGACGCAAGAGGGTCGAGAGTCGCTCGCCTTCACGCGCGACAGCTTTGCTGCCTTGAACGTGGTGCTCAGAACCGCTGCCGAAGTGTCCGATGACCCTCTTGACGAGGCGACTTCCGATCACCCGCTGCGTGTGGCGGTGATCGAAGGCTCTCCTCTCGCGAGCGACCTCGAAGCGTTCTGCGCGCAGAACGAAATCCCTTACGAAACGGTGGGATTCGCCGATGCCGGCGAGGCGCGCGACGCCGTGCTGAACGGTCGGGTCGATGTGGAGCTTGCAGCCGATATGTCGGATACTACGGGGTTGCGCACTGTCGTTCATATGACAACTCATCCTTTGTATTTCGCCGTAGCGCTCGATAATCGTGCATTGGCCGGCGAGCTCGACGACGCGCTCGACCGCATCGACCAGGTGGATCCTCTTTTCAGGGCGCGTTTGCGCGATAGGCATTTCTCCGTTGCGTCTCCCGTGTTCTTGCTAACGGATGTCGAGAAGTCGTTCGTCGAAGGCGCTGCTCCGGTGCGGGTGGGCGTGCTGAGCGATCAACCGCCGTACCAATATCAAGAAGACGGCCAGGTCAAGGGCATTGCGGTGGATATACTTGAGACCGTGGCGCAGAAGACGGGACTGAGATTCGAATACGTTGCCGCCGAGACGGTGGAGGCTCTCGACGCTTTGCAGGCGGCGGGCTCTATCGACATGGTCGCGGGCATCGATCGCGACTATTCCACGGCCAACGAGCGAAACCTCGCGCTGACGCAGCCGTATGTGAGCGCTTCGTACGTGCTCGTGGCGAACAAGAGCGTTGCCGATGGCGCCATTTCGGGCAAGCGGCTGGCGATTTCCTCCTCTAGCAGCTACGATGGCGGTTTTTTGGGCGATGCGATACAGTTTCCCTCAATTGCCTCTTGTTTGCGCGCGGTGTTCAAGGGCGAGGCGGATTACACGTACGTGGACGAGTACATGACGCAGTATTTCCTGAACACGCCGGAATTTCGCGACGTGCGCATTGCGCCCCAGACGTACGAGCCGCGCCGCGTGAGCCTGGGGGTGGTGCGTTCGGACGACACGACGCTGCTGGGCATCGTGGATCGCGCGGTAGGGTCGCTCACCGAGGTCGAGCGCCAGGCGGTCATCAACGGCAACGTATTGCGCGAGCGGCCGGTTGATCTGGGCGAGCTCGTGCATGCGAATCCGGCCATCGCGCTCGCGGTGGCGTCGGCAACGTGCTTGATCGTGGTTCTGTTCGTGCTGATAATTCTCGGGTTGCGCGCGCGAAGCAACGCGAAGACCGCGTTCGACCTCAAGAAGCGCCTGCGGTTGTACGCGCTGTGCGACGACAGCTTCTTCGAGTTCGATTGCCGCACGAAAAGGCTGATCATCTCGATGCCTGGGAAAGGCCAGCACGGGCTCAGCGAGCCGTTCGCCTTCGAGTGCGACGCCCCGGCGGTGTTTGACGAGGAGCGCAAGCGTTCGTTCGCCGAACTCCTCGGCGGCAAAGAGCATCGCGTCGAAGAAGTGCGGATGCCCGATACGGACGGCATCGAGCATTGGTTGCGCGTGACGGTGGATCCGGTGGAGGACGCGTCGGGGCGCGTGGCGCATACGGTGGGCAAAATCGAGGTCATCGACGAAGAACGGCGGGAGAAAGACCAGCTCGTGGCGCGCGCCGAACGCGATAGCCTCACGGGCTTGCTGAATTCCGAGACCACTCGTCTGCGCATCGGGCAGCAGCTGGATGCGCTTGCGGGAGGCGAGCGGGGCGCCTTGCTGGTCGTGGACGTCGATTGCTTCAAAGACGTGAACGATACGCACGGTCATCTCGTGGGCGATCTCGTGCTGGCCGATATCGCCCGCATCCTGCGAGAGAACTTCCGCATCGGCGACGTGGTGGGGCGTTTGGGCGGCGACGAGTTCATGGTGTACCTCGACCGCGTCGGCTCGACGGACGTCGTGCTGGGGAAGTGCGACCGGCTGCGGCGAGCGGTAGAGCGCCATGAGTATCCGGGAACGGACTGCCGCGTCACGATCAGCGTCGGCGTTGTGCTGGCGCATGCAGGTGATACGTTCGACGATCTCTACGGCCGCGCCGACGAAGCCCTGTACGCCGCCAAGCGCGACGGCCGCAACCGGTGCGGCCTTGCCGACGGTGCTTTGCGGTCGCCGAAAGCGGCGCCCGCTCCGTAACCTCGGCATATACGCGCGGCCTTTATTCTGCTAAAGTACATCCATCTGTTCGACGCATCTGCGTGTCGGCAATGGAAGCAAGCGCGTTCGCAACGAGGACGAAACGCGCAATGGGGATCATGGGAGGACGAGAGGAAATCGTCCGTCCGAGAGAGATTCGAAAGGAGAGGGTATGAGCAGCTCTATCGTTCAGAAATTCAAGAACGTCGGGCCCGGCGCACTGGTCGCCGCAGGCTTCATCGGGCCAGGCACCGTCACCACCTGCACGGTTTCAGGCGCGAGCTACGGCTACACCATGCTGTGGGCGCTGCTGTTCGCCACGGTGGCCACCATCATCTTCCAGGAGATGGCGTCGCGCGTCGGCATCGTTTCGGGCAAGGGTCTGGGTGAAAACATCCGCGATCGTATTCCCAACAAGGCGCTTATGTGGATTGCGATCGTGATTGTTCTCATCGCCATCTTCGTGGGCAACATCGCGTACGAGACGGGCAACATCACGGGCGGCATCCTGGGCATCCAGGCCGTGCTTCCCGACGTGCCGATGATCCCTATCGTCATCGTTCTGGGTATTCTGGCGTTCGTCGCCATGTGGATTGGCTCGTACAAGGTGGTCGAGGTTATCCTCACGGCCATCGTCGTGTTCATGGGCGTGGTGTTCTTCGTCACGGCCATCGCCTCCAGCCCTGATTGGGGCGCCATCGCCACGGGCCTGTTCGTGCCGACGCTGCCCGAAGAGGGGTCGAAGGGCATCCTCACGGCGGTGGGCCTCATCGGCACCACCATCGTGCCGTACAACCTGTTCCTGCACGCCTCCGGCGCCTCCGAGCGTTTCAAGGATCCCGAGCAGGTGTCCGACGCCCGCTTCGACACGGTGCTGAGCATCGGTCTGGGCGGCATCATCTCCATGGCCATCCTCATCTGCGCCGCCGCCAACATCTACGGCACCGACACCGTGGTGACGAATGGCAAGGACATGGCGCTGGCGCTGCAGCCGCTTCTTGGCTCGTGGGCCACGTGGATGATCGGCCTCGGTCTGCTGTGCGCCGGCTTCTCCAGCGCCATTACCGCTTCGTTCTCGGCCGCTTATGCCGTGAACGGCGTGCTGGGCTGGAAGAAGACGACGAAGGATCTGCGCTTCAAGCTCATCTGGATCATCGTGCTGGTGTGCGGCTGCGTGATGGCTGTGGCGCTGGGCAAGAGCCCCACCGAACTGATCCTTGTGGCTCAGGCGGCGAACGCCATCCTGCTGCCCATCATGGCGTTCTTCGTGCTGTACTGCGCGAACGGCAAAGATCTGGGCAAGTGGCGAAACCACATCTTCGCGAACTGCGCAGGCGTGGTGATCATCGTGATCACGCTGTTCATGTGCTGGCGCAACATGTCCAGCTTCCTCGCGTCGCTGCAGACGCTGGTCGGCGCCTAACCGCGGTTGGTCCTGCTTCTATCGAGTGCGTTCGCGTGCCCGCCGGTTTCGGCGGGCACGCGTGTTTTCGAGGGATGTGGGGTGGGGGCGAGCGCGAAGAGCGCTGTCGGAGCGCGCGGGCGAGGTGCGGAGCAGCGCATGCTGCTGGGCGCTGAGCCGTTTCGTTCCCGCAAGGTCGATGAGCCGAAAATCGGTTCCGCGGGGTAAAAATAAACCGGTTTGGTAATCCTCTTTTACCGCTTTCTTCGTGCGCTAACTTTCCGAACTGGGCAAACGTGCGAAGACGATATCGGCCGGGCGTCGAAACGGCGGTTCGGGTTCTTCCAGGATTACCAAACCGATCGATTATTGCCGCAGGAGGTCGGATTTTGCTACACGGGTCGTTTTCGCTGACGGACCGGCGCGGCAAAGCGTCGCGGAGCTTCGCCGGCCGGCCGACGCGGCAAAGCGTCGCGGAGCTTCGCCGTCGTCTTCCGAAGTTTCAAATGTATCATTTTCTGTGACATTTTTCACGGAAGCGGTTTCAGAAGGTACTATGGCCTCGAGACAACAAGCACGTGAGAAGGAGACGGATATGACTACTGAAAACAGAGAGCGCGCGCAGGCTTACCGCAACCGTTTGTTCCCCGGGTTCGATTCGCCGCTTGCGTGCACCGATCCCGAGTTCGTCGAGCGCATGGACAACTTCGCCTTCGGCGAGGTGCCCGCCAGCGATGATCTGGACGACCGCACGCGGATGATGGCCATCCTGGCCGCGCTCATCGGCGCGCAGGCCATCGACCTGTTCAAGGCCATGGCGAAGGGCGCCTTCAACGTGGGCGTCACGCCGGTGGAAATGAAGGAGCTGGTGTACCAGTCCACTCCGTACGTGGGCATGGGCCGCATGCTGCCGTTTCTGTATGCGGTGAACGAGCTGCTGGAGCACCGCCTGGTGTCGCTGCCGCTTGAAAGCCAGGCCACCACGACGGAGGACACGCGCTTGGAGGCGGGCGCGCAGAAGCAGGTCGACCTGTTCGGCGAGGATATGGCCGACTTCTACCAGTCGGGTCCCGAGGAAACGCGCCATATCAACCGCTGGTTGGCCGAGAACTGCTTCGGCGATTACTACACGCGCACGGGGTTGAGCGACGCACAGCGCGAAATGATCACGTTCTGCCTGCTCATCGCTCAGGGCGGATGCGAGCCTCAGGTGGTCAGCCATGTGCGGGCGAACCTGCGTGTGGGCAACGACCGCGCGTTCCTCATCAAGGTGGTGTCGCAGTGCGTGCCCTACATCGGTTACCCGCGCAGCTTGAACGCGCTGCGCTGCATCGACGAGGCGATGGAGGCGGCAGAGGCGGCCGACACGGAGTAGGCGCGGTAGGTTTCGCAACCGTTCCGGTATGAAGGGAGGCCGTCGCGCATGCGGCGGCCTCCGCGCGCTTGGCGCTATCCTTGGCGTTCCACCAGGTCGATCAGCTCTTGGTGCGAATGGACGTCCAGCTTCGCGTAGATGTGGCTGACGTGGGTTTTCACGGTGTTGTACGACACGGTCAGCTCGTCCTGGATGAAGCGCACGTTGCGCCCGCGCGCCAGGTACTCGAATATCTCCTGCTCGCGATCGGTGAGCCCGGATGTTGCTCCGATCGTTGCGCACCGATCGGCGACGGGGGACAGCGGGCTGTCGGCCGTCCGCGTCGATACGAGCGGCGTCAGCGGCTTGATGCCCTGGATGGTGTGCGAGAAGCTGAACGATTTCTGCACCAGCACCACGTACGCCACGATGCCGAACACGATGCAGGCCGAGATGATGGACGTCATGGTGGCGTCGGCCGTCATCTCGTTCGTGAACCGTCCGAAGTTGGCTCCCAGCAGCGTGCCCCACGACGCCATCGCGTTGCCCCAGGCCAGCATCGGCAGCGCGCTCACCGTGTTCTTCGCCCCCAGCGCGATCAGCACGAAGTACATGAGGATCTCGAAGAATCCCGTGCCGCACGACAACAGCGTGCTGATCAGCGTGCCGTTCACCGTGGCGATGGACAGCACGAGGAACCCAGCCACCGAGCACAGGATGGACAGCTGGAAGAACGCGTCGGGCGAGAACGGCTTGCGGCTGAGCACCACGTATCCCAGCACCAGCACCAGAGGCGCCAGCGCGCCGAGCGCCAGCAGCGGCACGCGGCCCACCTCGCCGAACGTGAGCGTGTAGCCGTAGATGAAGCGGAACAGCAGCAGCGTGACGAACAACTGGTGGCCGAACGGCAAGAACGACGACGGCGCCGTGACCGCGGCCTGCGCAGGCGAGCCTTCGGCGTACACCTGGTCGAGCAAAGGGCGCGCGTACGGCGCGACCAGCGTCACCGTCAACAAGGGGATGAAGCAGAACAGCACCAGGTTCGCTTCCCACGGCAGCAAGGCGAACACGCCGCGCAGGGCGTAGGCCAGCACGTACGCCGCCGTGACGCTGATGCCGAGGCGGCGCATGTCCAAACCGATGCACCCGATGCCCACGATGATGTTCGCCAGCCCGGTACCCACGGTAACCAGCGCCGCGCCGCACACCAGCACGGCGGGCAGCGAGGCGAAGATGCCCGCCGTCATCACCAGCGATCCGGCGATCATCGTGGACACGGCTGCCGCGAAGAACCTTCTGCTGGTGAACAGGCCGGGATGCCAGTACGAAGCGAAGGCGAGCGCGGTGAGCGTGATGCCGCCCACGACGGCGCTGGCTTCGCGCGTCCAGAAGTACACGGGATCGAACAGGGGGAAGGCGCTGTAGTTGAGCAGCCAGTAGCCGACGAACGAGCCGGCGAGCGCAAGGGTGCACGCGAGGAAGCGCAGGGGATGCGCCGGAGCGGTCGTGCTCGCGCTCGCGGACGCGGTATGTGGGAACGCGGCAACCATGCTTGCACCCCTCCCCGGATCTGCATCGTGCGGTGTTTCCGGAGGCTATTCTATCAGGAGCGCACGGCGCATAAGGGGTCGGAAGGCAAAATCACCCGACCCGTATGAGGCGCTTCACTCGGCTCGCGTGACGCTTTTCCGCCGGACGACCCGTAGAGTCGAAAGCGTACCAACGAGGCGTTCCAACGCTTCGACGATATTCGCAACAAGGAAGGGGAGAGTCATGACGAAAGCAACCAAGGGATTGAGCCGTCGCGCATTTCTGGGTTTGGGAGCTGCGGTCGCCGCGCTGGCAGGGGCCGGCTTGG
>OGXN01002484.1_pt1 | contig 12879 bp, 10 predicted proteins | sample 1576281 | NCBI WGS metagenome assembly OGXN01 (sample SAMEA3541494, study PRJEB24748) | human gut metagenome | biome: human gut; feature: human-associated habitat; material: faeces | place: China | collected 2012
CCGTTGTGGTTTTTGCGGGGAACATACCGGCGGCGGAGAGCGTGAAAAGCTTCACAGGCTACATGGGCAATGCGGCCATTCCCATGTCCATGATGCTGATTGGGGCGTCTATCGCCCAGGCAAACCTGAAGGAGCTTCTGGGAGAGGCGAAAATATATGCTTTTCTGGCAATCAAGCTGCTTATTATTCCCATGACGGCAGCGCTGATCATCAGGAATTTTGCGCTGCCTGCGGAGCTGGCGGGAATTTTCGTATTCATGCTGGGAATGCCGGTGGGCAGCATCGTGGTTCCGCTGGCGGCGGAATACGAAGCGGATGAAATCTGCTGTACGCGGGGAACTGTGCTGAGCACGCTGTTAAGTATAATCACTATACCGATTGTTTCTCTGTTTATGTAAAAAAGAATAGGCTTCGTATTTTCCGGCTGTCCCTCCGTCCGCTGTGCGGCGGCAGGTACAGCCGTAATTTATTCCTGCGGGTACCAAGCCAAACGGATGTGCTTGCTGCTTGCGCAGAGGAGCTGATTTACCAGGTCCAGAGAGTTCCTGCAATGCCGTCCGCAATGGCCCGTGCTGTTTCGTCAAATTTCTGATCCAGCAGGGCATTGTCCTGATCATTATTGATGAAGCCGACTTCGACCAGAACGGCAGGAATGTTGCTTTGGCGGAGTACCACCAGATTGGGGCGTTCGTTGACTCCCAGATTTTTGTAGCCCACCTCTTCCAGCTGCCGGTTGATATTGGTGGCAATGGTTCCGGCAGGAAGCCATGCGTTGTAGACCAGGCTTTCCACTCCACTGTACTGATTTGGATAAGGACTGGAATTACGGTGTATGGAGATAAAAATATCGGATCCGGATGCGTTGCCTTCGGCGGCCTTTTGGTAAGGGGATTCATAGATGTCCTCTGTCCTTGCGTATTTTACATTGAAGCCGTAGCTCTCCAGAATATCGCCTATGGCGAGAGTGAGAGCCAGGGTATCATCTTTTTCACGTCTTCCGTTATATACGGCGCCAGGATCCGAACCTCCGTGCCCCGCGTCAAGAAATATAGTATAAGTATAATCTGCCATAAAAATTCACCTGTATTTTCCTTGCTATTATTTTATGCTGAAAAAGCCGGCTTGTGCCTTGACTGAAAAGGAAATGCCTGACAGAAACAGTCCTTGTTTCGGTAGATCCGGCTGTGGGAACAGAAATCTATTGCTGTACATACTTCGCGGATAATGGAAAGTACGGTTTTGTTGTAATTGCATATGAGGGTTCGGGGCTGTCTAAGATATGCCTTGAGGAAACACCCTATCCTTTTGATTTGAAGGAAAATATAGAGGATGTAATGGAAGAACTGAAGAAAACAGATATCGATCTGTCCACAGCCTCGGCCGTGAGGGAGAGGATTAATGGCGGAAAGCAGGTGATAACGGAAGCTGTCCGCATTACCGACAGGAAAGGAAACAGCTGCCTGCTTCTTTTTGATGCAAAGGGAGTAGTTCTGTCTGAACAAAAATAGCAGCATAGAAAAAAGGGAAAAGTACGCCGCGAAGGAGCAGCTTTTCCCTTTTTCTATAGCTGTTATTCAGCAGAACTTTTTTCCCTGTTTCCTTTGTCAAAAAATGACTCGCGGGTATCGTTATCTTCCTCACTCTCTTCGTCAGAATCGACAGGCTCGGGCAATGTCATTAGCACCTTCGTGATCCGGTTTTGCTGGACATCCTCCACGCGCAGGGTAATACCATCTTCCGTCGTCACCTCATCGCCGGGAACCGGCATACGGTCAAGAATTTCTATAATAATACCGCCGATGGAATCATAATCTTCACTTTCCAGCTCCGTATCAAGGGCATCGTTGATATCATCCAGTTTCATGCCGCCCTCCACCAGATACTGCCGTTCTCCGATTTCCTGAATGAGTTCATCCTCGTCGGCATCGTATTCATCCCGGATTTCGCCCACGATTTCCTCCAGAAGATCCTCGAGAGTGATCATACCGGCACAGGAGCCGTATTCATTCAGCACAAAGGCTACATTAAAACGCTTTTCCCTCATTTCTATCATCAGGTCGGCTGTTTTTTTGTACTCATAAGTATAATAGGCATCCCTGAGGATATCGGTAATACGGAAATTTTCCCGATCCTCTACCAGGATAAAATCCTTGATATTCACAAGGCCGATAATATTATCGTTATCATCCTGATACACAGGAATTCGTGTATACATATATTTTTTAAATACGCCGAGAAGCTCTTCATAACCGGCTTCCACGCTTATAGTGCTCATGTCGATACGGGGAATCATGATATCCTTGGCAACCGCATCGCTGAAATCAAACACATTGTAAATCATTTCCCGTTCTTCGGATTCAATGATGCCGTCTTCATGGCTGACATCCACGTAAGTCTTTAAATCGGATTCTGTTATCTGATCTTTTTTCTTATTGGGATCCACATGCAGAAGTATCATGATCCCCATGGAGAGGCGATCTACAATAAAAATCAGCGGAGTCAACAGCTTCATCAGTGTATAAATTACCCGGGCATAGGCCAGGGATACTTTTTCTGAACTCAGGGTTGCGGCATTTTTGGGGACGATTTCACCGCAAAGCAGAAGAACAAGGGTAAGTACGCCGGTTGCGATGCTGACCGCATAATTTCCCCAGATTTTAATGGCCATGGTGGTGGTGAGGGCGGAAGCGGACAGATTGACCACATTGTTGCCGATGAGAATAGAGCTCAGCATCTTGCTGTAATTATCCAGAATCTTCTGAAGGATTACGGCACGCTTGTTTCCCTCTTCAATCAGCGTACGCACACGCACCCGGTTAACGGTGGTGAGGGCAGTCTCCGCAGAAGAAAAGAATGCCGAAAGGGCAATGAGAATTACCAGAAAAATAAATTGTAGGACCGACGATGAATCCACGTAAAATTTCACTCCTTTTTCATGTTGTGTCCCCGGTATAAACCGAAGACGGATTTTTCTTAAGTATATAACTGTAATAATAGGAATCTTACAAAAATACAACCGAAATGTCAAGTAAAACAGGGAATTCCGGCGGGGCAGAACCGTAAGACCGGCGATACCGGGCCGTGAATTATAACATCATAAGAAGGAAATCCATTTTTTCGAAGATAACAGGTATAAAATACAGGCGGACAGGAATATACATGTGTCAAGGAGGAGCGGATATGGATAAAAAAGAAATCAGGAGCTCGAATATATTATTTCTGCTGAAATGCCTGTTATTTTCCTACATACTTACCGGAGGCTTTCTGCTACTGCTGGCATTGTTCCTTTACAAATTTCAGCTGTCTGAAAAAGTAGTATCCATTGCCATCATCGGTATCTATGTGGTAGCCGTATTTTTTGCGGGCTTCATGACGGGAAAAAGAATGGGAAGCAAAAAATTTCTGTGGGGGCTTGCGGTCGGACTGGCTTATTTTGCGGTTATGGCTCTGGTATCGTTTGCGGCCAACCATGGATTTAAGGATTTGGGGACACATTTTTTCACCACGCTGGCCATATGCGCCGCGGGGGGAATGCTGGGAGGAATGCTCAGCTAGAAGCGCCCGGAAGGCCTGAGAAGGCTTGTTTCAGGGTTTATACTTTTTTAATAAAAATACTTTCCCTGAATAAAAAACTATGATATACTAGCTTAGACAATGACGTCCGGGTACCGGACGGTATTCTGTCCAGATAAAGAGATGCCGTTCGGACGGTTTTCTCATGTAAGGAGGCAATGGTATGAAACATATTAAGACACTGACCACAAGAGACTTAAAAGAATCCATGAAAAAGGGCGGCTGCGGCGAATGTCAGACATCCTGCCAGTCAGCATGCAAGACATCCTGTACAGTAGGAAACCAGAGCTGCGAGAAGATGAAATAGGCAGATTCTGAAGAAACCGAATAAGGTTTTTATAAGCAGCGATACCTATCGCTGCTTATTATACGTGAAGATGTTCGGCAGGGGCCAAAGGCCTTTCCTGCCGGCTTCTGTGCGTTATCAGAAAGAGAGCAGAAAGGAAGTTTTCCAGTGATACACCAGTACAAAAACAACGGCTACAACATCGTAATGGATGTGAACAGCGGAAGCGTACATGTTGTGGACGATTGTGTCTATGATGTGATACCACGGATTGAAGAATGTATTAATAAGGGCGTAAAGGAAAAGGACGGAATTCTGGATGCGCTGAAGGCGGAGGGAATGATTTCTCCGGAGAATTGTCCCTATACAGAGAGTGAGCTGGAAGAGGCTGTGGAGGAAATCCTGGAGCTTTATCAGGCAGGACAGCTGTATACGGATGATATTTATGAAAATTATATCGGGGCCTTTAAGGACAGGCAGACGGTGGTAAAGGCTCTTTGCCTGCATATTGCCCATGACTGCAACCTTGCATGCCGGTACTGCTTCGCAGAAGAGGGAGAATACCACGGCAGAAGGGCGCTGATGAGCTTTGAAGTGGGAAAGAAGGCCCTGGATTTCCTGGTTGCCAATTCCGGCAGCAGGGTGAATCTTGAGGTGGACTTTTTTGGCGGAGAGCCGCTGATGAACTGGCAGGTGGTTAAGGATTTGGTAGCTTACGGAAGAAGCCTGGAAGAGCCTCACCACAAGAAGTTCCGCTTTACGCTTACCACCAACGGGGTTCTTCTGAATGATGAAATCCAGGAATTTGTAAATAAAGAAATGTCTAATGTGGTTCTCAGTATAGACGGGCGCAAGGAAATAAATGACAAAATGCGTCCCCACAGAGGCGGGCAGGGCAGCTACGAGGAAATCGTACCCAAATTCCAAAAACTGGCGGAGAGCAGGGATCAGTTCAATTATTATGTGAGAGGGACTTTTACCCATAATAATCTGGATTTCGGCGAAGATGTCAAACATCTGGCGGATCTGGGCTTTCAGCAGATTTCCGTGGAGCCGGTGGTGGCGGAGCCCTCTGAGGATTATGCGCTCAGGGAAGAGGATTTGCCCGTGTTGCTGGAAGAATACGACAGGCTTGCAGCGGAGCTGATTAAGCGGCAGAAAGAAGGGAAGGGCGTTAACTTCTTCCACTTTATGATTGATTTAAGCGGCGGCCCCTGCGTGGCAAAGCGTTTATCGGGCTGCGGTTCGGGAACGGAATATCTGGCGGTGACTCCCTGGGGAGATTTTTATCCATGCCATCAGTTCGTGGGGAAGGAAGAATTCCTCATGGGAAATGTGGATACGGGAATTGTCAGGACAGATATACGTGATGAATTCAAAGGCTGTAATGTGTATGCCAAAGACAAATGTAAGAACTGCTTCGCTAAATTTTACTGCAGCGGCGGCTGCGCGGCCAATTCTTATAATTTCACCGGCGGCATCAACGGAACGTATGACTTGGGCTGTGAACTCCAGAAAAAGCGCATTGAATGTGCAATTATGATAAAAGCGGCACTGGCCGACTAGAATGAAGGAGATAAGAAGCAATGAACAAGAAAAAAGGTATTTTAACCCTGATTGCGTTCATCGTCATATTGGCCGGATTGGGCTATGTGTCCGTTTTCGGTGTTGGCGAGAATAAATCAGGCTCCGCGTCCAGAGTTAAGCAGGGCCTTGACCTGGCAGGCGGTGTCAGTATTACTTATCAGGTAGTGGGAGAGGAAGAACCCAGCTCGGCCGACATGAGTGATACGATTTACAAGCTGCAGAAGCGTGTGGAAAACTATTCCACGGAAGCTCAGGTGTATCAGGAAGGCTCCGACCGGATCAATATTGAAATCCCCGGTGTTTCTGATGCCAATGCGGTATTGGAAGAGCTGGGCAAGCCCGGTTCCCTGTCTTTCCAGGATTCCGCAGGCAATGTTGTGCTGGAAGGTACGGATGTTTCCGATGCACAGGCGGGTTACCAGACCAATTCCCTGGGAAATCAGGAGCCTGTGGTTCAGCTGACTCTGACAGAAAACGGAAAAATTAAATTTGCGGAGGCCACTAAAAAGGCGGCTCCCACACGTGACATCATTTACATTATTTATGATGGCTCCGTTGTAAGCGCTCCTGCTGTCCAGTCGGAGATTACAGACGGTTCTGCCGTAATCACCGGTATGGGGTCTTTTGAAGAAGCGGAAACCCTTGCTTCCACCATCCGTATCGGCGGTCTGAAGCTGCAGCTGGAAGAGCTGCGTTCCAACGTGGTCGGCGCCCAGCTTGGTTCCGAAGCGATTAACCGCAGCCTTACGGCCGGCGCAATCGGTATGGCTATTGTCATGGTGTTCATGATTGCCGTTTACTGGATCCCCGGTGTGGCGAGCTCACTGGCGCTGTGCATGTACGTAGTGCTGATGATCCTGCTGCTCAACGGCTTTGAAATCACCCTCACCCTTCCCGGTATCGCAGGTATCATCCTGTCAATCGGTATGGCGGTTGATGCCAACGTTATTATCTTCGCACGTATCCGTGAAGAAATTGCCACGGGCAAGACAGTGAAGTCTTCTATTAAAATTGGTTTCCAGAAGGCTCTTTCAGCCATTCTGGATGGTAATATTACAACACTTATTGCGGCTGCCGTGCTGGGCTTTATGGGCTCAGGTACCATAAAGGGCTTTGCACAGACGCTGGCGCTTGGTATCGTGATTTCCATGTTTACCGCTCTGGTAGTCACCAGATTGATTCTGAATGCCTTCTATGCGGTAGGGCTTCAGAGTGAAAAGCTTTTTGGACGTGCAAGAGACAGAAAGCCTGTAAATTTCCTTTCCAGGAAGGCCGTATTTTTTGCGATTTCCATCGTCCTCATTGTCGCAGGCTTTGTATTCATGGGTGTCAATAAGGGAAGAACAGGGCAGATTCTTAACTACAGCCTTGAGTTCATGGGCGGAACTTCCACCAACGTGTCCTTCAATGAGAACCTGTCTATTGAAGACATCGATGCGAACGTAGTGCCCATGATAGAAAAAATTACCGGTGACGGTAATGTCCAGACACAGAAGGTTCAGGGATCAAATGAGGTAATTTTCAAGACAAGAACTCTGAATGTGGATGAAAGAGAAGAACTGAATAAGGTTATGGAAGAGAACTTCGGCGTAGATAAGGAGAAGATCACTGCGGAAACCATCAGTTCAACCATCAGCGGGGAAATGAGAAGAGAAGCGGTCATCGCAGTAGTCATTGCCACCGTATGTATGCTGATTTATATCTGGTTCCGTTTCAAGGATATCCGCTTTGGCGCCAGCGCTGTTGCGGCATTGATTCATGACGTACTGGTGGTACTGGCGTTCTATGCGGCGGTACGTGTATCGGTAGGCAGTACCTTTATAGCATGCATGCTTACTATTGTAGGTTATTCCATTAATGCTACTATTGTTATCTTTGACCGTATCCGTGAAAATATTGGCCTGGAAGGAAAAAGCGATCTGTCAGGTCTGGTAAACAAGAGTATTACCCAGACACTTACCAGAAGTATTTTCACCTCCCTGACAACCTTCATTATGGTTGCCGTGCTGTATATTCTGGGTGTAAGCTCTATCCGTGAATTTGCGCTGCCTCTGATGGTTGGTATTATCTGCGGAACCTATTCTTCCGTATGTATTACAGGCGCTTTGTGGTTTGTCCTTCGTACGAAAATCAAAGGAAAAACCAAGGGAGCGGCAGTAAAAGCAAAGTCCAGATAAAAGTTAACTGATGAAAAAGCGTTCTGCTCAGCCAGGACGCTTTTTTACCGCGTCAGCTTGCGTATGGATTGTGTGAAAAAATGGACAGACATCATTTTATGCTGCTGCAGATACAAAGGAGTTAAAATATGGCAAAATGGTTTGTCACAGCCAAAAGGGCGGACTTTACAAAAATAGGGGAAACATTCGGCATAAGCCCGGTGCTGGCCAGGATTATCCGCAACAGGGATATTATTGAAGAGGAAGAAATCCGCAAATATCTTCAGGGAACCATAGAGGATATGTATGATCCCGGCCTGCTTAAGGACATGGACCGTACGGTGGAAATCCTGCTGGATAAAATCAGCCGGCGGAAACCGATCCGGATCATCGGAGATTATGATGCGGACGGAATCTGCTCTACCTTTATTCTTCATAAAGGACTGCTGCAGGCGGGCGCTGCTGCGGACACGGCGATACCTCACCGCATGAAGGACGGTTACGGTCTGAATGAGCATCTGGTGGAGGATGCTTTCCAGTCAGGGATAGATACTATCATTACCTGTGACAACGGCATCGCGGCAGAACCCCAGATAAGGCTAGCTAAGGAAAAAGGGATGACGGTGATTGTGACCGATCACCATGAGGTTCCTTATGAGGAAACAGATGGGGAACGGAAATACATACTGCCTCCTGCCGATGCGGTGATTGATCCCAAGCAGGAAGGGGATGCATATCCTTATAAAGGGATTTGCGGCGCGGTGGTGGCCTATAAGGTAATGGAAGCCCTTTACCGGAGGCTGGAGCTTACACAGAAGGAAAAGCCTCTTCTGGAAGAGCTTCTGGAAATGGCCGCTTTTGCAAAGGTATGTGACGTTATGGAGCTTTTGGATGAAAACAGGGTTATTGTAAAATTCGGGCTGTCCCATATGAAAAACACCTCCAACCAGGGACTGAAGGCACTGATGGAGGTAAATGGCATAGATAAGGGAAAACTGTCCGCTTATCATATCGGTTTTGTTATGGGTCCCTGTCTGAACGCCACGGGGCGTCTGGATACGGCGGTCAGGGCTCTGCAGCTTCTGGAGGAGGAAGATCGGGCGGAAGCCGTCCGCATCGCCTCTGATTTGAAACAGCTGAATGACAGCCGTAAGGAAATGACTGATATTTATGTGAAACAGGCTGTACGTTCCGTGGAAGAGAATGGGCTCATGCAGGATCGGGTGCTGGTAATCTACCTTCCTGACTGCCATGAAAGCCTTGCAGGTATAATTGCAGGCAGAATAAGGGAAAAATACTATAAGCCGGTATTCGTGCTGACCAGGGGAGAGGAAGGCGTAAAAGGCAGCGGCCGTTCCATAGAGGCCTATCATATGTACGAGGAAATGACCAGAGTCAGGCATCTTTTCACCAAGTACGGCGGCCACAAAATGGCGGCGGGCCTCTCCCTGGAGGAAAAGGATGTTGAGGTTTTCCGCAGGGAGATCAACGAGGTATGCACGCTGACGGAGAGCGATATGGAGGAACGGATCCATATAGATGTCCCCATGCCGGTATCCCATGTTTCCATGGAATTCGTAAAGGAACTGGAGCTTCTGGAGCCTTTCGGAAACGGGAATCCCAAGCCTGTTTTTGCCCATAAGGATTTGACCTTCCTGTCGGCCAGGATTCTGGGGAAAAACGGGAATGCCATACGTTTCACCGTGCTGGATGATTGTCGGAACAAATGGGAAATGATGGCCTTCGGAGATCCCGAACCCATGAACGACTATATGGAAAAGAAGTTCGGCCAGGAAGCGGTGGAACGGCTTTATCTGGGAAAAAGCCAGGATATCCGGCTGTCGGTCACGTATTATCCTTCCATCAATACCTACCAGGGGAATACCAAACTTCAATTGGTGATGCAGCAGTATCAGTAATATGATAAAATATAAAGGTAAAGAAAATATAGTAGTAGACAGAACGGTAACGATAGAACAGGGGACTATTTATGATTTTAACAGTGACGCTGAATCCGGCAGTTGATAAGACATACAGAACAGGTGAGCTTTTCCCCGGAAGAGTGAACCGGATGCGTTCCGTTGATAATATACCGGGCGGCAAGGGAATAAATGTGAGTAAAATACTCCGTCAGTATGATTACGAAGTGACGGCAACCGGTTTTTTGGGAGGCTATCAGGGAAGGTGGATGGAAGACCAGCTGGACAGGCTGAAAATCCGCAGCGCTTTTGTGCAGGTGGATGGAGAAACCAGGACCAGCATGAATATTGTGGCTGATAACGGTTATGTGACAGAAATACTGGAGCCGGGTCCGCACATCAGTGACACACAGCTGAAGGAATTCATGCAGAAGTTTGCCTCATTGGCGGAAGAAAGCGGGCTGGTCATACTTTCCGGCAGCGCGGCGCCGGGGATTCCCACAGATATTTATGCCAGGCTTATCCGGAGCGCTTCCTCCATGGGAAAACAGGTGATTCTGGATACCAGCGGTGAACTGCTGAAAGAGGGCGTAAAGGCGGCGCCTTCCGTTGTCAAGCCCAACAGAAAGGAACTGGAGTATATTATCGGCCGCAGGCTGCAGGATATGAATGACATAAAAGATGCATCCTCAGTCCTTCTTTCCGATGGGGTGGGTCTTGTAATTGTTTCTCTGGGGGATAAAGGGCTGCTGCTGGCGGGTAAGGGAAGATGCCTGTATGCAAGGGTACCCAGAGTAACCGTACTGAATACGGTGGGCTGCGGGGACAGCGTGGTGGCCTCTCTTGCGATGTCCATGACATCCGGCGCGGATATAGAGGAAATGCTCCGAAAGGCTGCGGCTGTTTCGGCGGCCAACGCCACGACATTGGAAAGCGGCAACGTTCCTCTGAAGCTGGCGGAGGAAATACTTCGGGATATTCATATTGAGGAAATTTAGCAGCTGTGAAGCTCCTGAGAAAAATTAAAAAAGACAAGATAAAAAGGCTCCTGATATCAGGGGCCTTTTTATCTTATCTTTTATGAGGGGGGAGATAGGTGTTGTTCATCTATCTGAAATATATCATAACCGGAAATTGTGACAGGAATATGTCCATTTTCAAAAAATGTAATAAAATTTATAAAGTGTTTCTTTATAATTCATTAAAGAAATCGTACGATCAACATTTTTTCATGATCTGTTCATTAGGATAACAGGGAGAGGATATCTGATTATTGAGGAGGAAAAGGGATATTGCTATAATTATATTGAGAACAAAGCAACTGTGGAGGTACTGGACAGCTGCGAAATAAATTGCTCCGGATCAGGAGGTTCGCCATGAAAAAAATGTATATCGTTACCGGCGCGGACGGACATCTGGGGGGTACTGTCGTCCGTATGCTGGAGCAGGAAGATTGTCTGGTGAGGGGGCTGATTCTGCCTGGTGAGGAGGGTGTGAATCGGGGAAATGTGGTTTATTACAGAGGGGATGTGCGCAGAAGGGAAACGCTGCTGCCGCTTTTTGAAAATACAGACGATATGGAAGTGACTGTGATCCATACCGCCGGAATTATCGATATTTCAGGGAAGGTGACACCCCTGGTATATGATGTGAATGTAAACGGAACGAAAACAATTGCCGGGCTCAGCCTGGAAAAACAGGTAAAAAGATTTGTCTATGTCAGTTCCGTCCATGCGATCCCGGAAAATGGGGATTACGGCGTGATGAAAGAGGTTACGGAATTTTCGGAAAAAACGGTTACGGGAGGATATGCCAAAACCAAGGCGGAAGCCACCAGGGCGGTCATGGCCCTGGTTAAGCTGGGCCTGGATGCGGTGGTAGTCCATCCATCCGGTATATTGGGGCCTTTCGGCGGTACGGGAAATTATCTGGTACAGCTGGTAAATGATTATATTATGGGGCGGCTTCCGGCATGCGTAAAGGGCGGTTATGATTTCGTGGATGTGAGGGACGTGGCAAAGGGCTGCCTCCTGGCGGCTTCCAAAGGAAGGAAAGGGGAATGCTATATTCTTTCCAACCGTCATTACGAAATCAAGGAGGTGCTGGCTATGGCCCGGAAAGTCTGTAAATGCAGGAGTGTGCCGGTGCTTCCTATGTGGATGGCCAGGGCCGCGGCCCCTCTTCTTGCCGGTTATGCGAAATGCAGGAAGAAACGTCCGCTGTATACCAGATATTCCCTCTATACGCTTAAAAGCAATGACCGTTTTTCCCACGATAAGGCAACAAAAGAGCTGGGCTACAGTCCGCGTGATCTGATGCAGACGATAAAGGATACGGTACAATGGTTAAGGGAAGGGAAGAAACAGATATGCTTGGATTAAATTTCAGTTCCAGAAAGGACGGTAACTGCGGGGATTTCCTTCAGTTCCTCAAACAGCAGACGAAACAGAGGTTTGTGGTAAAATGGATTCATGATTTTGCCTTTGATGGCTGCGGTCCCTGTTCCTATGAATGCATACAGGGAAGCTGTTTGAAAAAGGATGGCTTTTCTGAACTGATGGCATGGATGGACAGAGAAGAGGAATACTTTTTTGTGATGCCTTTGTATAATGGAAATCTGCCGTCGGCTTTTTACCGTCTGCTGGAACGCCTTTCCCCCAGGCTTCATGAAGAGGCGGAGGAAAGGCGGTTCTGGAAAAAGACCCGGATTCTTCTCATAGGGAATCCGGGTCACGGGCTGGAATGCGCCTTACATACACTGGAAGGTTTATACCGGAATGCCGGACAGAAACCGGATGTTCTTGTGTTCTCGGCTATGGATTACGGGATGAAGGCCACCAGGGACAGGCTGATTGAGGAAAAGGAGGTAAGAAGTAAGCTGATAAAAGCGGCAGGAGAAGCGGATTAGACAGGAAGTCCGGGATTCTGACATGAGAATAGAAAACGAAAAAGCTGCCAGCGGCATATACCGTACTGACAGCTTTTCGTTTTCTTATGAGGGGGGAGATAGTTTTGAGTTGTTTAACTATCTGAGATTATAATACAGGAAATTTGTGACGGGAATGTGTACATTTTAGAAAAAGAAAATAAAAAGTCTTAAGGTTTTCTTTAGAAAAAGGGAAGAAGATCTTGCGGCGGGGGAGAACAAAAAGTCAGGAGCTGCCGTCTGCTGTCTGGCGTCCTGTGTCCCGGTCTTCGTTCCTCAGTGTGGGGCGGCGTTCCGGGCCCGGAGGGAAATATCTCAGCCACAGATCCTTTCTGCGTCATGGAGATGAGACCGGGCAAATGGGACAGCCCCACCTGTCCCATTTGCCGCCCTCGGGCTCATCGCAATGCCCGACGCGGCAGGACCTGCGGC
>OGXN01002485.1_pt1 | contig 12872 bp, 8 predicted proteins | sample 1576281 | NCBI WGS metagenome assembly OGXN01 (sample SAMEA3541494, study PRJEB24748) | human gut metagenome | biome: human gut; feature: human-associated habitat; material: faeces | place: China | collected 2012
CTCGTCGCCGCGGCCATCGTCGCCGGCGGCGTGCCCATGGTCATGGGCGCGATGGACGCGGACGGCCATACGGCCATCTCCCTGAGCGACGCCCAACAGGCAAGCGGCTTCGCCGTGCGCGCCTACGCCTCCGACGGCAGCGCGCCGCTCGCGCCCGGCGAGGGGGGCACCGTTGCGTTCGACCGCGACTTGGGCTACCGCTTCTCAGGAGGCGACGACTACAAAGTGAGCGGCTTCTTCACCGGCTGCCTCTTCCACGTTGAGGGCGAGGGCATCTCCCGCGTGCAGGCGAACCTGACGGGCGGGGCCCTGTACCGCGTGACGTTCGAAGACGGACCGACCGACCCCGACGACCCGCGCATGGGCGAGCTGGCAAGCTGGAAGCCCACGGCACGCGGTACCGGCGAGTACTACGGCGGCTACGATTTCGTCGGAAGCTCCATGCGGAACGGAGAGAGTAAGCTGAGCCTCGCGAAGCTCATGGGTTCCACCATCGACGTCTCCGCAAGCGACGACCCCGGCATCGCGGACGGCACGACGAGTTTCGGCCTCTGGACGAACGAGGGCGAGCCTCCTGAAAACATCATGGGCGACCTGCAATCCCCCGTCATCGACCTGTTCGAAGGACAGACGCTCACCGTCACCGTGACGTTCGAGGACGGGCGCACGTCCACCCAGGCCATCGAGCTGCACGCGGCCAACTTCGAGACCGAAATGGTCGACGGCACCCCCCGCCTGACCACCCGTCTCGCCGCAGACGACGCCGAAGCCCCCTCGGCAGCGAAATCGCTCTACGGCATCGTGGTGAAAGCGGGAAGCGGCCCGTTCCCCTTCCCGCTCGACGACGCGAACGACCGCGCCGACGAAGTGTTGCCCGCGTCGACCATCAAGCGCCAGGACGATACCTGGCGGGCAACCGTCGAGGAGAACGGCGCGCGCGTCGACGCGACCCTGCCCGAAAACGCGCTCACACCGTCCGACGGCGAAGTCGCGTTCGACTTCGGATACGAAAGCACCGGCTCCTCTCACCCAGACTCCGAAAGCTCGCAACAGCCGACCGCGCGCTTGGCCATGAGCTCCCCTTCCATCTCGCTCTCCGACACTCTTCCGGGCGGAAAGGCGCTCGACGACTGCCTCTTTGTCGTGGACGGATGGCTGGGCAACGCGCGCTACATGGACAAATGCTCGCGCGAGGTGTGGGGCTACGGCTACAACGACGACGGCACGCTTACGAGCGACGGCTACCGTTACGCGTCCACGACGGTGACGCTGCGCAACCTTGAAGATACGGCCGTCCCCGTTTGGACGCCCGTGCTCTACGATTTCGCCCTGCGCAACGATGACGGAACGCTCGACATGGTGCGGACGGGTTACGATCTGGACTTCGAGGCAACGGGCGACACCGTGCCCTCCGACGACCCCCAGCACGTCGTCATCGCGCCGGGCGGCACAGTGCAGCTGACCGTGGTGCGCGTCCTGCCCACGTACGTCCTGGAGAGCGGAAACCTGGTGCTCGTGCCGACCGACGACGGCAGCCCGTTCTCCCAGGCCTTCTCCCTCGGCGGGCAGATCTAGCTGCCCCGCCGCTTCATCGCGGAGCCCCCGCAGACTCGGCCTGCGGGGGCTCCTTCGCTCCCCCCCCTATTCGCGCACGAGCTTCCGGGCGCCGACGTACGTCACCGCGAAGTAGGCGCCGTACACCGCCAGGAACGCGCCGGCGCAGGCCAACGCCATCGACGTGATGTCGAGGTGCCCGAACACGGCCACGACGTCGGTGACCACCACGAGCGCGCACGCGGCGTGCGCGACGGCCAGCAGCAGCGGGAACAGGAAGTACACGAGCACCTGAACGAACAGCGCGCTGCTGATCATGCCCTCGGGAGCCCCCAGCTTTCGCAGCAGCCCGTAGCGCTGCGCGTTATCGGAAGCGTCGGACAGCTGCTGGATGGCGAGTATGGCCGCACAGGCGATGACCAGCACGAAGCCCAGGTAGATGGCCAGGTACGCCACAATGGTGGACAGGCTGATGCTCTGGTCGATCACCTCGGCGCGCGTCATGGACAGCGTGATCGGCCAGGTGTCGGGGTTGTCGGTGTCCGCCACGGCGTCCATCATCTCGCCGAACGCGGCCTCGTCCTCGTCGCTTGCGCACTGCACGTCGAGGATGGATTGCAGGATCGTCGAACCTGCCGGCACGGCCTCGTCGGGCACCACGAGCGTGCCCGTGTTCATCGGAAACGGCGTGGTCTGCAGGCTCTCGCCCCGGAATTCGGCCACGCGCAGGTCGCGCCCGCCCACGGACAGCACGGTGCCGCGATCCACCGCGTCGCGGTAGAACCCGCTCGTGATGTCGGAGTCGCTGAAGACGGCGCACTCCCCCGCTCCCAGTTCGACCCCCGGACGGCCTGCCAGTTCGAGCGCCGCGTTCACCTGCGAAAGCTTCGCCACGTACACGGGGTAGGCACCGTAGCCGCTGTTGACGGACGCGCCGGCGTAGTCGGCCAGCACAAGGCCGCTCGCGCGCTCCACGTCGTCCATCACCAGGCCGTCGGCGGGATCGACCAGAAGGTCGACCTGCGCCACGCCGGAAACCGCCGCTTCGAAGTCGCCCGCGCCCACCGCCGCCACGCTCGCGCGCAGCCCTGCGGCCATGTCGTAGCCTTGCCGTTCGGCGAACTCGCCGAACGCGCCCAAGTCGGCAGGCCGGTAGCCCGCCTCGGCATCGTACGAGCCGAACGACGTGGACACGCTGGCGCTGTATCCCGTGCTCTTGTCCAGCGAACCGTCGATGGCGTTGCGGATGCCGATGCCGCCGCACACGCTGGTGATGGCCAGGAACAGCACGAGGCACACCACCGACAGCGACGCGAACGCGGTGTTCACCTTCGCGTTCAGCTGCCGCAGCGCGAACATGTTGAGCCCGCGCAGGTACAGCGGCTTGATCAGCTGCACCAGCTTCAACAGGAAGCCCGACAGCGCGTAGAAGAACAGCACCGTGCCTGCGCACACGAGCAACGTGGCCGCCGCGAATTCGGGCGAGGGCTCCATCAGCCCGTTGTCGATGAGCAGCTTGTACGACACGCCTATCAGCACGAGCGACGCCGCGAACAGCGCGAGCGACAGCGGCAAGCTGGTCAGCCGCATCTCCTCGTTCTTACGCTGCGCGTGCAGAAGGTCGATGAGCTTCGCCCGCGCCACCGTGCGCGCGTTCAACAGCGCGGCCGTCAGGAAGATGGCCGCGAACACGATGACGGTCTTCGCCAACGCGTCGGCCGAGAACACGAACGCGAACCCGCCCGCCTCGGCCACGTCGGCCTGGAACAGCGCGCTCGTCAGCTGCAAGAGAAGCTGCGACAGCCCGATGCCCACGACGAGCCCCGCCGCAAGCGAGGCCGCGCCAGCGATCAGCGATTCCAGCGCCACGATCTTCACCACGTCGCCCGTGCTCATGCCCAAGGCGAGGTACACCCCGAACTCGCGCTTGCGCCGCTTGATGAGGAAACTGTTCGCGTACACCACGAGGAACACGAGCACGAACGCAATGAACACCGACACGCCGCCGATGACCATGCCCAGCAGATCGAACATCTTGCTTTGCGTCTCGGAGAACGCGAGCACGCCCTGCTGGGCCGTCATGGAGTTGAACGCGTAGAACACCGCCACGCCCAGCATGACCGTGAGGAAGTAGATGCCGAAGTCCGCCAGCGACTTGCGCACATTGCCGAGCGCGAGCCTAGCAAGCATGGCGCGTCACCTCGTCCGCGGCATCGTCCTCGCCCGCGCCGCCCATGCTGGAGACCACGTCCACGATGCGGCGGTAGAACGCCGAACGCTCCGTGCCGTTACGGCGCAGCTCGCCGTACAAGCCGCCATCCTTGATGAACACGATGCGGTTGCAGTAGCTGGCCGAGAACGAGTCGTGCGTGACCATGAGGATGGTGGATCCCCGCTCGTTGAGGTGCGCAAGCGATTCGAGCAGCTGGCGCGCCGATTTCGAATCGAGCGCGCCGGTGGGCTCGTCGGCCAGCACAAGATGCGGGCGGGTCACCGTGGCGCGCGCCGCGGCCACGCGCTGCTTCTGGCCGCCGGACATCTGGTAGGGGTACTTCTGCAGCACGTCCTCGATGCCCAGCGTGCGCGCCGCCTCCCGCACGCGCGGGTCGATCTCGCGCACGGGCGTTTTCTGGATGGTCAGCGCCAGCGCGATGTTCTCGTACGCCGTGAGCGTGTCCAGCAGGTTCGAGTCCTGGAAGATGAAGCCCAGGTCCTCGCGCCGGAACTTCGCCAGCTCCTTGCCAGCGAGCGCGGTCACGTCGCGCCCGCCGACGACGACGATGGTGCCGCTCGACGGCTTGTCGATGGTGGCCAGGCAGTTCAGCAGCGTCGACTTGCCCGACCCGCTGGGCCCCATGATGCCGGTGAACTCGCCGCACGCCACCGCGAAGCTCACGCGGTCGAGCGCCTGCGTCACGCTGCCGTCGTGCTTGCGCCCCTCGGCGCCGTAGCGCTTGCTGAGAGCGCGCACCTCCACCACCGTCGACGCGCCGACGTCCCTTGCATCCATATTCAGCTCCTTCTTCTCGTTTTGCTCCTGCTCCCAGGTTACGAGCCGCTCCTTACGGCGCCTTGCAGCGCGCCTTGCGGCTTCCTTACCGCACCTTGCGGCTGCCTTACGATACGAAGAAGCGGATTACCGCGCTCGGCCGCATGTGTCATACTGGCAAGCACGAAAGAGAAAGGGGTTCGACGATGACCGGCGCATTCGGCATGGTGGAGACGCACTTGCGCGGCAAGCGCATCCTGCTGGTGGACGACGAGCGCGAGCTGGCCGACATGGTGGCCACCATCTTGCACGGCGCGGGGTTCGCCTCCGTCGACATCGCGAATTCCAGCGCCGAAGCGCTCTCCTCGATCGCGGCGCGCAGCGCCTCCTCCGAGCACGCGTACCAGCTGTTCGTGCTCGACGTGATGATGCCCGGCATGGACGGCTTCGAGCTGCTCGGACGCATCCGTCAGCTGCCCGCGCACACCTCGACGCCCGCGCTGTTCCTCACGGCGAAAGACGAGCCTTTCGATCGCGTGTCGGGACTCACGTTGGGCGCCGACGATTACATCGCGAAGCCGTTTCTGCCCCAAGAGCTGGTGCTGCGCATCGCCGCCGTGCTGCGCCGCTGCTATGCCGCCGAGAACCCGCTTTTGGAGCTGGCTGCGAGCCGCGTGAACTTCGCCACCGCCGAGGTGGAGCGCGCCGACGGGCAGACGGTGCCGCTCACCGCCAAAGAACACGAGATCCTGAGCGTGCTCGCGCGCAACGCCGGGCGCATCGTCACCATCGATTCCCTGTGCGAGGCGTGCTGGGGCACGTCGTTCGGCTACGAGAACTCGCTCATGGCGCACATCCGTCGCCTGCGCGAGAAGATCGAGGCAGACCCGTCGGCGCCGGTTTCGCTCGTCACGGCGCGCGGACTGGGCTACAAGCTGGTCGAGCGCGGCTAGCTCATGGGCCGCGCCCCTCGCACATCTGCTCGAGACCGTCGCACAAGGCGACCGGCGGGCTTCGCGCGCTTCTTCACCAAGCAGCTGCTGCTGTTCGTGGCGCTGGCGCTGCTCATCGTGGTCATCGACTTCTTCCTGTACGCCGTCATCGCCTACCGGGAATCGAACTCGAACTTCAACGACGGCACGCCCGCGTCCACGACGCGCGCAGTCGACCAAGCTCTCGAGCAGGATGCCGACGGCTCATGGACGCTTGGGGAGAACGGCCTGGAGGCGCTCGGCCAGCAGGACGCCTGGGCGCTCGTCATCGGGACGGACGGCGCGGTGGCCTGGTCGCAGGACAAGCCGGAGGACGTGCCCGACCGGTTCAGCGTGAACGACGTGGCGATGGCAGCGCATTATGCGGCCGTCGCCGACTATCCGGCGTTTTTCTGGGATCGGGACGACGGCCTGCTGGTCGTGGGTTTCCCGAAGAACGAGTTCTGGACGATGACGCTCACCTACCCCGCGTCGACCGTGCGCAACTTCCCGCTGTACGTGCTGCTGATATTCGCAGTCGACCTCGGGATCTTGTACACCATCTACGCGGTGTCGCGTCGCCGGACGCAAAACGCCGTGGCTCCCATCGCCGAAGCGCTCGACGCGCTGTCTGACGGGCGCGCGGCCGAGCTGCACCTCAAAGGGGATCTGCGCGACATCGGCGACCAGATCACCGAGACGAGCGCCGTCATCGAGCAGAAGGACGCCGCGCGCGCAAGCTGGATTCGCGGCATCTCCCACGACATCCGCACGCCGCTGTCGATGATTCTCGGCTACGCCGACGCGCTCGTGCAGGACGAGGGCGCAGCCGAAGAGGCGCGCGCAAGCGCGCGGGTCATCAGAGCGCAGGGGCTCAAGATCAAGGACCTCGTCACCGATCTCAACACCGCCTCGCAGCTGGACTACGACATGCAGCCGATGCGCCTGGAACGCGTGCATGCGGCGCGCCTGCTGCGCACCGTGGCGGCCGCGCATGCGAACAGCGGGCTGGACGAAGCGCATCCTATCGAGCTCGACATCGCAGAGGACGCGCTGAACGCGGTGGTGCTGGGGGACGAGAGGCTGCTCACGCGCGCGGTGGAGAACGCCATCTCCAATGCGCGGCTGCACAACGAGCAGGGATGCACGATCAGCGTCGAACTGGCGCTGCGAGACAACGCGTACTGCACGATCCGCGTGAGCGACGACGGTGCTGGAATCGCGGCTGCCGACCTCGCCGCGCTCGAAGCGCGCCTCGCGCGCTCGCGCACGGCGCGCAGCGCGGCTGGGTCGTTCAACCGCGATCACGGCCTGGGGCTCGTTCTGGTCGACCGCATCGCCCGCGCGCACGAGGGATCGCTCTCCCTCGACGGCGCGCCGGGCGAAGGCTTCTCCGTGACCCTCGCCCTCCCGCTGGCGTAGCGACGGAAGGGTTTACGCTCCGCAGACGCCGATGCCGATGAGGCCGGGGCCGGTATGCACCACGAGCACGGGGCTGATCTGCCCTTCGTACCAGGCGTCCACGTTGTGCACGCGCTGCTCCAGCTCGCGCTTTACTTCGGCCGCCTCCGCAGCGGCATCGCCGTTCACCACGGCCATCGTGCAACGCGGATACCGCGCCGCTGCCTCCTCGGCGCAGCGCATGGCCTTCTTCAGCGATTGACGGCGACCCTTGGCCTTCGCCACGGTGCAGTACACGCCCTTCTCGTTGCAGGTGATCACCGGGCGCATGTCCAGCAGACTGCCCACCGCGTACGTCACGTTGCCTATGCGGCCGCCCTTATGCAGGTATTCCAGCGTGTCCACGCAGAAGAACACCTTCGTGCTCTCCACGATGCGCTCGCTGTCGCGTCGCAGGTCGTCGAGCGTGGCGCCGTCGGCCAGCCTGCGCGCCACCGCAAGCGCGACCAAACCCGCGCCCATGCCGATGTTCTTCGTGTCCACGATGCAGCAGTCCAGCTCGGGCATCCCGACGGTGATCGATCGCATGAGCTCGCATGTGGCCGACAGGCCGCTCGAGATAGTGACGATGACGGCCTGCTCGTAACCGTCGTCCACGACGCGCTGCAGCACCTCGCGCGCAATCGCAGGAGTCGGCGTGGACGTAGTGGGGATCTCCTCGGAGAAGCGGTCGTATACCTGTTGCGGCGTGATGGTCACTTTATCGAGAAAGCTCTCGCGTTCGTAGTTCACCTGCAACGGCACGACGTACATGCCGTACCGCTCGACGTCCGCCGGCGGCACGTCGGTGCACGAGTCGATGACGAGAGCGATGCGAGAGGTGTCCATGCGACCTGCTTTCGTTCGTCCGGGCATCGCCCGGGTTACTATCTAGTATCAATAACTAGATTATTGGTTGAAACGTACTATGTCAAGCAGTTCTAAAGATTGACTCCAAACGGTCGCCTTGCTATGCTCGTTTCGTTTCCTCCGCACGCGCGCGAAAGGCTCCTTCATGAACGACGCATCCGTCAGCACATCGACCTATGCCGAGCATCTCGTCTCCCTGCACCTCCCTCGCTACGACGAGATACCCTCCATCGACCTGTACATGGACCAACTGGTGGGTTTTCTCGAAGACACGTTGGCTCCGCTGTACCAGCCCGGCGAGAAGATCATCACGCGTTCCATGGTGAACAACTACGTGAAGCAGGGCGTGCTGGCATCGGCCGCAGGCAAGAAGTACACGCGCTCCCACATCGCATACCTCATCGTCATCTGCACCCTTAAGCAGACGTTCTCCATAGCGGAAATCGACCGGCTCATCCGCATGCAAATCGCCAGCTTCGACACGCGCGTGGCCTACGACTACTACTGCGATGCGTTCGAAGCCGCGCTGCGAGCGTTGTTCGCAGCCCTTCCAACCAGCCCGAAAGGCCTGATGAGCGGAGAAAATGAGGGGGATTTCGAGCGGGATCTGGTGCTGGCTTCCACGGCGGCTGTCGCCTACACGCTCTACATCAAAGCGAGCATCGCCGTAGCGGGCGGGCGGCCCAAATAACGCCTTCCGCTCATTTCGTGCGCAAAGCCGAGCGGATGCGACCGGCTCGGTTACAATAAAAGGGTTGATCCCATCCCAACGAATGGAGGAGCCCTTGGAAGCGCTCATGCTCGCCCTGCTCTTGCTGGCGGCCGTCCTCGTCTCGTCGGTCATCGACCAGCTGGTGCCCAAGATCTCCTCGCCCCTCATACAGATCCTGCTTGGCCTCGGCATCGCGCTTCTCGCTTCCTCGCAAATCAAGATCGAACTCGATGACAAGCTGTTCCTCGTGCTGTTCATCGCTCCTTTGCTCTACGACGAGGCCAAGAACATCGACAAGGCATCGCTGTGGCGCAACCGCAAGCCCGTGCTGTCGCTGGCCATCGGACTGGTGCTTGCCACGGCGCTCGTCGTGGGGTTCGCCGTCCACTGGCTCGTGCCGTCCATCAGCTTGTTCGCCGCTTTCGCGCTGGGCGCGGCGCTCGGCCCGACCGATGCCGTGGCGGTAGCGTCGCTTTCCAAGGAAACGAGCATCTCCTCACGTTCCAAGAGCATTCTCGAAGGCGAGTCGCTCATCAACGACGCCTCGGGCATCGTGGCGTTCCAATTCGCCATCGCAGCCGCCGTCACCGGCACGTTCTCCCTCGTCGACGCCACAGCCGACTTCCTGTTCAGCTTCTTCGGCGGTATCCTCATGGGCATCGCCCTGGGCTACCTGGGCAACTTCCTAGTGCGCAAGGTTCGCTCGTGGGGCCTGGAGAACACGACCTTCCACGTGTTGTTCGAGGTGTTCACGCCGTTCATCGTGTACCTTGTGGCCAACGCGCTGCACACGAGCGGCATCCTGGCCGTGGTGGCGGCAGGTCTCGTGAACGTCATCTCGCCGCGCGTCATCGGGCCGTCCATCTCGCGCATGAACATCGTCTCGACAAGCGTCTGGCGGGTGCTGTCCTTCGCGCTCAACGGCGTGGTGTTCGTGTTGCTGGGCACGCAGCTGCCGCTCGCCTTTCAAGGAACATGGGAAAGCACGGCCGTTTCGAACGACAAGCTCATCGCGTACGTGCTGGGTCTCGCCTTCATCGTGATCTTCGCACGATTCGTTTGGGTGATGGCCATGGAATGGGTGCACAGCCGCGCCGAACGCGCAGATCGCCCGTTCGGGTTGGAGAACGTGCGCACGGCTGCCGTCATGACCCTGGGCGGCCCGAAAGGAGCCATCACGCTGGCCGTGGCGTTCACCATATCCTACACGGTGCCGCAGCGCGACCTCATGATATTCATGGCCTGCGGCGTGATCGTAGTAACCCTGCTTCTGGCCACGTTCGTCGTGCCCCTGCTGGCACCGAAGAAGCCGCCCGCCGACGAGGACCTGCGCTGCGACGAGACCGAGGTGAGCATCGAGATACTGCGCACCGTCATCGAGGACTTGGCCGCGCGCCAGACCGCCGAGAACCGTGCGGCCACGCAGATGGTGATCCGCTCCTACAACGACCGCATCGCGCGCATCAAAAGCCGCAACGACATCGAGGACGAGCCGAACACGGCCCTGCGCCTGCAAGCGGTGCGCTGGGAGCAGGAGCTCGCGCTCAAGCTCATCGACGACGAGGAGATCTACCCCATCATCGGCTACCAGTACCTCAGCCGCCTCGCCCGCATCGAGAACATGCTGAAGCATCATCGAGGCCGCTGGTCGGCTCAGAACTTCATGCTGCGCCTGCGAGCCATAGCGCGCTCGGGATGGCACCGCATCGTCGCCGGACTGCCCGGCATCAACGTCACGGAACGCGTGCAGGCCATCCGCGATCTGCAGATGCAATGCGCCGAGCACGTGGTGGAGCGCCTGCAGCAGAAGCTGGCCTCCCCCGAATCGGACGAACCGGCCGAGGACGTCAGCACGCTCTTGCTGGAATACCAGCGTTCCATCACGGCCTTGCGCAATGCCAACCCGTCCATCACCGCCCTCACGAACACGGCAAGCAAGGCCCAAGACATCGAACGCTACGGCTTGCGCCTCGAACTCGAGCAGATCCAAGCGCGCTACGAAGACGGCGACCTGTGCCGATCCTCGTACAAGCGCCTGCGCGAGAACGTCGCCCTGATGCAGGTCGACCTGGAGGACAACGTATAAAAAAGGCCGCCCATCGGGCGGCCTTCCTTCGAACGAAACCTACATCTTGGCCGGAGCGGAAACGCCCAGCAGGTCCAGCGTCTTGGCCAGCACGATGCGCGTGGCGTCCACGAGGGCCAGGCGCGCGTTCGTCACAGCCTCCTCCTCGCCGATGACGTGGCAGTTCGTGTAGAACGAATGGAACAGCGAGGCCAGATCCTGGGCGTAGTGCGTCAAGCGGAACGCCGCGCGGTCGCGAGCCGCCTGAGCCACGAGCGGGCCGAAGTCGTCCATCTTGCGCATCAGCGCCAGCTCGGACTCGTGCGTGAGCGGCGAGAGGTCCACGTTCGCCGGGATCACCTTCGAGGCCAGCTCGTCCATCGACATGTCGCCGTTCGCGGCCGCTTCGGCATCGGCCGGGTCGGCCGCCTTGCGCAGGATCGAGCAGATGCGCGCGTGCGCGTACTGCACGTAGTACACCGGGTTCGACGCGTCCTTCTTCTTCGCCACCTCGATGTCGAAGTCGATGGGCTGGTCGGAGGACTTCGCCAGCATGAGGTAGCGGGTGGCGTCCACGCCCACCTCGTCGATGAGCTCCTCGAACGTGATCATCTCGCCCGTGCGCTTCGACATGCGCACGGCCTCGCCGTCGCGGAACAGGTTCACCAGCTGGCCGAGCATGATCTCGAGCGCGCCGGGCCAGCCCCACGCGGCCAGCATGGCCTCGCAGCGGGCGATGTAGCCGTGGTGGTCGGCGCCCCAGATGTTGATGAGGTGGTCGAAGCCGCGCTCCATCTTGTTGTAGTGGTACGCCACGTCGCTCATGAAGTACGTCATCTCGCCGTTGGCCTTGATGAGCACGCGATCCTTCTCGTCGTCGAACGCGCTGGACCTGAACCAGGTGGCGCCGTCCTCGACGTAGATGTAGCCCTTCTCGTCCATGGCCTTGAGGCTGCGGTCCACCGCGCTCAAGCCGTCCTCATCGGGCACGTACAGCGAGCGCTCAGAGAACCAGCATCCGAAGGTGGTGCCGAACCGCTCGGTCACGCGGTGCTGCTCGGCCAACTCGTAGGCATAGGCGCGCTCGCGGAAGTTCTCCATGCGCTCCTTCGGGTCGGCATCGAGCCACGTGTCGCCGTCCTCATCGATGATGGTCTGCGCGATATCCTTCACGTAAGAGCCTGCGTAGCACGCCTCGGGCATCTCCACGTCGCGGCCCAGCAGCTGCTGGTAGCGCACGGCCACCGACTCGCCGAAGTTGTCCATCTGCGTGCCGGCGTCGTTGATGTAGAACTCTTCGAACACGTCGTAGCCTGCATGGCGCATGACACGCGCCGTGGCATCGCCCAGAGCGGCCCAGCGGCCATGGCCCACGTGCAAGGGGCCGGTGGGGTTCGCCGAGATGTACTCCAGGTTGATCTTGCGCTCGCCCTCGGGAATCTCGCCCTTGCCGAAGTCGTCCTTCTCGGCGCGAGCCGCCGCCACAACGCCCTGCAGGACGGCGTTCGCCAGACGAATGTTGATGAAGCCGGGGCCGGCGATGTCGACGGAAGCGATCATGTCGTTCTCGGGCAGGTGGTCGACGATGATCTGAGCGATCTCGCGAGGATTCTTCTTGGCAAGCTTTGCCGAACGCATGGCGACGGTGGACGCCCAGTCGCCGTTGCTCTCGTCGCGCGGGCGCTCGAGAGCCGCCTCGGGAGCCTGCTCGAGCGTGAGCGTTCCGTCCTCGCACGCGGCCGCGACGGCCGCGTCGATCAGCTGTTCAAGTTGTTCGCGAATTTGCATGGTACGCATCTTTCCTTAGCGGATGGGTCTTTCGTTTACACGTCTCACGATTCTACCATGTTCCCGAGCGTTTGGGGCACGCAGCCCCCACGCGTTTCACTCGAACGCCCGTTATGCAGAAAACATACACACGACCTCGGATAATCTCCGTTTCGTTGCGCACATATGGTACAGTGACCCAGCAACCGACGAGAGAAAGGACCGGCATGGAATTGCGATTCGAGCATGGGAACTTCGATGACGCGCGCATCGTACGCACACGCGTGTTCATGGAGGAACAGGGTTTCCAGGACGAGTTCGACGACATCGACGACGATCCGCGCACCATCCACGTAACGCTTTACGACGCAAACGCCCTTGTCGGCTGCGCACGCACCTTCCCCGATCCCGACCGCCTCGATCAGCCGGGTCGCTGGGTGTTCGGCCGCCTGGCCGTGCTTCCCGAGGCGCGCCGCGGCGGCTTCGGGGCCGCGCTGCTGGCCG
>OGXN01002489.1_pt1 | contig 12851 bp, 9 predicted proteins | sample 1576281 | NCBI WGS metagenome assembly OGXN01 (sample SAMEA3541494, study PRJEB24748) | human gut metagenome | biome: human gut; feature: human-associated habitat; material: faeces | place: China | collected 2012
CCGCAAAAAATAAAATTAACACAATAATTGCCATAATCGTCGTAGACGTTTTTTCTCTGTAACGTTTCATACCATAATTGGTATACAAAAATGTTATAAGTGCTCCAATAAAAAATGTCACAAGATCCAGCCACATATAATGGTTTCCTAATATTCCCGTATACGTATAAAATACCGCTATAATTGTAAACATTCCCAATACTGTGCCGGTGACTCGGGCAGCAATAAAATTTTTAGATGCTTTTCTAATCCAGATGTATTCAATCGCACTAAAAATCAAAACAGGAAAAAATAACAGTTTTAAATGCTCCCATGTGCTTTCATTGACCGGACAGAAAAATCCAATCCATGCTTGTTTTCCGCTCCAATCATATATAAAGTGAAATACACCGCTTAATGCGCAGACCGTTAAAAATCCTATTATTTCCCATATCAATACTTTCTTTTTCATGTGATAACCTCATATCCTTACAATTTTCTTCCTACAACTTGCAGCAGACATAAATTAGCATTTGCATTTCCGGCCTGTAATATTATGTTTTTTTCACTTTGTACTGCCATATGGAGTTCCTGACCCTCCATAAGGTCAAACAAAAAGGTTTTATTGATTCCAACCTCATCCAACGATAACGATTGTAATGACGTGGTAATCCAGTTATCATTTACTTTAATTCCTACAAAATCTCCCGATGTTACACCTTGGCAAGGAGTAAAACTGTAACTGATTAAGTACGTACCACTGTTTTGAATGATAATATGTGACTGTTTGTAAATTTTTAATCCGGATACACTGGTCATACCGTCAAAATGAACCGGCTGTCCTTGCTGTTCAATCGTTTGAGAAAACAATGCATAAAAATTTCCTCTTGATAATGTTGCAGGTTCTGTGTTTGGCTGTTCAGAAACAGAGGATTGAAGTTGGGCTGAGAACATAGACATGCACTGAGGAAACGAATTTTGATTTTGCATACTGGAATAATTCACCAATAACCCCTTCTTTCTGGAGATTAGAACGTAAAGATGACCTCAATATCAGCATATGCGATTTTAGAATTATAAGTGAACCATTTGGAAAAATTTATCTGTTTAGGAATATTACCATTGACTATTAGAAAAGATTAAAGTATACTAAATACATATACAAAACGAGTATGATTCTTATTATTAAAAAGTATGTTAAGAAATATACAGGAGGCTATACAGTATGTCACAACTATTTCAATCTACTTTTCAAACTTTGACTATGGATGAAGCCAAAATCGAAATTGAGGATAATCCCAATATCATCATCGTAGATGTGCGTACTCCTGAAGAATACCAAAAAGGACATATTCCCGGGGCAATTAATATTCCTGTGGAAACGCCGCAGTTGATTACAGAAAAAATTCCGGATAAAAACGAAACTATTTTTGTATATTGTTTAAGCGGCGGACGCAGCCAAAGAGCATGTGAACTATTTGCTGATATGGGATATGGTCATATTACAGACATTGGAGGCATTCTCTTCTGGCCGGGAAATCTGGAAAAGGGGGAGTAGGATAATGAAAGTAGTTATCATAGGCGGTGTTGCCGGCGGTGCTTCTGCAGCAGCACGATTGAGACGTTTAGATGAAGACGCACAAATTATTATATTGGAACGCGGTCAATATATCTCATATGCCAACTGTGGTTTGCCGTATTATGTAGGCGGTGTTATTACAGAAGAATCCAATTTGACATTGCAAACTCCTCAAAGTTTTTATGAACGTTTCCGCATCGATGTGCGAACCAATACAGAAGCCATTGAAATTCTGGAAAAAGCAAACGATAAGTTTGATTACAAAGTATACTGGGGCTGTGATTTACAGACTGAGCATGAGAGATATCTGACCGAGCAGGTATACAAACGTCCTGTTTTCGTTACCGATTATCCAAAGGAGATTAAGGCTTTCTACATGAAGCTGAACGAAGACGGAAAGACGGTTGCGGCTATGGACTGTCTGGTTCCGGGAATCGGAGAAATTATCGGCGGAAGCCAGAGAGAGGATTCCTACGAAAAACTTTGTGCGAGAATGGATGAACTGGGACTGAACAAGGAGGACTATGACTTTTACTTAGACCTTCGTAAATACGGTTCCACCCGCCATTCCGGATATGGATTGGGATTTGAAAGATGCGTGATGTATATCACCGGTATGCAGAACATCCGTGACGTCATTCCATTCCCAAGAACTGTAAATAACTGTGAATTATAAAAAAGGAGTATTATGAAATTTTTCCATATAGCAGATGTGCATCTGGGGGCAGAGCCGGACAAAGGGTATGGCTGGAGTGCGGACAGAAGCCGGGAAATCTGGGAAAGTTTTCGATACGCAGTGCAGCAGGCCGGCAGAGAACATGCCGGTCTGTTTCTCGTTGCAGGAGATTTATTCCACAGGCAGCCCCTGGCAGGAGAACTGAAAGAAGTGAATGCCCTTTTTGCGTCCATACCGGACACAAAAGTAGTGCTGATTGCGGGAAATCATGACTATATCAAGGGAAAACCCATGAAAGAGAGAATCCAGTGGGCGCCTAATGTATTCTGGCTGGAAAATGAAGAAATGGAAGTTGTAGAATTTGCCGACCTCGGTGTGCGGGTTTATGGTTTCAGCTATCACAGCCGGGAAATTCGGGAGCCCCGCTATGAGCAGTTAAGGCCGAAAGATAATGTTTGCAAAAACATTCTTCTGGCACATGGCGGAGACGAAAAACATGTTCCCATCAGCCGCGATACCTTTCTGGGAACAAAATTCGATTATGTGGCTTTGGGGCACATTCACAAACCGCAGATATTGGAAAAAGACCGGGCAGTCTACGCAGGTTCTTTGGAACCGTTGGATAAAAATGAAACAGGTCCTCACGGATATATGAAGGGAGAACTGACTTCCCAGGGGACCTCCATTACCTTTGTACCCTGTGCCCGCCGGGAATACAAGCGAATCAAGATACAGGTAAAAGAGCAGACTACCCAGTTTTCTCTGGAAGACACTCTGGAAAAAGCCATACAGGAACGGGGAGTGCAGCACTTGTACTGCGTGACTTTAGAAGGAAACAGGGCTTTCGGAACGGAATTTCTTCCGGACAGGCTGTATCCGTTGGGAAATGTGCGGGAAATTCAGGATAATACCCGTCTGGCTTATTCTGTAGATACATTAAAGGAAAAATACAAGGGCAGCATACTGGAAACTTATATCCGGCTTCTGGAAGAAGAAGATACAGAAGAATGGAAAAAGGCATTGGGTTACGGTGTGGAAGCACTTTTGGAATCCGGGGAGGAAATGCCATGATTTTAAATAAATTGCTGCTGAAAAGTTTTGGGAAATTTCAAAACCGGGAAATTGTTCTGAAGGAAGGTATCAATGTTGTGTATGGAGAGAATGAAAGCGGAAAATCCACCATGCATACCTTTCTTCGTGCCATGTTCTTTGGTTTGCGCAGAATGAGGGGGAAGGCTTCCCGGACAGACACTTACACCCGTTATAAACCATGGGGAGAGAACGCCCGGTATGAGGGGATTCTCTGGTTTACCTGCGGAGAGAAACGATTTCGGCTGGAGAGAGATTTTTCTGTACCCCAGTCCCCGGCAACACTTTTCTGCGAGACGGATGGGGAACTTTTGTCTGTTGCAGATGGGGATTTGGATATGCTGCTGGGCAATATATCAGAGACAGTGTTTCAAAACACGGTGTTTGTTCCCCAGGCAAAAAGCCGGACCGAGGAAGGCTTATATACGGAACTCAGAGACTATCTGGCAGATTTTCAGGGAACCGGAGATATTCGTTTTAACCTGGAAGGCGCAGAGGAAATTTTAAAAGGCAGGAAAAAGTTCTGGGAACAGAAGGAAAAAGAAGAACAGCAAAAGAAAGAACAGGAAGAAACCAGAATCCGCTATAAAATACAACATGAGCAGGCGGAAATGGAAAATCTGGAAGAGAATCTGAAAAGTCTGGAAAAAAACAGCGGTATGTTAAAGGGACAGACGGCAAAATTGGAGAGAGCGGAGCGAGAAGCAGAAAAGCAGAAAAAAAGCAGCAGGAGATTTCAGACAATCTGGCGAATTTGGACGGTTTTTCTGGCTGTAATTGCCATGCTGGGAATTGGAAACAGGATTTCTTTTGCTGTCATGGCTTTTCTGCTCTGTCTTCTTCTGGCAGCAGGAGCAGGACTCTGGTTTTATGAGAAGCGGCAGACCTTTACGGAAGATGCTGGGAGAGAGGATGCTGAAAATTATGCGCGTATTCGGGAACGGCAAAAAGTTCTTCTGGAAAGTCAGCGGGAGAGAGTAACGAGGCTGGAGAATCTGGAAGAAGAATATCGGGAACTGCGGCGGAACAATGAAGCGCTTCTTCGTATTCGGAAAGAAATCCGAAGCATAACCCTGGCCATGCAGAAACTCCAGGAAGCGGCAAAACGGATGCAGGGATTTACCGGAGGAATTCTGACCCGGAAAATGTCAGAAGCAATCAGCGGCATTACCGGGGGAAAATATAGACAGGTTGTATTGGACAAAAATTTTCAGATTTACCTGGATACGGAGGAAACATGTCTGGAACTTCATCAGGTCAGCTATGGGACAGCAGAGCAGGTATATCTGTCTCTTCGCATGGCCTGCCGGGAAATTTTATGCCGGGAGGAGGAACTTCCTCTGGTGCTGGACGAGACTTTCGCCATGTACGATCGTAGACGCCTTTTAGAAACCTTGAAATATATCAGTCAACGAAATTCTCAAGTGATTCTTTTTAGCTGTAATAAAAGGGAAATAGAGATTTTGGAAGAGGCCGGGATACCGTTTCATTGTATAGAACTTTAATACGTATTACATGGGGCTTCAGAACATAAGGTGAATATTCCCAAATCACAGTTCTCAGCATATACTATAAAAACATTGTGAATGCATAAGGGATGCAGAGAAATGAAAGAGTATGTATCCACATCATTGGAAACCCATTTGTTTTTTGGAAGAATTATGAAAGAACACGCGCTGTTTCTTCTGGCTGCTTTTCCGGCAGGAGAAACGGAATATAAAAGCAAAGCAGACTGCTTCCGCGAACAATTTGAAAAAGTACTGGAGCAGACCGTACGCCTGGCAGACGGAATGGTAAGCGAAGAGGTTTTAGATTCCGGGGAAGTGTTCACGGAATTTACGGAAATGGCAGAGCGGCAGACCAGGAAACTGACTCAGATTCCCATTGATATCCGTATTACCCAGGCAGAAAAGAAACTGCGGGCAGGCTGCGGAAACTGTCCGGACAGGAGAATGACACAGCAGATACAGTGTTTGAACCGGAAAGTTCTTCATCTGTTAAATGGTTTGATTGCGTTTAAAAAGAAAATATTGCAGGAGGTTCTTGCTTGTAATCTGTATACGGCAAATTATCCGCTGCTCATTGAACATATTATCCGGGAGGCAAAATTATACCGGCAGACCATTACAGCGCTGGAACAAAAGGGGTGTATGATGTCCCAGGATTTAAAAGCTGCAGAGCAATTTTGGAATCAGATTATGATGGAGCATGCGTTGTTTATCCGCGGGCTGCTTGACCCCACAGAATGTGAACTGATAGAAAAGGCAGATGCTTTTGCCGGGGATTACTGCAGTCTGCTGGAAATGGCAAGAAAGCAGGATTGCCGGACTGTGGTTCAACTGACGGGAAAAACACTGGAAACAACGGAGAAGTACCGTGATTTTAAAGCAGCAGGTGCAAAAAGAATTACGGGCTGTAGTATACGTTCCGTAATCCTTCCTCTGTTGGCAGACCATGTCCTTCGGGAAGCAAATCATTATCTCCGTATTCTGGAAGAAGAGGGGTAAAAGAGGGCAGGTAACTCCCTATTGTTCCTATGTTCTTTTTGTGCTACAATCAAACCACAAAAGAGGAAAGCACAGTACGAGAAGGAATATGCCCATGGGATTACTGGATTATTTTTGGGGAGCGAGGAAAAAAACAAAGGCGAATGTGAAAAAAGAGGTTTCCGGCAAATGCCAGGAACTTTTGCAGTGGAGCGGGTATTGGAATCAGCTTGTGGATGCAGACCACTATATTTCACGCAAAGAGTATCAGGCAGAACTTCAGCAGTATACGGAAACTATGAGATTTTTTCATTCTCTGGACGAAAACGATATTCTGGAGGATTATTGCGCAAAAAACGGGTTTGATGCCAGCCAGGCCAGAGACTTGTATCACAAATATGAGCAGGCAGATAAGCTTGTGGAAGCAGCAAACGAGGCATATCTTGCAGCCCGGCTCATAGAAGAGAAAGAATATCTGGATCATATTCTGAAGGATGTAGACCCGGTGATTCGTCTGGATGATGACCAACGGCGGGTTGTTCTTTCAGACGAGGATTACAGTCTGGTGGTGGCCGGAGCCGGGGCGGGAAAAACAACGACGGTTGCGGCAAAGGTAAAATATCTGGTGGAAAAGCAGGGAATCGACCCCAGCCAGATTCTCATTATTTCCTTTACCAACAAAGCGGTGAAGGAATTGCGGGATAAAATTAATGAGAATCTGCAGATTCCCTGTCCCATCGCGACTTTTCATTCCACGGGGAATGCGATTCTGCATAAAAATAATCCCGAGCAGCTCAACATTGTGGATGGAAGTAAACTCTACTATTGTGTGCAGAATTATTTCAGAGAGAAAATTCTAAGGGATCCAAGTGTGGTGGACAGTCTGATTCTATTTTTCGCCTCTTATTTTGATGCTCCTTACGAAGGGGATGATATCAATCACTTCTTTCATCACATGGCCAATGCCAATTATGCGACTATGCGGAGTGAATTGAACGATTTCAAGGAAGAGATTATTGACAGAAGGAGCAAAAAGAAAACTACCATTCAGAATGAAACGGTGCGTTCCATTCAGGAAGTAGAGATTGCAAATTTTCTGTATTTAAACAGCATAGATTACGTTTATGAACCGATTTATAAATACAATATTTCCATGGCGAAAAAGCCCTATACGCCGGATTTTATGATAAAACAGGGGGAGCATATTGCTTATCTTGAACACTTTGGCATTACGGAAGACGGAAAGAACTTTCTGTATGACAAAGAAGAACTGGAAGCGTATAAGAAAGCGATTAACGATAAAGTTCTTTTGCACCGGAAACATCACACAGAACTTCTTTATACCTTTTCGTCTTTCCGGGACGGCAGAAGTATTTTCCAGCATTTGGAAGAAAGCCTTGTGCAGCATGGTTTTACGTTAAAGCGGCGTCCAAATGAAGAAATTGTCAGGAAGCTGGTGGACTCGGAGGAAAATAAATACATCCGCCGTCTTGTGTTTCTGGTGACGAACTTTATCAGAAATTTTAAAACCAACGGGTATGATGAAAGGGATTTCGACAGACTGGCTCTGACAACGGAAAATGTAAGAACAAAGTTATTTCTGGACATTACCCATGCCTGTTTTTTGGAATACAAGAAATTTCTGGTTGAAAATCATGCCGTGGACTTTGAGGATATGATTAACGAGTCTGTGCGGGTTCTCACCGAAGTAAAGGACATGAAGCAGAAACTGGATTTCAAATATTTGATTGTAGATGAATATCAGGATATTTCCAGGCAGAGATTTGATTTGGTGCAGGCTTTTTCAGAAGTAGCGGATGCCAAAATTATGGCTGTGGGAGATGACTGGCAGTCTATCTATGCATTCAGCGGTTCAGACATTACCTTATTTACCCAATTTGAGGAGAAAATGGGTTATGCAAAGCTGATGAAAATTGTAAGGACGTATCGAAATTCTCAGGAAGTCATTGATATTGCGGGAAATTTTATTCAGAAAAATACGTCACAAATCAGAAAGTCTTTGATTTCGCCAAAACATATGGAAGAACCGGTTATTATTTATACTTATGACAGCCGGGCAAAGGACCCTAAGGCAGACCGCAGAAGCGGGGCAGCCTATGGGGTAGCTTATGCGGTTCAGACGGCCCTGGAACAGATTATGAAGTATGAGCAGCAGGAGGAGAAGAAAGACAAGAAATCCAGTATTTTGCTGTTGGGAAGATTTAATTTTGATGGGGACAGGCTGGCCAGGACGGGACTTTTCGAGTACATCAGCAGAGGCTCGAAGGTGAAATCTGTCAAATATCCGGATTTGGATATTACCTTTATGACCGCGCATGCTTCAAAAGGTCTGGGATATGACAATGTCATTGTCATAAACGGACGTAATGAAACGTATGGATTTCCAGCCAAAATTGAAGACGACCCGGTACTGTCCCTGGTAATCAGAGAAGACCGGAGTATGCAGTATGCAGAGGAGAGAAGACTTTTTTATGTAGCTATGACCAGAACGAAGAACCGGGTATATTTCATTGCACCGGAACAGAATCCTTCGGAGTTTTTACTGGAAATCAAACGGGAGTATAAAAATGTCTTTCTGCGGGGGAAATGGTCGGAAGAAAAGCCGGAGATATCCGGCAAATATAAATGTCCAATCTGTGGATTTCCTCTTCAGCTGAAATATAAGCCTGCCTATGGACTGCGCCTGTATATCTGCACCAACGAACCGGAAATCTGCAGTTTTATGACCAGCAATCTTCGCGGAAAAAAACTTTCGATTATGAAGTGCCCCGATTGCCAGGATGGTTATCTGGTGGTGAAAACTCCAAAAAATCAGAGCCAGTGCTTCCTTGGCTGTACCAATTATAAAGTCAACGGTCAGGGGTGCAACAAGACGATTTCCATGCGGGAATATTATAAAATGATGGAATATCCTCTGTCGGAATTGGAAGGGACGGCTCATGAAAAGATGGCATCTGCCCAACCGAGACCAGGAGATAACTGGGAACAGGATATTATGGAGATTACCAAAAACAAGAAGGTGGACGAGTCCGGGTATCCTGTGTATAAGGACCACAATATTCTGGAAATTGCAGGAACTGTGCTGCAGTGTCTGGTTCATATCAGTGAAAAGAAATTTTACGGTGAAACCATACTCATCGGAAGCTTATGCGGTTCTTCGGATAAGAGAATTCTTCAGGACGGGCTGGAAAAATTGCCGGAATACGGGAAGCTTTCTTATCTGGGCCGAAGCAATGTCCGGAAAGTAGTGGACTGGCTTTTGGAGCAGCATTATATACTGGAAACAAAGGGAGCCAATCCGGTTCTGCATATTACCAATGAGGGACTGCATTATAAAGAGCATATGACGCCGGGGAAGATGAAAGGGCTTTTGAAGGTGCTGGATGAGGGATCATTCATTTGAGCTTTTAGTTTAGAAGATAGGTCTGTTCAAAATAAACCAATCAGAAAAAATCTCTGTACATTTTCTGCCCTCCATGCTATCATAAACAAAGAAATACCCATACAGCAGGCAGTTTGACAGGTCTGTAAATACAACTTGTACAGAGGGAAAAAATATGGAAATTCAGGAAAAGATGAGAAAGCCGATGTTGGAGGCGAAATATCTGAATGTGGAAAATACAGACAGATATCGCCCTATCATCCGGCTTTTTTATTTAAAATATGAAAAACTGAAATACTGGCTTTATCAGGAAGAGGTTTTTGAAGAATTAAAAGAAGACCCGTATTTTGCGGATTATACCATGGAACAGTGCCAGCAGGACCTTACAGCCCTGGCCTCCTGGGGAAACCTGGTTACCATTCAGGATACCAGAAAGGTGACGACCATTGAAGAGTTCAAGAATAAAAAGTTCCGGTACCAGTTGTCGGAGACAGCCGTGGAAATCGAGCGTATGGTCATACGAATCGAAAATCTGTTTATTGAAGGCTCTTCACTGGAACCGACTCTGTTGGAGCGGATTCGGATCAATCTGGGAAAACTGGAAGAAATGTCTGTAAAAGAGGATGAAAAACTTCATGCCTGGTGGAACGATTTGAACAATGATTTCATTCGGTTAAACCAGAACTATCAGGATTATATGCGGGAACTGAACAGTGTAAAAGCAGAAGAGATGATGAAAACCAGGGAGTTTCTTTTATTCAAGGACCGCTTAATGGAATATCTGCGTTCCTTTGTGAAAAGCCTGCAGGTGAACGTGACGGCTATTGAACAGGAACTGCGGAAGGTGCAGGAAGAAACTGTGAAGGATATTCTGAAGAAAGTCACTGCTTATGAGCTTTCCATTCCTCGTATGGATGTGGAAATTGATGAACAGATGATTTACGAAAAAATGAGCGGCCGCTGGGAAAGTATGGTGGAATGGTTTGCAGGAAAAGACGGACAGGAATCGGAAGCCGGGAAGGTGTTTGATACCACCAACGAGATTATTCGGAAAATTACCCGCTATGCAACCCGCATCAGCGAGATGAGCAATCAGGGCTCCAACCGGCGGGAGGAATATAAAAAGGTGGCACAAATGTTTGCCAAATGCAGAGATCTTTTTGAGGCGCACCGTCTGGCAGCAGTGGTTTTTGGCGTGGAAAAACCGCTGCATTTAAAGGGCGAAATGCCCAGGGAAACAGATAGTATTAACAGCGGTGTGTATGAAGAGAATCCTCATGTAGTTACGGTAACTCCAAGAGTCCGCACCTATCGGGAAAGGGCGAAAAGGAGTGGGATTATAGACCGCTCAGAAGAGAAAGAAGCCATGCGTAAGGCTGAGATACAGAGGCTGGAAAAGGAACGGAAATTATTAAGAAGTTACATCAAAAACGGCCGGCTGGAGTTTGCAAATCTTCCGGTGATTGAGCCTTATGTGCGGGATATGTTTCTTCTGTGGATGTCTAAGGCACTGGAGAAGAAAAACCACAGGGCTAAGACAGAAGACGGTCAGATTTACTATATTGAACAGACCGATACCAAGGAATACTGTACATTAAAATGCACAGACGGAGAGTTTCAAATGCCTTGTTATACCATGGTATTTGAAGAAAGGGAACAGGAAATATGAAGGTACTGGAAGTGTTGCTGAACCGCAGATGGATTCTGAAATCCAGGGAGCGGGAATTGTATTATCAGGTAAAAGAAGCACTGGCATCCGGAGAGGAAAAGAAGTTTTTAAGAGAAAAGCTGGGGTATCAGGTGCTGATCAATCCCTATATGATTAAGGTGGAAAAACTGCCGGCAGTTCCGGAAAACTGGATGGGAATCTCAGACTTTCGTGACCCCATTGAGTATGTATTTTTCTGCCTGGTTCTCATGTTTCTGGAGGATAAAGAAGCAGAGGAGCAGTTTGTGCTTTCGGAACTGACGGAATATGTGCAGAGTCAGTATGAGAAGGAGCAGATTGACTGGACCATTTACCGCTACCGCCGCCATATGATAAAGGTGATGAAATACTGTGTGGCTTGCGGTATTCTGGATGTAAATGACGGAAGTGAAGAGGGATTTGCAAAGGATGATACCAGTGAAGTCTTGTATGAAAATACAGGTGTTTCCCGGTATTTTATGAAGAATTTTACCCAGGACATTATGGGATATACAGCGCCAAAAGACTTTGAAAAAGAAGAGTGGATTGACTTAAACGAGGACCGGGGAATTGTCCGCAGACAAAGAGTTTACCGAAGACTTCTGATGACCATGGGCATGTACAAAGACACAGATACAGAAGAAGATTTTGCCTATGTGCGGAATTACCGGAATATGATACAGGGCGAATTATCGGAGTTATTTGAATGTGAACTGCAGGTACACAGCAGCAGTGCTTTTCTGATTTTGGGAGAAAATTGCAGGCTTGGACGGACTTTTCCGGAAGAAAATACGTTGTCCGATATTGTGCTGCTTTTGTATCAGCTCTTGCAGGAAGAAATCCGGGAAGGGAAAATTGAGGTGTCTTTGGACGAACAAATCCGCCTTCCAAAAGAGAATTTTCAGCGGCTTATAGAGAAATGCAAGGAGCGGTTTGGGGCTGGTTTTAATAAGACGTACCGGGAAATGACCTTTGCAGAGTTTTACCGGGAAGTCTATGACTATATGGAAAATCTGATGATGATAGAGCAGGCTTATGGGGATGTATGCATCAAACCTGTGGCAGGAAAAATTGTGGGAAGATACCCGGAAGACTTTAGGAAAGAGGGAGGAAACGATGAATAGTGGGAAGTGGCAGATAAACAAAGTGGGACTGGTGGATTTCTGGTACTATGATGAGGAAGCCTTTGATTTTTCGGAAGGACGCATGCTGTTAAGAGGCGCCAATGGTTCCGGAAAATCGGTTACCATGCAGAGCTTTATTCCTCTTTTACTGGATGGAAATATGCGTCCGGAGCGCCTGGACCCCTTCGGTTCCCGTGCAAGGAAGATGGAGAATTATCTTCTGGAAGAAGGGGATGAGCGGGAGGAAAGAACCGGTTATCTTTACATGGAATTTAAACGGCTGGAGAGTGAAGAATACCTGACTTTGGGGCTGGGAATCCGTGCAAGAAAGAATAAAAAGCTGGAATCCTGGTATTTTTGCATTACAGACAACCGACGAGTGGGGCGGGATATTTTTCTGTATAAAGATGTGGAAAACAAAATCACCTGTTCAAAAATAGAGTTGAAAAACAGGATTGGAGAGGGTGGAAAGGTCATGGAAACCCAAAGCGAATATACCGCCTGCGTCAACCGTCTGCTCTTTGGATTTGAAACTCAGGAGGAATATAAGGAACTTCTGGAACTGCTGATTCAGCTTCGTACTCCGAAACTCTCCAAGGATTTTAAACCTACGGTTATCAACGAAATTTTGAGCAGTTCGCTGCAGACCTTGTCGGAAGATGATTTGCGGCCTATGTCTGAGGCCATTGAAAATATGGATAATCTGAAAACCAACCTGGATACCTTAAACGAGAGTATCCGTGGGGCCAGGCAGATTGAGAAGGTCTATGACCAGTACAATCAGATTGTGCTGTACGACAAAGCCCTGCTGTTTGCAGATGTGGGAAA
>OGXN01002494.1_pt1 | contig 12829 bp, 9 predicted proteins | sample 1576281 | NCBI WGS metagenome assembly OGXN01 (sample SAMEA3541494, study PRJEB24748) | human gut metagenome | biome: human gut; feature: human-associated habitat; material: faeces | place: China | collected 2012
ACGTAAAGGGCGTGATTTCCGGGGCCTTAGCGGCGGCAGCTTGCTGCTGACGCTTAGGGGGATGTTCTTCAGTTATTTCAGCAACACCAGGGAACTTAACACGGTAGCTTGTATCTAACAGTTTGTGGTGATTAGCTACCACCACTACAGCAGAGTGAGCCGCTCCCTTCGCTTAATGGACTGACCCCGCTCTGGTAGACGATCCTGCCCTATAGTTTGGAGTGCCCCCGAGCCCGTAGACAAATCTGCCCTATAGTTTGAGCATAGGAGGAGAGTATGGGCACACCACGATTTACCCCTGAATTTAAGGAAGAAGCCGTCCGTCAAATAACGGAACGCGGTTATACCGTCGCCGAAGTATCTGACTGTCTGGGCGTCTCTGCACACAGCCTCTACAAGTGGCTACGGGCTATCAAACCTGATAACAGCGTGCAGCATCCCCGAATTTGAAGCTGATGACGGTAGCATTGTACCGACTTACAAGAGTCTTATGGCCTACTCAGAATCATAAGAGCACGGCGTGCTTCAGCTGTAAGACCAAGCACTACAGAAGCTACTCATTGGATGAAGGACGTCGATGTCTACCATTAATAGGTGTTCTCATCTACATGTGAAGGCTGTACCTTGATAATATTAATTATCATTCACGATATTGGTGTTGTCATGAAAACGGGATTTATCAGTACGATCTTCCTGTGCGGTATGCTTCTGGGGTGTTCCAGCCCCGCTAAAAACCCGCATCCAAAGCTGCTATATTCGCCAACCCCTGCATATCCGTATTACGCACTGGCTAACAGGATTGAAGGATATGTGACGGTTAGATACAACCTAGGTGCTGACGGGAAGATATCAAAGGTTTGGATCCTAAAATCAGAACCTCAACACCTCTTCGACTCTGCAGTCATTGCGGCAATGGCACAATGGCGTTATGAAACCAATAAACCGAGTCAAGCCTTAACAAAAACAATATATTTTAAACTCCAGGCTCCGTCCAACTAAATTTTACATGGAAAATAGGAGTTTATGTACTGGGAGTCAGAAAGACTACTTTACAGACCAGTAATTATGTCCGACGTGGAAGCGCTGTTTCGCATATATGGTGACGAAAGAACGCACGCGTTTAACCCACGTGGGCCACACCGGGACATCGAGCAAAGTCGCAGTGTTATCCTGCAGCGAACTGCAGATCGTGAGCTATACGGGTTTGACGACTGGGCTGTCTCTGAAAAGACGGCTCCAGAACGAATCATTGGATTTGGAGGCGTATTTGTCAGCCATTTCAATGGCCGACAAACGAATAATCTGGGCTACCGGTTTGAACCAGAATCATGGGGGAAAGGTTATGCAACTGAACTTTCCTGTCGAGCTTTGATATATGGATTTGACGAGCTAAAACTGCCTGAAATTGTCGGAGTGACACGCGAAAATCATATCGCCTCCCGCCGCGTTCTTGAAAAAGCAGGTTTGCTGTTTACCCAAAGGGTGGACAATCCGGAGGACCCCCCGGCTAACCTGATGTTCACTCTGACTATAGAGCAATGGAAGAGGTTAAAACGACAGGCTTGAGGCATGGTTACAGCTTTTGACTACTTAATGTTATGTCCGCTAATTGCCTTCTGCTCTGGAGTGTAGTTAATGCGAGTTCTTCGTTTCATTGCAACGTCCCCCTTGATTAAGGATAGCGTTGCATCGACCCATTGAACTCACAAGGCATACCTGATGATGGATGGTATCAATCAGCTCATGAAAGCACTGGCGGAAGAGGGTTATGCACCACGGTAAGGATGGTTGTTCGTCGTCAGAATCCCTCTATTATAGAGTCCTGTACTGCCTGACGAAGACAAAGGAAATCAGATGATGCAAGTAGCTGATATTTTTGATTTATTCATTAAACTTACGCCATCGGGACTGGCATTACTGGTGTGGGCGTATGGGGTTTATAATCAGTTTTCACTGAAGAAACTGGAAGCCATGCAGTTGCAGAAAAGGTGGCCTGAGCTGCCTGACGGTTTAACCATACAAGACAAAAAAGAAGCACTCCACGCGATGATTTCTGCGGAGGAAAGGAAAACCAGAGCATCGTTTAAAATGGCGATTTTCTTTACTGCCATCGCCATTTTCTGGACAGTTTATCTCTGAGAAATAAAGACAGGCCCTGTCGCGCTGACAGGGCCTGTCTTTTCAGACGTGAATACCACGCAACGTATCAATCAGTGTAGGCTCACGCTCGATGAGGCAGAGCATTTTCAGCGCTATACCCGACGGAATACGCCGTTGCTGTTCCCAGCTGCGGACAAGGTCAACGCTGGCACCCACCACTTCTGCAAATTCAGCCTGTTTCATGCCGGCATGTTTACGAATGGCTTTCACATCTGGCAGTGTATGGCGGTGAACCTGTTCTGCAGCGGGCTGGATCTGGCCATTTTCAATGGCCACCATTTCCTCCATGCTGCTGATCAGGGCATCAAAAAGTTTCTTTTCCATAAATTTTTCCTCGTTATGGAGAGGCCTGCCACCATTTGAGTGGCGCCATTACTTCAGCTGCTGTGTTAATGCCTTCATAACGGCTTTTTCTTTCTCGCTGAGATCATCTTTCGCATTCTTCGGGTATATCAGCAGCAGATACAGTCTGCCGCTGGCAAGACGAACGTAGTAAATCACCCTGACCCCACCTCGCTTACCCATCCCCGGGCGCCCCCAGCGAATCTTCCTGCATCCACCGGTATGACTGATTGTGTCACCCCGATCATGGGCTTCCAGTAAATAGGTCTGCAGTTCGCGGAATTCATCATCATCCATGAGCTCCTTACGCAGTCCACTGAAAGCGCTGGTTTCAACAAACTCCAGATAGTTCATCCCTCTGGCTCCTTTAGCTTTCTGGTGCCAATAATACTGGTACCACGTACTAAAATCAATCTTTTTAGTACCCTGTACTAAAATCGAGGTTACCAGGGTTACACGATGCTGGTTTTTATGTTTCTCTGGGCAACCCTCCCCGCTGGGAGCCGCCGGCCCACGAAATCAGATATCTCGGTGCGCGCCTGCTACGGCGGGACGTTCTGCTGGGTGATGAACTTCGTGAGGCGAACAGACTAGAAAAATACCTGTCCACAGACACACCTGCAGAGATTATTAGTTCCTGCATGCATATGGCGCAGCAGCTGCGCGAGGAGATAAGTAATATCGAGCGGCAGATTAAAGCGCATATCAAAGCCAGCCCTGCACTGAGGCGTGATAATACACTGCTGACCTCAATTAAATCTGTTGGTCCCCAGCTGGGGATGCATATGCTGGTCGTGCTTCGCAGTCATGACTTTGCATCAGCAGAACAGGCTGCCGCATTTCTGGGCGTGGTGCCGATCGAGAAACGCTCAGGCACATCGGTTCGTAGCCGGCCCGGATGTCGAAAATCGATCCACCTCAGTTGAGAGCGAAGCTTTACATGTCTGCACTGTGCGGAAAAATCTACAATAAGCGAAGCGTAATATTACGACGAGATGTGCCTGCGGGGTAAACCTAAAATGGTGGCCATTGGCGCGCTGATGCGGAAACTGGTGCACTGGTGTTATGGCGTCCTGAAGACCGGGATCGTTTTTAATGACGAAGGCCTGAAACAAGTACTGTCAATCTGACTGTACCAGGCTGGCATTAAACTCAAAGTAACGCTCACAGCAGTAAGTGAGTGTAGTCCGCTATGAGCGAAAAGCTGACATTCAGCTTCCGCTTATGAGTAGAATAATGGCTTTAGAGAAATGAGGAATCTGAACTTTATATAAAATCCTTTAACTCCTCAGCATTAATGTTCGCCAGCATTGAAGCTTTCAAGTTTGGGGATGATGCGAGATACCTCGAGATCAGGTTGAATCCTGCGGTATATCCTAGCCACCTGGGCAAATCTCCTGTTCCGAAAAACCAGGCATTATGGTCGTAATCAGTGCGATGCCAGTTTTCAAGCATTTGTGGATAGTAGGGCTGAATAGTATCGGATTGGAGGCTTTCCCAAGGCTCAGGTTCACCACCAAAAAGCTCAATAGAAAAATGCCCGGCAAGCCCTTCTGAGACTAACACCTCTCCCAACGTTGAGCCATATCCCGGCCCTGTCCACCTAACTGCATGGTGCAGTTCATGCACAAACATTCGTTCAATAGAGTGCGCATCATTTTTGCAAAATGCAGAATTTTCAGGATCAACAGTTATATAGATAACGCCAGCTTCAGGGCAAAAACCAAGATGCCCTTTTTCCGGGATGACAAACTTCCCAGCTTTAACCACCACATCCAGTGAATGAATCGGCATTAACCTTTTGGCTTGTTCGTAGGTATCAGTCAGGTTTATTTGAAGCCATTCACAGTGAGCGGTGAGTTTCTTCTGCGCATTCAGAATGTGGAGATTCATTTGAGACATTACGGTACCACGCCAAAAGCGTCACTAAATCGCCACACATTAACACACAAAGCGAATGTCATGGTGTTGCTCAACAGTTGAGGGCCAAACCATTAACAGCAATGTCCGCATTTGGCACAAAGCAGACGTTAAGATTTACAGCATCGGGAAGCTTCTGGATGCCGCGTCAGCGACATGGAGGCGCCAGATGAGGTTACATGTGTCTGTGGAGTCAAATGGCGCCGAAAGCCCGGCGTAGCCGGTTACCTGGCTATAAATTCTGCCACCCTCCCCTGATTAGCCTTAACCCGCTAACAGCAATGAAGAAGTTAAAGTAATCCCTTTTAACCCCGGTGAGCGGGCTTTACGGCGTTTACGACGTAAAGGGCGTGATTTCCGGGGCCTTAGCGGCGGCAGCTTGCTGCTGACGCTTGGGGGATGTTCATAAAAAATTTCAGCGATACTAGGGAACTTAACAAGGTAGCTTGTATCTAACCGTTTGTGGTGATCAGCCACCACTTCTGAAGCAGTGTGAGCCGCTCCCGTTCAGCAAAGAACGTAAAAAAACCGACTAACGGCGGTTTAGCTGTCTGGTCAGGAAGTTGCGCTTGCGAGCCGAGCTGCAAATCCAATGAAGAACATCCCTACCAGCGCGTTTCCGATGGCCGATAACCTCCGGTTCCCTTTCAGACGGCTTAACAGGTAAGAGCCGCAGAAAACGAGGAAGCCGAAATAAACGAGAGTGATGCCTGGCCTCGCTGGGGTCAGTTTGGATATAGAGAATTATTGTACGGTAAGCCTGTATTTTGAACAGGCTTACCTCTCGCAATGATGTACTCCCGCGCTATACGCCGTTTCCCGTGAATTTTCCTTAATCGGATAACCTAAATGCGATACAGCAAGAGCGGTGACTTAAAAGCGATCGTAGTTGAGGCAAAATCAATCCCTTACGCATCAATATTGGTTAAATAATGCGCTTAACGTACAAAAGTTTCCGATATCCAAACTGACCCCTCGCTGAGCGTGCGTTGCGGATCATCCGCGAATGTTACGCCAACTCTGGCCCGACATTAACCTGCAAGAAGCTTGTTGAGATTCATGATCTTTAGGAAGATCACACCAAAGGCATTGAGGCTCTGCCCCGGATCTCACCTGGCATCATATTTTGCTGAACGGGCATTACACATCAAGAGAAACAATGAGATTATTGACCTGGATGCGCTGGTACCGGGCTGAAACTGAGATGACGAAAAAATTTGAGGTTCCGTCGTAGAACCCCAAACTGGGCCAAAAAAAAATTTAAGTCAGATGTAATCTGTCAGACACCTGTATAAATAACCGGTAACTGTCAGATCAGGCCTGAGCTAATACAGATAAATTCCGTTTGCCAAGCGATCCCTCCTAAGTCCAATCCTGGTAACCGTTTTCGTGAATCCAGACAAGCCCCGCAGGACAAGCATCAGATAAAAACCAATACCCATTAAAAGCGCCACACTCCATCTCTTCAGGCGAATTTGGGAAACTTTCTCTAAATTTAGAGATCTGTTCTTTTATTGTACCAGTCCAGAACACGCCCCCGTTTCCAAACTTTACTTTCCCCTCATACATCAAACGCTCGATAAACCAGAAAAATAACTCTTTCTCTTCATCAAATGACAGCGTTATCTTACCTGATAGGCTAGCTGGGTGAATGTTTTCCCAAATCGTAACCATTGATGCCCCTTCAAGGGCTTCCTTCCTTTTTTCATATTCATCATTCGTAATCATATATAACCCCCTATCTAAACTTGATTTCAAACTTGTTGTCAGAGAGGTTTGAAACTTTATTTATATCTTTATTCCCTATAATATCAATTGTCCATCGAGCTTTAGACTCTTGCGCACTAGTAGAATAATTTCTCAAATTTATAATTTTTCCGTCATACTTAGCGTAGTACACAACACCTTTTGCGTTTCTCACCTCGATAAGAGGTATGCCTCCAGTAAGTGATTGTGCATAAGTATAGATATCTTTCTCATTAAGTGCTTCTGAAGCAAAAACTTTTGTTGTTCCTTTCCTGTTACTTCCTCCATCGCCCAACACTTGTGCTATGGACTTGCCAAAAATATTAATATTACCATCTGGTTGTGATTTATCGAAGAGTTTAACTAACTGGCTAGTATTAACTTTCTGAATATCACGTACATAATCTGCTGTTTTCGTTGACAAACCGGTACCTGCAACCGTTTCGCCTTTAATAAATCCGGCAACAGGCTGAATATTTAGTGTTTTTGTTATATTCAGTTCATCGTAGGCCTTCACCAACTGCTGTGAAAGCTTTTTCAGGCTGTCTTCGGTTTTACCCAGAATCAATGTGCTGCCGGTCGTTACAGCGCCTGTACCAATGAAGGCCTCTGGTGCCACAATATCTGCCGCATAAATACCCGCCTGATTCAGGCAGAGCGCAGGATTTGTTTTACAACCGGCGATAACCAGTCTTGCTGCCAGAACCAGCTCGGGTGCCGCACCAACCAGAGTCATGCCACCTGCGGTCAGCGCCATACCTCCACCGCTTGCAGCTGCCACGATAATCGCCGCTTCCCGCCGGGCCTGAACGCGTTTAGCTGCTTCCTTATCCCCTTTATCTGCCGCCAGAATATCCCGCTGATTATCCAGGGCATACTGTTGCAACATATGCTCCGTCATATTGTAACGGTAAACATTTTGCGCGCTGTCCGCACCGCTGTATGCGCCTTCGGGCGTATGCGTGGTCAGCGCGCCGGTCAACGCGCCAATCACGCGGGCCGTTTGCTCTTTTGCCTCATTACCGTTTAGCGCTTCCTGCAGACGTTGCAACTGGCGCTCTTGCTCATTCAGATTAGCGGGTTCGAACAGCGTGCTCTGCATCACGACGCCGGCCAGTTCCGCCGCCAGGGCGCCAGCGGCCGCGCCTTTACCATCACCCCGCCCGATTTCCGCGCTGATGCCAGCAAGGACCGCATGGCTGACCGATTTTCCGGCCACGCCTAACACTTCACCGTTGTCCCCAATCAGCCCTGCGCCTTCGGCCTGAACCTGATTACCAATATTTGATAACAGCGCATTGACCAGATTGTCCTTAAAGCTGCCGCCATTGATGCCGGTGTTCAGGCTGGAGCTGATAACCGACTGCCCGGCCACACGCTGGACAACCTTGCTCCCCCCCTCATCCTTTGTCAGAGCCGGCAGACGCGCCTTGTCCGGCGACACACTGACGTTCATCACCTCATCGAATCCGGCCAGCGCCCCGCCTATAGCCATGGAGGTGGCCAGCGATTTGACCGAACTGCTGCTTCCCAGTGCAGACAGGGTTTTTGACAGATTTCCCTGATTTTCAACCAGCGCAACCGCCGCCTGGGAAACCAGGGATGTCATACCCGCATAGGCTGAGCCATACACTGCAGCGGAAGCCGTTGCACCCGTGACGCCGGTTGCTGTGATCGCGCCGCTTCCAGCCAAAGCAGCGAGCCCCGTTCCGGCAGTCACTGCAGCAGCCGCTATCGCAATCACCGCGGCGACAGCCGGATTCAGGATCTGGCTTTTATAGTTCCAGCTGTCGTAGGCATCCTTGACCTCGTTCCACTGTACGTCATTGCGGGTGTTCAACCCATTTAGCCATTCGGTACCCGGCTGAACGCCGAGTGCGGTAATGGCTCCCTGCAGCGCCTGACCATTTTTGGTTTTAACATCAGCACTGATGCCGCTTGCCGCATCTACCGTCAGCTTACCGCCGGCGTAAACGGAAGGCAGGACCCATTTCCCTTCGCTGTAGCCCTTATTTGCCTGTTTAATATAAAAGCCTTTCGAGGTGCTGACGGTCTGCTCGAAGGTCGTATTTTTTACTGCCAGGAAATTGACTTTTCCGTTGGTACTGGTCAGCGTCGCATTTTTCCCCGCCTCGATTTTACTGGCTTCATAGGTACTGTCATCGCGACTCAGCAGGTTAAGATTGCCTCCGGCAGTAAACTCCGTCACCCGATTGGTGGTCGTATGCTTTGTCTGCTTAACCGTGGTTTTCTGTCCCCACCATTTCCGTTTGGTGGTTTGTTTCTCATAATGGCTGGACTCTTCCATCGCCTGAGCATAGAGCCAGCCACCTTTCGCCGCCACGTCCATCGTGCCTTTCGCCAGCAGGCGCGATGCTTGGAACAGGATACTGCCGCCAGAAATCACCGTCAGGGCACCGCCCGCATTCAGCGTCACTCCGGTCTGGCTGACGGTTTCCGTCCAGCTGTTACCAGATTCACGATAAACGGTTCCCCGCGCGGACTGAAATTGCATATTTCCGCCGGAGGTCAGCGTGATATTGCCATCCGATGTCAGGGTACTGCCGTTAGCCTGAATACCGCCGTTTGCCGCCAGAGTGATGCCCTTCACGCCCTGAAGACGGGTCAGGACATTCAACTCATCCCGGTTGTTGTCATTGCCGCTGTCCGTCACGCCATAGCCGTAGGCTCCCAGCCAGATAAGTCTCCCTGCCTGGAGGGTCGCCGTTTTCCCGGCCGAAATATCTGCTCCCTGTAGGCCGATATCCGCCGCTGAACTGATCAGCAGGTTACCTCCGGCTTTCAGATGGCTGCGTAACTCGGGTATCCGGTTGTCCGGGAAAAAATCGCTGTAACGGTCGCTGAAACTCCGCATATTCAGGTCCGTATTTGCGGCTGACGTAAGACTGATATTGCCCCCGGCATCAAGACTTGCGCCATTGAGGTTCAGGTGCTTGCCGCTGAGCGTAATATCCCCGGAAGCACGCAGCGGCTCTCCGGGCAGCATCCGGTTAAACAGTTCCTGTTTGCGGGCCTGGGTCAGGACGACGCCTGGCTGTTCATGGCCCAGCATCGCTTCATTTTTATCCAGGGTGATATCACCATTCGCAACCAGAGAAATATTCTGACTCTGAACCGGAAGGCGCGTATTTCTCAGCAGAATATTCCCACCCGCAGAAATTGACAGATCACGACTGGCTTCAATGCTCCCTAGCCAACGCACACCATCTGCATGGAAATAGTTCGGTTGTTCACTGGTATGCGAGTTCACGTCGCCATTGCGGCTGACGAGAGTGATATTCTGTCCCTTAAGTTCACTCTGCCAGGACTCCACCGCGCCACCCGCCACTACGGAGAGATCCTTCCCGGCCGTCAATAGTGCCAGTGCGACCTTGATACCTTTTTCTGACTGAAGGGTGATATCTCCCGCGGCTTTCATCACATCGGTGGTGATAATTTGCCCTGCATGCAAGAAAATGTTTTTCGCCGTAATGGTATCCGGGCGCGACATCACTCCGGAATACTGCACACTGGTATCATAGGGTTCATTACTTTCGATACGATCAGAAAAGTCAGCCACAAAATTTCCACCAGCAATGACTTTACTGGCTAAATGACTTTGCGGGCTCCAGCTATATCCTTTTTCACCACTATCAAGATAGCTCATCGGAGGATAAGGCCAGCCCAGCTGATCATATTGCTTATAGGCTTCAGTATCCGGAATGAATTTATTGAATCGTTCTTTGATCCCTACAGGATAGCTACTGGAAACAAACGTTTTCCCTGTCAGGATGATGTCGCCCTTGGCTTTAAGGATACTGGCATCGTTCAGTAACAAATCAGCATTAATGAAGCTGTTTTTACCCGAGTCAATAACTGCCTCAGGCGTACTCATTTTAACAAAGGTACGAGTACGTTCATCTGGTATCCATCGATCGATATTTCGGGTGACGTATGTGCATTCTTCAACCGAATCGCAGGGTAACATCCATTTTTCCCGCTTCGCATAATCCTCCTGATAAAGGTCTTGTCGGTTTTTTATATCACCATTTTTATGCGCATTAAAAAGTACGCCATAAATTCTCATGCCTTCATTATCTACTGCCTCAGACTGAGTCACTATGGTTAAAACATCGCGCACATTGCTGAGTTTATTGGTTCGTATCACCAGGTCGCCGCTATTCGTCTGGATCCTGGCAGAACGGTTCTCCACCAGAGTCGCTTTGTTGCCCAGGGCATCCTTCTGTATCCACAGATTGTTGTTGCTGTGCAGCGCCGCCCCCTCGCCGGTGTTACGCACCGTGGAGGCAAACACCCGCATATCCCCGTGGGCGGTGGTATTGCTGCGGTTGTCCACGGTAGTGGCCGCCAGCGTCATATCGCGCTCTGCCCGCACACTGCTGCCGGCGGGCGTGACGATGTCCCGGCCACTGACGTTCAGGTCTGCCTGTGCTGTAACATTGCTGAGGGTGATTTTCCCGGCCGTCGTCAGGGAAATATCCCGCTGGGTTGAGGTCACGCTATTCAGGTTGACCCCGACGCCGTCCTCAGTGGCGACAAGGCGGATTTTTCCGGCGTACATGCCGCCCAACGCCTTCGTATCGACAGCAAGCTGAGGCTTTGCGCCCTCACCGGTAATGGGTTTTACCGTGCCATCCTTAAAGCTGACCTGGTTCGCCCCCTGGGTCAGGGTAAGCGTTTTTGCGTTAATTTTTCCGTTCAGCTCGGTTGCCCGGCTGATAATATCTACATACTCCGCGCCGTTTCCGTCAAGGCCGTTGCTGCCGATAATCACCGAGCCTTTCTTAACGGCTAATGCATCCAGAGCCCCTTGTTTATCAAACTGCGGCCTGCCGGTGGTCAGGGTAACCGAAGGCGTATTGATAAACCCGCATCCGTCACAGATGATACCGTTCGGGTTGGCTATCATTACGCCAGCTTTATTGCCAAAAACTTCCAGCTTGCCTTTTAACTCCGAACGATTGCCGCTGGTCACCTCGTTGATGATAAGTTCGGCCGGTTTGCCTTTTAAGCTGGCGTTACCGTTGTCAATGGTGACGCCCAGCTGGGTTTTTCCGCCCTGCGTCGCGTTATTTAACACGGCGCCGGGGGTCCCTGTGTTGAAATCCTGATAAGTGTTATGTGAAATGCCGGCGGCGTTGGGCGTGGCAATATTCACCACCGGTACATTGCCGGGCTTCATGACAACCTGGGTATTCCCGTTGGCCGCAACGATCCCGGCGGCAATCGCGGGATGTAAAGGCTGAACGGCGGTAAGGTAGATCAACAGCCAGCTGGCGCCCCGGGCCAGCGGATGGGGAAGCTTATCCATATCTGAACATCCTTTATTCTGGAGCCACAGGGCCCCTGCTGTGTGCCGGCAGTTAAAGTGAAACGGTGGCCTGCCAGTAAACCACCTGTTTATCCGGGTTCAGTCGGTCGGGATACGACAGCGGGATGCCAAAGGTCAGAGACTGGCTGAGCCAGCGGCCGGCCAGCTCCAGTCCGAGGGAGGTTCCCGTTAGCGTTCCACCCTCGGTTATCCCTTTCTGGTTCACCACGTGCCCGGCATCCAGTGCGACCGTTGCTGACAGTGTTCCCACTTCAGGAACGGTCATCCATTGCCATGTCAGTTCATTGCGCCAGTAGCCGCCGCGGTTGCCGCTGAGATACTGTTCTTTAAATCCTCTGACCGAGTATTGCCCGCCAGCGGATAGCTGCTCGCTGGCATAAAGGCGATCGGGCGTGGTTTGTCCGTATGCGGACGTCAGCCAGTAGAGAGAGGGGGTCAGAGGATAAAACCAGCTTGCACTTGCGCTGAAACGACGAAATTCGCTGCGGGGCAGGTCCGGGTGAGCTGGGTCATCCCGTGTTGCACCGGCGAGAGAGACGCCCTGAGAAAGGGACGGGCCAAAGGTGAGGTAGCCTCCGCCGGTACTCCGGCTGTAGCTCAGTCCGGCGGTCACACTGCTGAGGGTCGGGCTGCTGACGTCAAGGCGTACGCCGCCCAGCCGGTTTTCGGTTTCCCGGCGGGACAGGGCCATATCCAGCGCCAGACGTTGCTTACCGTCCCGCAGTAATGTCCGGCTGGCCGCCAGTCGTTGTGACTGCACGGTGCCTTCATAGCGCCAGCGCAGCGGGGACTCACCGACGGAAAGCGTCTGATAAAAATCAGACCACGCATACTGCGCGCTGAACAACCAGTATCCGTAAGGAACCGAAACGCCCCCCTGCATACTGCGGCTGCGTCTGTCATGGTGATACTCACTGTCCCTTCCTGCCGCCAGTGTCCACTGGTCTGCCAGACCCAGTAGATTGTCTGCCGTCAGACGGGCATTCATCTGCCCGCTGCCGGTGCTTTTCTGACCACTGTTATCTGCGCCCACATCCAGACTGACGGGAAAACGCTGACTGACCGGTACCAGCTCTACCCGGGAAAATCCCTCCCGGCTCCCCGGCAGAATATCAACGGTCAGTGACCGGGAGTTCAGACGGTTGAGCTGTTCCAGCCCCTGTTCAGTGTCGCGGAGATTCAGTATTTGTCCTTCCGCCCGGGGAAAGACCATTCTGAGGGCATTTTCCTGATGACCATCCAGCGTGAGGGTTTGGATACAAATGACAGGACGGGAATGTTCCGGCAGTTTTGGAGCACGACAAACCA
>OGXN01002495.1_pt1 | contig 12828 bp, 12 predicted proteins | sample 1576281 | NCBI WGS metagenome assembly OGXN01 (sample SAMEA3541494, study PRJEB24748) | human gut metagenome | biome: human gut; feature: human-associated habitat; material: faeces | place: China | collected 2012
GTTCGTCAGATTCATGCCAGTGTCAATAGTAACTTTTTATCCATGAGCGTGGTATGTATTATGCTATTATTAAGTATCGGCGCATTATCCTGTGGAATCAATATGAGTAGTATTTTAAATAAAACAATAAAATTCTCTACTCCTTACGATTATACATATACCAATCATATGCATTACTATGATTATGAAAAAGATGAATTTGATTTATACACAACTTCTCCTTTAAATATTGAAAAAGCTATTGATGATATTCACTTAGATCCATCATATATTGCATCTAAAACGATAGCACGCACATATATGGATAAAGATTTATCCACTTCAAATCCAGTATTTATTGATCATATTAAAAAACAAGATATCAAAGATTACTTTAAAAATCAGATTGGTTTTGTGGAAATCGTATCCCTGCATGACTATAACACAGCACGCCAAGCTTATGGTATGGATCCCATTCAATTAAAAGATCATGAGGCTTACTTATATAGCAATTATGAAATGGTCATGGATGGTGTAAAAGAAATTATATCTAAACATCCTGAAATTTCTGTATTTGATCAAAAAGTTAAAGTCGTCAATGATGACTTTGAACGTGTATCCTTATTTACAACCGTTGATAATGGTTCCATGGAATATATGACGCTTGTTGTCCCTGATGCTATAATCCCTGCCAATGCAATTATACATGATGAATATTGGAACGCAAATCTAACAGATAAAATCACACCAGAAAAATTTAGCACATACTTTAAAGATCAGATGTATAAAACATATGATGTTCCTGAGGATATCCATCGTTTCCTACAGGAATATTACATAATGGATAAAGATAATGTTTATCAATCCAGTAAAGGATTATCCGTAACCTTTACTTATATAGGCATCTATTTAGGTATCGTATTTATGATTGCAAGTGCTGTGATTCTTGCGCTTCAGCAGTTATCTAATGCGGATGAAAATAAAAAGCGTTATCTTATCCTAAATAAAATTGGTACGGATCAAAAGATGATCAATCGTACAATTTTCTTAGAAATTGCAGTATATTTCTTACTGCCACTGCTGCTTGCCATTGTTCATAGTATCGTTGGTATTCAGATTGTGAATAATATTATGGTTATGTTTGGAAAAGGAAATATCTTTGTATCTGCTCTGTTTACCGCTGGTATCATCGTTTTAATCTATGGTTCTTATTTCTGTGTAACCTATATTGGATATAAAAACATTTTGAAGTCTTAACAAAAAAGTGCAAAAAAATTGCACTTTTTTAATTTATATATGATAGCAATTCAGAATATGCTTCTTTATGAAATTTAATATAGCTTCTTTTAAATTCTGCAAACATAGATTTTTTATCTAAAAAACCTTTTAGCGTTCGCTTAACTATGATTGAGTGGTCACCATTTCTATAACGCTCTAAAGTATCAAAAAAAACATTCATTTCACTCAATAGTGCATTTAATCTCATTTGACTTTTATTTTCTCTCATTCCTGTATTTTTTTTATTGAATACTTCCATCATTAATTTTGCAGTAATGACAGCCTCATAATCATTTTCATTTTTTGCTCTAACAACTATATTTTTCCCATTAAATATAAAATCTATGCATTTCTCAGGATCCCGTTTACAACAATCCAAAACATTATCATCATATATATCTTGATTTTTTATACTATTACAATGTCCACAAGACAAAAACAAATTGTCCCAATCAAATTTTCTATCTAAATATTTACCATTTTTATGCGGCAATCGATGTTCTATTTGAGGATCTTGTAATGGAGCTATACCACAGATATAGCATTTATTATGAAAATCATTTATTAATTGCTTTACAACATCTTTTCCATCATATCTCCCGTTTACCTTTTTAGATTCTGTTTCTAATGATTTTGGAGCTGGATAACTTCTTTCAATTTTGATCATTGCAAATCTGTTCTCCTTTCAAACTCCAATTTTAAAGCCTGATATTCTGTCGTAATATCTAATGCTAAATAATCCGGAATTTTCTCTAAAAACATTTGTAATCGTGCTATTTCACTAAAATCTTCATCCTCTAACTGCTCTTTTTTTACTAATTCTTTATAACGGTTAAATTTTTCTTCTAAATCTTTAGACAGTAAATTTACGTTAAAATAGCTTTCGATAATACCCTCATATGGAATATCGTTTAATCCATTTGGAATTAAGGTATGATTTTCTAAATCGTAAATTACTGCATTGTTAATACTGTTTATTACAAAAGGTGAATGCGTTGTAACGATAAATTGTATATTAGGAAAAAAACTAGTTAAAAGTTGCAAAATATTTTTCTGTAATTCCAGATGTAAATGTGTTTCTATTTCATCAATTAAAACAATACCAGGCATACGATATTCAAATTTTCTATTTGTATATTTTTCCATTCGCATGATAATATCTACTACGATATCTAAAATAGCTGCGTATCCACTGGATAAGGTATTAAAATCAAATTTTTCTCTATTTTGCATACTAATATAGAATTGAAATTGTTCTTCATCAAAAATCAATTTAATTGATTCATCTCCAAAAATACTTTTTAATAATTTTTCAAGAGATTGAAACCATTCATCAATCTGATCTGCTTTTTCTTTTTTATTGCCTGTTAATGCTAATGCCTGTGTAACTTTTAAATCAACTAAATATTTCACAAATTTCGTGCTCGGCTTTTCATTTATCGAATATTTTTCATTAAAATTAACTTTCTCGACATTTTTCACTTCTTCTGTTTTAAAAACTCTATCTGCGCTGTAATATGCTAGAATCATATTACCATTTTGAAACGCTCTATACATATCAGCTGTTTCCACATTAAAACTGATTTTTAAACCTTTTCTTGTTTCTTGAATTTTATCCTCATAAAATTGAATTTGTGCTTCACATTGATTTATTTCCTGAATATTATTTTGCTGTTTCAATTCTTCTAATCTGTTTTTATAAAACACAAGGGAATCTTCATAATCATTAAATGAACGATCATCAGCAACACTTTTTAAATAAATTGATAATGCTTCTAATACACTTGTCTTTCCACTGCCATTTTTACCTGTTATTATTAAATTTTTTCTCTTCTCACCAAATAAAGGAATATTAATATCTTTTAAATGCCTTACAGAATCAATTTTTATATTAGTGATATAAATTTGTTTCATAATTACCTCCAATGTCTCCTTTATGGTATTATTATAAAAGAGAACTACACGATTGTGTTTTCCATTTTATTATAGCCTTAAAAATAAGTTATTACAATAACATTCTCCCCATATATGTAATGCCACTTTGATAATTGAAGACAATATAAAAAGTGCAAATTTATGCACTTTTATATTGATAAATCTTTTCTTTTGAAAATCATCACACCCAATGTAAAAAGCAGAACTGCGCCAACATATAGGATGCCTACACTCCATAAAGCACCTTGATCCATAGCGATAATCTCTTCTGGTCGAAATAAAGTTAATGGTGTTACATATTTTAGATTTTCTAATTTATCTCCAACTTGTGACAGCATCTGAATCAATACAGAAACAATACATAAAGCAGCGCCTACCCCTGTCGCAAATCTTGTTTCATTAAAGATACATGCAAATAGAAAGCACATACTTGCAAAAAACAACATCATGCCATATAAACCAATATTTAATGTCAGGAAAGCAGAAAGATCAATTCCTTCATCAAACATTAAATTTCCACATATAATAACCAAAATCGTTACATACGCAACTAAAATCAATATACCCATTGCAAGCATACACAACTGTGTCAGAATGATTGTTGAGCGCTTGTGTGGTGTTGACAGTAAATAAGCCATAGAACCACGATCTACATAACGTACAATCAAACGATGACACATAAGGATTACGAAAATCAATGGAAAAACAATCAGGATAAACCCATATAAATAATTTGCGATGAATTCGATTAATGTTGAACCAGGGTTGCTCATTCCAAATGCTTCAAATACGCCTGGCATAGATTCTTTAAACATCTCTAAACTTTCTCCAAGTTTTGGATCATACATTGCCACAATCAATGAGCTATATAAGCTGAGCACCAGTAAAAACAATAAAATAACTTTTATATTTGCTTTGCATTCCCTTTTCCACAATGTTTTAGAAATCATTGATCTTCACCTCCATAATACTGCATAAACAGTTCTTCCAGACTTTGTGTACGCATTTGAAGATCCCGAATGGTATATTTCGATAAATCTTTGATAAATGCATCCACCTGTCCCTTTAAGGTGATCATGATTTCTTTTCCATCCCTTGTACATCCTTCATGGTTTTCCACAAATGCGATTGCATCCTGCTCATTTTCAAAACGCACTTCATAGATTTTTCGCTTATTATGACGTAATTCTTCCATATCTTTTGTGGCGATAATACAGCCATCTTTTATGATGACAACACGATCACATGTATGTTCAACTTCTTCAAAGATATGACTGGACATCAAAATTGTTTTCCCTTTGGCTTTTTCTTTTTTGATTAACTCCACAAATTTACTTTGCATCAAAGGATCGAGTCCACTGGTTGGCTCATCCAAAATTAAAATAGAAGGATCCTGCATAAAGGCAATCACAATGCCAATCTTTTGTTTCATCCCTTTTGACATTCTGCGAATCTTTCCTTTTGGATCTAATTCTAAATAATCAATCAATTCCTGTGCTTTGGAAAAATCTTTGATATGTTTCATATCTGCCATAAAATGGATAAACTCAATTCCTGTCATATCCTCCATAAAGGCAATTTCTCCAGGCAAATATCCAAGCTGTGCCTGTACCTTATCTGCATCCTTGAAACAATCTAGACCCATGATGGATACACTACCTTTATCTGGTGCAATAAATCCCATCAATTGACGAATGGTTGTAGTTTTCCCAGCACCATTAGGTCCTAGAAAGCCCACCACTTCCCCTTTTTCTACTGTAAAGCTTACATCAAATACACCTTTGTGATCCCCATAATCTTTGGTAATCTGGTGAATTTCTATCACACTCATAAATACTCCTTTCGATAGACCATCTGTTTAAACATTTCTTCCCAGCGATCATAATCTTCCATAATTTCATTGATATCCAGTTTTTCTTTTGTTTTTTGCTTCGTACGAATATAACCATCAGCCATCCATTGCAGCATCTGAAAGATATAAAATGGATCGATTCCTTCCTTGAATTTAAAAAGATCAATATGTGAAAAATAATCTGTAAACATTGTATTCACTTTTTGTTGGATATCCTGCGTTATTTTTTCTGCAATATTTTCATCATTCATATAATATGCTTTCATACAAAACTCCATAATATAAGCATGATTTGCGATTAATTCCATTTTCTTATCTGCGCCAAATCGCATAATTTCAAAGAAATCTGTTTTATTTTTTACACCTGCTTCATCAATTGTATCTACTAATAATTGTAGACAATATTGATAAACGTATTGATATAAGCTCTTTTTATTTTTAAAATAATAAAACAATAAACCTTTTGATATCCCTGCTTTTCTTGCAATTTCATCGGTCACTGCATGTTTGTATTCATTTGTGCCAAATACTTCCATTGCCGCATCAATGATACGCATTTGCTTTTCTTCTGTTAATTCCAGAAATTTCTCATTCATCTTTTTCCTCCATCACAAAGCATTAACTGACCTGGTCAATTACCATTGTAAAGCATTGACTATTTTTTACAAGCCCCCTTTGATATAAATTCGATATATTTATAAAAAGGCGTTGTCTATTTCTAGAAATATTCTTATTAATCATGCAGTCATGATGTTTATGAGCATATCCTATTTTGCTCATAGTTTATGCTGAAAAACGCCTTTTTATAGTTTTTGTACTGATATGACATACAATATAAAAGGCATAATAAAAAAATACACTTTATTCATATATATGAGTCAGTGTATTTTTATAAAACTAATTTAATTGTTGTTTTCTTCATTTACCAATATGATGTTTTCACATGCTTCTTTAATTTTTTTCAATTCTTCTGGTTGCATGCGATCATCACTAATCAATGTATCAATCGCATTAATATCACATAGACTCCAGCGCTTAACTAAGCCATATTTAGAACTGTCCGCACATAAAATGATATCTTTTGATGATTCCATCATTGCTTTTTTTATGAGTATATCATCATAATCTGTATGTGTGATACCACATTTAAAATCAAATGCAGATGTTGCCATAAAATACTTATTTGCATTCAATGATTTTAAGATATCTACAGCAGTTGGTCCATAAATATCAAATGAATCTTTATGTTTCATTCCACCTAAGATGATCAATGAAATATTTTCATTTTCAGACAAGGTATATGCTACCTTTAAATCATTCGTAATAACTGTGATATTTTCTAAATCTTTTCTTGCAAGTAATGCTCTGGCAAGATAATACATCGTACTGCCTGAATCTATGATAATAGATTGATTATTTTCAATCATTGATACTGCTTTTTCCGCAATTTGTTTTTTATAATCTTTATTATAAACTTCTTTTTTACTGCTGGATAATTCAAATACCTGTGAAGCTATTTTACTAACCACACCACCATGGACCTTTTGAATACTGCCTTCATTTTCTAAATCTGTTAAATCACGATTCAGGGTAGCTTTTGATACCTGAAATTTATCAAGCAGTTCCGCAATTGTCACATGTCCTTTCAAATTAATATATTGTTGAAGATCAATTTGACGCTGAAATTTCATCATATCAATTCCACTATCCTTCCATAATTAAACGTTTCAAACTTAATATACCATCTCTTTTCTATATTTTCAATCAATTTTAGCCCTGTTCAGGTATATAATTCACAGAAATTGTAAATTTCTTTATCCGCTTTCGATGTGTCTTGCTGTATAATAGAGCCTTTATATCCAATCACATACATATCTGCAGCTTTACCAGCCTTGATACCATTCACAGAATCCTCAATCACCATACATTCATCATGTTTACATCCTGCCTGCTTTGCCGCAAGATAAAATATTTCCGGATCTGGCTTAGAATGCTTTAGATTTTCTCCACTGATAATGATATCGAAATATTCCCGTACATGTATGCCATCTAGTACTGTATTGATCCAATGCATATCAGAAGATGATGCCAGAACAATGGTCATATCTTTTTCTTTTAAATATTTTAAATACGTAATCAAATGAGGCATAGGTGTAAGTATTGTTTCTTTTAATTCTTCATCAAAATATAAATCCTGTTTTTCCATTAATTCCTCCATTGGAATATGATGCAAATGATAAGTATTTTGTAGTTTTTGGGTAATATCTTTTGCATTCATACCAACAAGACAGGATAATGTTTGTAAGTCTTCTTCTATATCAAGGGTTTTCAAATACTTTTGTAATGATTTTAAATAGATCACTTCACTATCAATCAGTACACCATCCATATCAAAGATTACAGTCTTCATCATATTTTTTTCTTAATTCTTTTACTTTATTCATAAATTCAGATACACGGTTCTGATCAATTTCATTTCTGAATACACCATCTCGTTTGAAGCCAGTTCCAATAAAGAATCCATCTACAGTATCCATATAATCTTGCACATTATTGATTCTTACTCCAGTTGCCGCAAATATTATAGCATCTGGGAAAGCTTCCCTACATTTTTTCATAACATTAGCATCTGCTTTTTGTCCTGCTACCATACCTGCAACTGCTATCGCATCAGGTCGATCAAGGAAATAAGAAGGCTTCATAATCGAAATAGCATCACGACAACCCAAATCTGCACTGGATTCTGGCATTAGATAATGTACTAACTTAAAATCAGGAATACTTAACTGATGTTTTAAACGTACAGCTCCTCCACCATCACTATTACAAAGTCCTGCGCTTGTGGCCCATGTTCCATGGAATACACCTCTAGTAAATAAAGCGCCGGTTGCACTTGCTAGAGAAATACTAGCCATATCATCACTGATACAGTCATTACCATAAGGCAGTTTGATTTCATCTTTTAATGCGCCCATTACATAAGCCATTGCTGCTACTGTTTCTGGTCCTACTTTAGAAAGATATGGAGTTGAAAATTCATTACTGAATAATAAACCATCTACACCGCCTTCCTGTAAACATCGTACATCATGTCTTGCCATTTCAATTACTTTTTCCATGCCACCTTTTTCATCATAATATGGATCACCAGGCAATGGCTGCATATGTACAAGCCCAATCACTGCTTTTTTTGTATGAAATGTTTCTTCTATCCAATTTTTACCCATAATGTTTCTCCTTTAAAATATGCCAACAAAGGCCCCTAAAATACCAATAACAACTAACACACCCATAATCTTTATCACAGAAACATTTTTTCTGATTAAAGCATATAGAATAAATACAGTGCCAACGCTTAGAATGCCTGGCATAATTTCATCCAACAATGCTTGAATTTCTATAACTGTATCACCAGAAGTAAATGTTGCGACTGTTTGTATCGATACATAATTTGCGATCATACAACCAGCAACCGTCATGCCAAGTACACCCATGCAATCTGTCAATTTTCTAATGATGGATGTATCACTGATTTTACTGAATGCATTTTTTCCAAGTTTATACCCAGAAAAGAACATGGTATATCCTACACCAAGGATATAGGCCGTATATAAAACGAAGAAGATAATGGATCCCCAGACATTGCCTTTTAATCCCATTTCAACACATATTGCCAACAGAATTGTTTTCACAAGTCCTTGTGTAATTGTATCTCCAACTCCGGCAAGTGGTCCCATCAAACCAATTTTCAACCCATTGATTACTTCATCAGAATAATCTGTGCCATTCGCACGTTCTTCTTCAACAGAGGCAATCATACCCGGAATCAAAGCACCAAACTGATTTTCTGTATTAAAGAACGCCATATGTCTTGTCATTGCATCTGCTAAATCATCTTTATCAGGATATAATCTTTTTAAGATAGGAAGCATTGCATGACAAAATCCTAATGACATCAAACGTTCATAGCTTAAACACATTTCAGATGTCAGTTCCCATATCGCAAAACTTTTCATTAAATCAGATTTTCTTAATTTAATTCTTTTTTCTTCCATAATTTCTTGATTTTCAGCCATGTCAATTAAACCTCCTCACTATTTTCTGGTTCACGATAAGAGAACCAATACATCAAAGCAAATGCAACACCTACAAGTGATACAGCTATCATGCCAAGTTCTAGATATGATGATAATACATAACCAATGATGAAATATGGTAAGAATTTCAAGTTGAAAATAGCTTTCATCAACATTGCGATTCCTAATGCAGGAAGCAACATACCAACAGCTTCAAGTCCAGTTAATATCACTTCTGGAAGTGCATCTAGTAAATCAGTTAAATATTCAGCACCAAAACGAACTGCCAAAAATGCTGGAATAAAATAGAAGAAGAAATTGATGATCTGTGGACATACCACATTATAGAAAGTAATGCCTTTCGTATCTGCCCTGGCGGCACACTTATCTGCACGATGGACAAAGATAGAACAAAGTGTCATTTTTCCAGATTCTGCAAGCATTCCAAATAACCCAAAAGATACCGCAATCGTAACCCCCATTTCCGGTGCAGCACCAGTCGCAACTGCAAGAGCTGTGGCAACACATCCTGCCATAGGATAATCCACAGAGCCTACACCACCAACCATGATGTTTCCCATGTATACTAACTGTGTTGCACAACCAATTTGTAAACCTAATTCCATATTTCCCATGATAGCTCCAACAATTGGTCCAAAAATGATAGGTGAACACAATTGGATAGACCAGCATGTAAATTCAATACCTGAAGCACAAACCCATGTACATAAAGCGACTAAAACTGCCTGTAGCATTATAACCCTCCTTTTATGAGTGAATGTAACTCAATCTGCTTATCATTTGGTGTCGCCTGAAAATAAACTTTCACACCCATTTCTTCGATTTCTTTTAGAATAGCAACTTCTTCCTTGCTTGCGGATACGTTTTTATAAAGCGCTTCACGTTTCGCATTAGCTCCCATTCCACCAACATTTAATTCTTTCAACAGTACTGGACTTTCAAATACTTTTTTTGCAGTATCTGGTGTTTTCATCAGAAGAATAGCATTTGCTTTATTTTCTTCAATTGCCTGAATTGTTTCATTCAAATGTTCTGTTCCTTTGATGATCAGATCCACACCACTAGGTTTTACCATTTTTAATACGTTCTTTAAAAACTCATCCTTTGCAACAATATCATCAATGATTAAAATTTTCTTTGCCTGATATGTTTTAATCCATGCGGTTACGACTTGTCCATGAATCAATCGATCATCGATTCTAATAAACTTAATTGACATTATCAATCCCTCCTTACTAACTTAAGATATCATCTTTTGTGATAATGCTTTGTATCCCTTTCTCTTTAGCAAACGCACATGCATCTTTTAAATCCTTGATTTCTGTATTTAATACGATTTCAAGTAACATCCCCAGATTGGTACCAGCAATAAATGATACTTGCTCTGATTTAAGTTCCTGAATCAGACTATTGAATGGCGTTCCTCCAACGATATCCAAAAATACTAATGTCTGATCATTCCCGATGCAATCAACAAGTCTTTCACGATAGTCATCCACTGACATATCAGGCTGAAGTCCTAAAGCCTGAATTTCAGGATGCTGTCCTACAATCATCTCCATTGTTGATTTTAATGCGTCAGCGAGATTTCCATGAGTCGCTATGATATATTTCATCATGTCCTCTCCTTTCTATACTCAAAGTATATCATAACATTTCATTTTATCAACAATAAATTTCATTATTATATCATTATATTTCTGTTTTATATCGATAATTTCATTATTTTATGAAACAATGAGATAATTCGAAACATTAAACACTTGATTAACATGCGTATTTACTGTCATTTCATAAGAACAGACGGAATTTACTCACAAATCATCTCATTTTTAAATTTTTTTATGAGATTTTTTCCAAATACTGTAAGCACCGTTATTTCAGCCATTTTAATCATTTCAAACATATAAAAACCATGAAGTATATTAGCCTCATGGTTTTTATAGTTTATTTTGTTGTTTTCTTTTTCGTTTTTGTTACTTTATGTTCCAACATTATGCCACCAAATGGAGGAACATTTACTGTAATCGTAAATGGCTGTTTATTGCATTCACCTTTCACAGATTTCACTTTCTGTTTTTCTGTAATTGCACCACCGAATACATCAGATTCTGTATTGATGATTTCATTATAAGTGCCTGCATAGCCTACGCCAAATGTATGAGCTTTATACGTATTAGGTGAGAAGTTTAGAATAATGATATATTCCCGATCTTCACTTACACGTTTGTAAGTAAACATATTTTCATCAGCATTATCCGCATCAATCCACTGGAAAGACTGCCAATCATATTCTTTTTCATACAGTGTTGGTGTCTTTTTATAGATTTCACCTAATTTTGCGAAATATTTATGGAATGCATCATGTACAGGATATTTCAATAAGAACCAATCACATTCTTTCGTTTCATCCCATTCTCTAAAGTGAGCCAGTTCATTACCCATAAAGTTTAATTTCTTACCAGGATGTGTAAACATATACAGATATAATGTTCTTAACTGTGAGAATTTCTGTTCATAAGTACCCCAGATTTTGTCTACGATTGTTTTCTTTCCATGTACAACTTCATCATGAGAGAATTCCATAATAAATTTTTCAGAATAGAAGTATGCCATAGAGAATGTAATATTATTGTGATGCCATTTACGATAAACAGGATCTTTTTCAAGATACTTCAAAGTATCATTCATCCATCCTAAATCCCATTTATAATCAAATCCTAAACCGCCATCCAGTGTGGATTTCGTAACATTTGGATAATCAGAAGAGTCCTCAGCAATCAGCATGACACCATGGAATTTCTGACTCAGATTCCAGTTCATACGTTTTACAAAGTCAATTGCGCCAGTATTTGCGCCTAATTCTTTATTTCCATGCCAGAAAATCACGTTACTGATTGCATCCATACGTAAACCATCAAAATGATATTTATCAATCCAGAATGCTGCCGCAGACATTAAGAAAGAACGTACTTCTTCTTTCCATAGATTAAAGTTTGCAGTTCCCCATTGAGAATCAGCATCTACAGCTTTCTCATATTCATATAATGGTGTTCCATCAAAATAAGATAGTGAGAAATCATCTCTAACAAAGTGTACAGGCACAAAGTCCATAATCACACCAATTCCTGCTTTATGGCAGGCGTTTACCAAATACATCAAATCTTCTGGTGTACCATAACGTGATGTTGCGCTAAAGTATCCACTACACTGATATCCCCAGCTTCCATCAAATGGATGTTCATTTAATGGCATTAATTCAATATGTGTAAAATTGTTCTCTTTCACATATGCAATCAATTCTTTTGCGATTGCTTTATAATTTACCCACTCTACATCTTCATCTTTTCTCCAGCTGCCAATGTGTAATTCGTAAATATTCACTGGTTTATCAAAGTTTTTATCTCTGGCAGCTAACCATTTTTCATCAGACCATTTCTTATAATTTAAATCCACAACAATACTTGCTGTATTCGGTCTAAGTTCACTATAGAATGCATATGGATCCATCTTATCCACAACACGACCTGTTGCCTGGGTTACACGATATTTATACATATCGCCAACTTTTGCACCACCTACAAAGATTGACCAAATACCCTCTTTATCTTTTCTTTTCATTTGATGACCTTTACAACTCCAGTCATCAAAACTTCCGATTACCTGGATCTTTTCCGCATGAGGCGC
>OGXN01002499.1_pt1 | contig 12809 bp, 14 predicted proteins | sample 1576281 | NCBI WGS metagenome assembly OGXN01 (sample SAMEA3541494, study PRJEB24748) | human gut metagenome | biome: human gut; feature: human-associated habitat; material: faeces | place: China | collected 2012
TTTACTTTTCAATAAGAACCAGGAAATAACAATTTGTAAAAACGCCAGTGTAAAGATAGGTACTAGTGATTTCATAATACTTTCATCCGCATCTGTAATACTGATAGCTAGTAATTCACTCATAACCAGATAAATGACGATATCAAATACACTCAATTCCCCTACCTCTCTTTTACCCATTAAACGTAATGCAATCACGATGACGATATACACCACAAAACATTTGACCATTAAATTAAGATATTCCTGCATTTGTCTTCCTCCTTGCATAGTTGACCACATTCACACATAGAATACATTGAGGTGAAACACTTGAAACAGATATGTAAAATATCATTGGAGTCTGTTGCACTCCTTTGTGCATCCACATTGTTATTTTCTCTTATTTTTGCGGCTTTATACTATTTTATGCTGATATCTACTTCCACCTTCCATATGGCTAACTGGATATGTGGGGTAATTGCATTTGTAATCGGTGGTGTTTTTCTGGGGATATTGGCACAAAAAAAAGCGTTGTTACACGCTTTTGTGATTGCTTTATTGCTTTTTATTTTATGTATGTTGCTTTCTCATAGCTATGAATTTATGTCTATTTTACAAACATTGAGTAAATGTTTGGCATATATTATTGGCTGTATGATTGCCTATGCAAAGTTTAAAAAAGCTTAATCCTCCAGCACAAACAGACCTTCTCGTAAGTCATAGCCTAAATGCTGGTATGCTTTTTCCGTCACAACACGTCCTCTAGGTGTACGGTTGATAAAACCAATCTGTAAAAGATATGGTTCATACACATCTTCCAGTGTCATTGTTTCTTCTCCAATACTGCTGGCAAGAGCATCCAGACCAACAGGTCCACCTTTGAAACGTTCAATGATACCCTTAAGATATTTATGGTCAACGGCATCTAAGCCTAAGTGGTCAACTTTCAGTTTATCAAGTGCCATTGCGGCAATCTCTAATGAGATATAGCCATCATTCATCACCTGTGCAAAATCTCGCACCCTGCGAAATAAACGATTGGCGATACGTGGTGTTCCTCTGCTTCTTCTAGCGATTTCCAAGACTGCTTCTTCATCGATATCGGTATCCATGACACGAGCAGTTCTTCTTAAAATCTGCATCAGTTCCTCCAAGGTATAAAATTCCAATTGGGAAACGATACCAAAACGATCACGCAAGGGAGCTGTTAAATCACCTGCACGTGTCGTTGCACCTACCAATGTAAACGGTGGTAAATCCAAACGGATGCTTCTTACGGATGCACTGTCTTTTCCTACCACGATATCAATGCAGTAATCTTCCATGGCAGGATACAGAATTTCTTCTACCTGTTTAGGAAGACGATGAATTTCATCGATGAATAACACATCTCCAGCTTCTAATGTAGATAAGATTGCGGCTAAATCGCCGCTTTTTTCTATGGATGGTCCACTGGTTGTTTTGATATTGCCACCCATTTCATTTGCTAGAATATAGGATAAAGTTGTTTTCCCAAGTCCTGGAGGACCATACAACAATACATGGTCCAATGCTTCATTTCGCTGTTTGGCTGCTTCAATAAAAATTGACAGATTTTCTTTTAACTGTGTCTGTCCGATATATTCCTTCAGGCTTTGTGGACGCAAAGACGCATCTTCATCAAAGCTTTGATGTTCATTTGATAATACTCGCTCCATTTGCTAGACTCCTTTTCTTTTCGCTAACATTGTCAAAGCGCTTCTTACATACTGATCAGAAGTTTTATGATCTAACGCTAATAATTCTTTTTTGATGCTGTTTAATTCACTTGTCTTATATCCCAGTGCTTTTAAAGCCTCGATTGCATCCGCAAGTTCCAAGTTTTCTTCTACTTCGATTTCACTTACTTCTTCCACTAATTTGCCTTTTAAATCTAATACAATCTGGGAAGCTGTTTTTGCGCCGATGCCAGGCAGTGATTTCAATTTCTTCACATCATTTTGTTCGATTGCCATGATCATTTCCTTCGCAGGACATACGCCCAGCATTGCTAAAGCGGTTTTTGGTCCTACTCCCTTAACTGATATCAGCTGTAAGAATAAATCATGTTCCTCCATCGTTGTAAACCCAAACAGGGTCAGTGCGTCTTCACGAACATGCATATATGTATACAATGTCACTTCGGCGTTTAATTTCACTGCCGCTGGATTAGAGATATATACACGATATCCCATCCCGTTATTTTCAATAATCAAAGAATCATTGGTATAGCTGTGTATTACACCTTTTATAAATGCTATCATACTTATCACCTGCCCTTTATTGTACCATAGACATCTCTTCAAGACTAGCGATTCTGTCATCTCTTGCTGGAAGTTTTCGATACACACTGACAAGCATCGTAAGAAAGCTTGCACTTCCTCCTATAAAATTACTGATCGGTTCTGCCAGAAATACGCCCATCACACCAAGGGATGGTATGGTAGGAAGCCATAAAGTCAATGGCACTACGATGATGACTTTACGAAATAAAGAGAAGAAGATTGCCTGTCGGCTTTTATTTAAAGCCACAAAGCTTGATTGTCCACAGAATTGAAAAGCCATCATAAAATAGCCAAAATAATACAACCGTACTGCCGGTACACCTTTTTCAAGCAGTAATGCATCATCATTAAATATTTTAATAAAGATATCTGGTATCGCCAGAGTGATTAACCACATGATCACCATATAGCTGACACAGACGACACTCATAAAGCGAATACATTTTTTTACCCGTCTAAAACATCCTGCGCCATAATTAAAGCTCATAACCGGTTGGGAACCATTGGTGATTCCACTAACCGGCATCGTGATGACTTCACGGATGGAATTTAAAACGGTCATGACACTGATGTAAATATCCCCGCCATATTGTTGTAAGGTCGCATTACATACAATTTGTACAAGGCTGTTTGTGATAGCCATCACAAAACCAGACATTCCTAGTGTTATAATTTCTTTAACAAGACAAAGCTTTAAATGCATGGATTCACGTTTTAGTTTTATAATCGTATCCCCACCGCTTAGAAAATACAATACCCATAGCGCAGATACAAATTGTGAAATAATTGTCGCAATCGCCGCACCTTTGACACCTAAATCAAAGACAAAGATAAATAATGGATCTAATACCAAATTTAAAATGGCGCCTATGAGTACCGTATACATACCCGTTTTGCCAAAGCCCTGTGCATTGATAAAACTATTCATACCCAAAGAAATCATCACGAAGATACTGCCACATAAGTATATAGAAATATAATCGTTGGCATATGAGAATATCGTATCACTCGCACCAAATAGATAAAGGATTGGCTCCTTAAATAAAAAGATCACAATGGTCAATATAATACCACATATAATTAATAACGCAAATGAATTCCCCATGATTTCTTCTGCTTTACTCTGATTGTTTTTTCCCCGTTCAATGGAAAACAGTGGTGCACCACCCATACCAATCAGATTCGCAAAAGCTATGACAATTGTGATAATTGGAAATGTGATACCCACCCCAGCTAATGCATGGCTGGCCACATGTGGCAAACGACCGATATACACACGGTCAATGATGTTGTATAACACATTGATGAGTTGTGCTAATGTCATCGGCACTGCTAGATTCAGTATATTTCTTGAAATCTTTCCTTTTGTAAAATCATTTTTTTCCATCATAAAACACTCTTTTCTATCCAAATTTACGTTTATTATATCACGTATGTCAATCGTATGATAAGGAAAGAAAAAAGTGTTACAGTGAATCAATGATCATTTCAAATAGCTGGCCCAGGTGAAATATTCCTTTCGATACGCCATAAAAGAAGTTTATGATCAAAATCATGATTGCCCCCAGCAGCAAACTACCTGCAAGTGAGCTTGGCAGTTTACAGAAAAAAGATATACACAATAAGATCATCATGGCGATATTGACACTGATCAGCTTACGATATAAAGTTTCTTCATATCTTCTTAACACATGCAGAAAATTGGTTAGATTTCCATATTGGTCTTCAATACCCAGACTTGTAATATCCTTTGTATCAAATGGATGCTGTGTTATAATCACTGTATCTTTTATTTTGCGTTTATGATTATGTAAGTCTGTTTCAATTGCTTCTATCCCTTTATGATATACAACATCATTTATATATCCATAAGCTTTTAAGCTTTTTAAACGTTCTAACTCCATAGCAGATTCGACACATACGATCATTTTTTTATGATGATCTGCGAAATACTGGAATAATTCCTCTACTTCTTCACAATGCATGATATAGGCATCGACATATATCCATTGTTTCCACGTAAAGTTGATCATGAAAGCTCCCACCAATCAAACATTTCCAATAGAAATGCACCAATGGTATACACACCGCGATACAAACCAAAAAGAAAACTTATGCCAATGCAGATTGCGCACATAACGATATATAAAGGACCATTTGGCATTGTCAATACTCCATGATATACAATCTGTGTGATGATAAATACACAAAGCAAGACAATGGTTGTCAAAATGGTAAACAACATACGATCATACAAAAATTTATAATGAATAAAACGTTCCGGACTGCCATATTCCACAATGGTATCCACCTGTTCAACACCAGGCATCCATTCATGTGGATCACCCATAATCGATACACACAGCGATTGTTTAATCTTATGATATTTTGCGATATCAGGTGTCATTCCCCATATTCCAATATCCATATTCTGAACAGCATATGCCATATAATCAAATAACTCATGCTTTCTCATTTCTTCTTCCTCTTGTTCATCCTTGACTACTAATACCATTTGTATGTGACGTTTGGCAAACAGCTGAAATAAATCTTCTGCATTGGATGCTAAAAATACATCCACACCAATATACGCACGTTTTTTCCCAGCAAAGTTAATCATACCCGACCCTTCTTTCTGCTTTATATAAAGTATATACCATAAATAGCATATGCACAACAAAAAAATCTGAAGACTTTAAAAAATCTTCAGATTTGCTTTTGTATCAACATCATATAGCTCATGTTCATCCACTTCCCACAATATGCATGCTTCTTTATGACGGTGCACCACTTTTTTTCCACCAACATCTCCCACCAGCGATAAAAGCTCTTCATAATACGCAGCTGGAAAAATAATTGGGTTTTTTATAATACCATGTGTAGATGCACACAAAATATGGGTGCCATCAAAATGCTCACATAATGCTTTGATGCTGTCGGTCTTCAACCATGGCTGATCTCCTGCCAAAAACATACAGCCATCAGATGTTAGACTTGCTTCTAATCCAAGATGCAGGGAATATGAGATTCCTTTTTCAGGACTTGGATTATATACCACAACAAAGTCGTATTGTTTCGCTAATGCTTCTACTTTTTTATATTGTGTCACAACAATAACTTGATCAAAACATGCTTTGGGGATATGTTGAAACACATGCTCCACAAGAGCGATTCCATGATATGGATATAACAGTTTGTTTTCCTGAAACCTTGTACTGTTTCCAGCAGCTAAAATGACTAAATTAATCTTCATCCTGTTTCAGTAATACTTTTTCAGCAGTGATTGGCAAGGTTCTTACATGCATGCCGCTTGCATGGGCAACAGCTGAAGCAATCGCAGGAGATGGTGTATTGATGACAACTTCTCCAATGGATTTTGCGCCAAATGGACCACTGTCTTCATAGCTGCTTTCAAAATCTACACGAATTCTTCCTACATCCAAACGTGTCGGTATCTTGTATTGCATAAAGGAATTATTACGCATTTTTCCTGTATCGCTATAGGTAACATCTTCATATAAAGCCATTCCTATTCCTTGTGCGATACCACCTTCTACCTGAATTCTGGCAAGGTTTGGATTGATGATAGTACCACTATCCACAACCGCAACATAATCCACCATAGTGATTTCACCTGTAAGTTTATCCACGTCAACCTCGGCAATACCTGCCATAAAAGGAGGTGGAGATGTTGGTGAACAATGGGATGCATTTGCAATCAGACAAGCACCTTTGCCACCCGCAAAACAGATATTCGCAAAATCTGACAAGCTCATTTCTTTACCATCTTCAATTGCATATATTTTTTTACCATCAAAGCTGATATGTTCTTTTTCTACCTCCATCAATACAGCTGCTTCTTCTATGATTTGTTTCTTTAAGACTTCACAGGCTTTTACCACAGACATTCCTGTCACATAAGTAGTCGCAGAAGCATAAGAGCCGGTATCATATGGGGATGCATCGGTATCTACACCTTGTGTTACAATCTGATCAACATCACATTCTAAACATTCTGCGGCCATCTGTGCCAAAATTGTATCACAGCCCGTACCCATATCTGTTGCACCGATTGCCAGAGTATAAAAGCCATCATCCTGTAATTTGATAATAACAGAAGCGATATCCACATTTGCAATTCCACTTCCCTGCATAGACAAGGCAACCCCTAATCCACGCATCTTATCTCCCATATCACGCACGATGCCTTTTTCTTTCCAGCCAATCATATCCATGGCTTTCTTCAGGCAGCGATCTAATGCACAGGCATTTAATTGTTCTCCATAATACTGTGGCATGACTTCGCCTTCTTTAACCATATTCATAAAGCGTAATTCACATGGATCCAAATGCAAAGCTTCCGCAAGTTCATTGACTGCGGATTCCACCGCAAACTGTCCCTGCGTTGCGCCATATCCTCGATATGCCCCTGCCTGCATCGTATTGGTATATACAACATCAAAGTGGAACCGTGATGCTAGCATATGATTATAAATTGGCAAGGATTTATGACCACTTAATCCAACGGTTGTAGAACCATGTTCTCCATAAGCTCCGGTATTGGACAACGTATGTAAATCAATCGCAAGGATTTCTCCGTTTTGTTTTGCGCCAATCTTTACATGCATTTTCATTTCATGACGAGAATTGCTGGCAGTAAAAGTTTCTTCTCTTGTATAAACGATTTTACTTGGTTTCTTTAGTTTCCATGTCACAAATGCCGCAAAGATTTCACAACAGCCTGTCTGTTTTGCGCCAAAGCCTCCACCGATTCTTGGTTTTACAACACGTATCTTTGTTTTAGGAATACCCAAAGCATTTGATAACATACGGCGAACATGGAAGGGCACCTGCGTAGAGCTGACAACATTCAAACGATCAAATGCATCTACATAGGCATAAGAACGAAATGTTTCCATCATTGCCTGCGCATTGGCTTTGGTATGGTAATCACGTTCAAGGATAATATCACACTGATCAAATGCAGCATCTAAATCACCAACAACACTTTCATCGTGTGAACAGATATTACGCATCCGCTCATTTCCAATTTCACAAAGCGTTTTATAATTATCTTCTGGATGTACGATGACTTCATTATCGATTGCTTTTGTAAAGTCAAGAACAGCATCCAGCACTTCATATTCTACTTTGATTAATTTTAATGCTTTATTGACACATGCTTCATCTTTCCCTGCAACGATAGCAACTTCATCCCCTACATAACGAACAACATCTTCCAAAATCTGACGATCATATGGAGATGGTTCTGGGAAGGTCTGCCCAGCTAGGGTAAAACGCTCCTGTGGTACATCTTTATAGGTATAAACAGCTTCAATACCAGGCACTTTTTCTGCAAGTGTGGTATCGATCGATTTAATTTTTGCATGGGCATGAGGAGAACGTAGTAATTTAATGATCAGACAGTCTTTTAACGCAAGATCATCACAATAAACCGGCTTCCCGCTTAATAATGCATACGCGTCTTTTTTTACGATGGGCTGATTCACATATTTCATGCTTTCCCCTCCTTATCTCTTGCCAGGTATTTTTCAACAGCACGCAGCTGTCCCATATATCCTGTACAACGGCATAAGTTTCCGGCAAGGTAATGATTGATTTCATCAACATTTGGATGATCTAATTCTTTATCCATGGCAAGTACGTTCATGATAAGTCCAGGGGAACAAAAGCCACACTGTTCTGCGCCTTCATTTGCCATAAATACCGCAAACTCATGTGCTTCCTTTTCCAAGCCTTCCAATGTTGTGATTTCATGCCCGTTTGCACGTGCCACAAGCATGCCACAGGATAGAATCGGTTTTTCATCCATCCAGACAGTGCATAACCCACAATTACTCGTTTCACAGCCTCTTTTCACACTGTAACAGCCATGATCTCTTAAAAAATCTAGCAGCAGCATATCATCCTTGATATCCTCTTTGATCATGGTACCATTCACTTTGATCATTACCTGCATACACATCCTCCTAACTGCTTCATTGCTTTTTCCAAGAATGCATTTTTTAATGCTATACGATATGCCTTGCTACCACGCATATTATCCGCAAACAAATCATCACAAATACTTTGTTTCATCGTTTCTACATCACAATCCAGCGGGAAATCAAAACGCATGGCACGTTTTGGTCTTGCGCCAATACTGATACGATAAGCATCTTTTGTCTTTGCGATTGCCATATTCAAGGTAGAAATATCTGTCGCACTTTTTCGCATACACAGAAATAATGTTTCTAATTGCTCCTTGCGAATATAAATATGTGTTAAGATATCACGTTCATATTTCATTTGAGCATAGTCTTTGATATTGACTTTTCCTGTATGATACAGATATACATCACAATCCAAAACAAGTAAAACACTTAGAATATCAGAGAATCCAAAACGTGAATACAGCGAACCACCCAAGGTTGCCATATTACGAAACTGCACCCCTACGATATCCTGAAATGCACTTTGAAACAGCCCGTCGGTAAGTGCATTAAGACCTGGATGTAATTCCAGTTCACGAAGCGTTGTCATTGCGCCGATTGCAAAGCCATGTTCATCTTCTTTGATTTGATCCAGTCCTAAATCAGATAAATCAATACCTGTTGGAATACTTCGCTCCTGCATCTTCAACCACATCATTCCGGCGATGATCTGATTGTTTTTGTTTTTGGTTAAAAGCGTATATGCTTCTTCCAGACCTTTTGGTTTTACATATTGTAAAATTTGCAAATCACTCACTCCTTCCATATTAGAAATCCTTTTTCTATCATATTGCTCATTGTAAAATGATTGCCATATAATTCATTATAATATCGCAGACATTCTTTTTCCATATCATTTGTTTCTTTTTTTAAATGTGCCTTTAATTTACCTTTATGTAACAGGATGATTTCATCCCCATATTGCAAGGCAAGGTTAGGATCATGAATCGTTAATACAATGGTTTTTCCTTCTTTACATAATCGCCTTGTTTCCTGTAAGAACATATGCTGACGTTTAAAATCCAGATAGGTGCATGGTTCATCCATAATCATTACACAGGCATTTTGAAGGAAAGCTCTGGCAACATAGACCATTTGTAACTCTCCACCGCTGATTTCATCCAGACGTTTTCCTTTGATATGTGTTAAATGAAATTTTTCCATCAAAGCATTTACCTGTTCGTATTGGGCATTTGATGGAACCTCAAAAATTGATAAATGACGTGAACATCCTGCCACGATACAATCCTCTACACGCATATCCATTGCCAGTTCTTTGATTTGGGGTACATATGAAAATATCTTAGCGCGCTCTTTTTCTTGCATATGGGATATATGCTGATGCTGATACAGGATATCTCCCGTATACGGAAGCTGTTGCAGCATACTCTTGATCAAAGTTGTTTTCCCACTGCCGTTTTCACCCAATACCATTAAGATCCTGCCTTGTGGTATTTGAAAACTGATATCTTGTAAAATCTTTTTGTCAGAAAGTGTGACAGAAACATGTTTTACATCGATCATATAGGAAACCTGCCTTTCACAAATAAAACGATCAAAAAGACTGCCCCAAAGAAACTTGTCAGGATACTGATGGGCAGCTCCATCGTAAAAAGACTTCTTGCCAGCGTATCACATAACAATAAAAAACAAGCACCACATAAGAATGTGATTCCCATATTCTGATAAAGTGCTTCCTTGCGCAGCAATCGGATAATATGTGGCACTAGAAGTCCCACCCAGCTTACCATGCCGGCAATCGATATCACACAGGATACCATTAAAGTTGACAAAAGCAATGCCGTAAAGCGAATACGTTTTGCGTTGATACCAAGCGTATTTGCTTCTTCTCCAAATGATAACATTTGAATCTGCCAGCGCAAGATGTACACCCCAAGAAAACTAAGTGATACGATAACTGCCGTGATACCTACCTGTGTCCATGACGCATCATTAAAGCCACCCATCAACCAGTATTCAATACTTGCTAACTCATGCATAGGATCTGCATTGATTTTTAAAACCATTAAAGCACTGGTCATCATCGCCTGCATGATCAATCCGGCTATCACCAGATTTAAAATACGATTTCCTTTGACTTTGCCTGCCAGATAAATTGTAAATAATACAGTCGCAAGTCCTGTGATAAATGCAGATAGTTCAATCAGATAAGTGTTTTGGGAAAACAATATCGCAATAACTGCGCCAAGAGAGCACCCAGAGCTGGCACCAATCACATCACCTGATGCTAAGGGATTCTTAAAAATCGTCTGATAGATGATACCCGATAGAGCCAGAGCACCTCCACATATACAAACAAGCAGGATTCTTGGCATACGGATATTCCAGATTACACTTTGTATCATGGCATCCCCTTGATGAAACAACGCTTCTATCATCTGAGAAAGTGATAAAGGATAACGCCCACAAGCAAAAGATACCAGTATCAACCCTGTCAATAGCGCAAGAAATCCTGCTTTCTGTTTCATATTATAAGCCTAAATCCTTTGCGTCTACATCGATCTGATAAAACTTTTGATAGAAGACTTTCGCTTCCTTGATCACATCCTCTTTAGAAACCTTTTCTGGATATAATACGGATGCCATATATAATTCTCCTAAGCAGGAAGAAAGATTTGGTGTATCCCATGTTTCCAGTTTGCTTGGAAATTCATATACCTGTTTATCTTTCACTGCCTTTATATCACGATACGCTTCATCATAGAAGCCATTGATATCTGCACCTTTATTCTCCACAAAGATATATGCTGGATTTTTCTTCAATAATTCTTCCTTATTGATTTTCATCCATGTACTATCTTTTCCTTCCTTCATCACATTGACACCGCCAGCTTTTTTTATCAGTTCTCCCTGAAACATGTGTTCCCCACTTGCTTCCAACAATTCACTTCCAGCAAAATAAACAAGCTTATCTGGAGTTGTATCCAATTTTAGATATTTTGCTTCTAATTCATCACGGTATGTAAAATATGCATCTGCTTCATCTTTTGCGCCTGTTACAGCAGCAATGATCTTGATTGCTTCATCATAATCACTCATTGTTTCTGGATTCAGAATAATGACCTTCATACCTAATTCTTCCAATTTATCAATATAGCTGGATAAGCTGTTTGGTAAAAAAACAACATCCGGTTTGGCTTTCGCACATTCTTCTACGTTGAATGATTTTTTATTGCCCATTGCTGGTAAGTCTATGACCTGAGGGGCTGCTTTTTTATAAATCATACGTTTATCTGCTTTCATTTCCACACCGACTAACTTATCTTCCTGCCCTAGTCCTATCAATGTAGAAGTAGCGATATAGTATCCGCTGACTACTTTTTCAGCTGGTTTTTCCAATGTTACTTCACGACCCGCCTGATCTGTAATCGTAATATTGGATGCTTTTGAAGCCTCGCTTTTCCCACATGCTGTTAATGTCAACAATAAACAAACAGCGAATAGTCCTTTACATAATCGTTTCATGATCTGTCCTCCCAAATTCTTTTTGCACTTGCTTTGATATCCTGATATGACAATTTATCAAAATCCAGAATAACAACATCATCACGCATTTTTATTTCCTGTATATATTGTATCTCACATTTCTTTAAAACACCAAAGATATCTCGTTTTTCTGCGATGCTTTTTTTTAATTCAGATAGAAACAGCTGTTCATCTTTTTCTAATCTTCCTATTTCATCTAAAATCAAAACATGAGCAGGCAGCTGTCTGCTTTTTCTTAAAATTTCTGTGCCAAAGGTGTCAAATATTCCAGGAATCACTTCATTATATGTATCATGTTGAATAGAAAAACGCTGATTATTTTCTTCAACATCTACAAATGCATGAAGATAAAACCCCTTCCGTATGCCTTGTTCATAAAAAGGAAGTGTCTGAAAGCCACATGTGCTTAACTGACACTCCTTGATGATCTCATTGATACAGAAAGACTTGCCTACGCTCTTCTCTCCTGTCAAAAAGACTTTTTTATTCTTCATTTGAAACTTCGTTTTTATCCTTTGGCAAAATCAAATTCAATATGGTTGCGATCACAAACGTCATAATGATACCATTCTGTGCAAAGATATTTCCTACCCAGCTTGGCAATTGATCCAATACTGCAGGTACATTACCAATACCAACACCCAAACCAATCGCTAATGCGATGATCAAACCATTACGTTCATTTAAATCACAACGTGCAAGTGATTGGATACCACTTACTAAAATCATAGCGAACATGATAACTGCAGCACCACCCAATACAGATTGTGGCATGATAGAGAATAAAGCACTTAGCTTTGGACAGAATCCACAAAGAATCAAGAATACTGCGCCCGTCATGATGACAAAACGATTCACGACTTTCGTAACTGCGACAAGGCCAACATTCTGAGAGAAAGAAGTATTTGGTAGTACCCCAAAGATAGAACCTAATACACTTCCCAAGCCATCTGCCATAACACTTCCCTGTAATTCTTCATTGGTTGCTTCACGTCCCAAACCACCATTGGCAACACCACTAGTA
>OGXN01002507.1_pt1 | contig 12783 bp, 13 predicted proteins | sample 1576281 | NCBI WGS metagenome assembly OGXN01 (sample SAMEA3541494, study PRJEB24748) | human gut metagenome | biome: human gut; feature: human-associated habitat; material: faeces | place: China | collected 2012
AATAATGCAGGTAGAAGCAAGGAAAAAATTCGGATGGATAATCTGCACGATTCGGTTTTTGTTTTTTTTACTTTCAATTTATAGTATAATACCAATAAAGGTGGTAAAGATATATGGATTATAAACAAGAATTTGAACAATTGGTACAAGAGAAAAGATATGAGGATGCCAGAATCCTTTTAGAACAAAATCACATCCATGCGTTGGAAGATCCTTTTTATTACGCCAATATGGGATGGATATTAAATCAGTTGGAGCGTTTTGAAGAAGCAATTATCTGTTTAAAAAAAGGACTACAGTTATTTCCAGAAGATGGTTGGATGTATTCACAGATTGCCTATGCAGATGATCGTTTAGGTAAGTTGGATGATGCTTTGGATGCAATTGATCAGGCACTAAAGCTGGGTTTTGATGAACCATGGCTGCATGGTGAAAAAGGCTGGTGCTATAAAGAAATGCAGAAATATGATGAAGCTATTCAATGTTTCGAAGATGCTTTGATGGATGATGAAAATAATGTGTGGCTGTTAGCACAAGCTGCCTATAGTTATCTTTCAAAAGAAGACTATCAGAGTGCAGAAGAATATTTCTTAAAATGTTATCGATTGAAGCCAAATGATGATTCTATATTTGATCTTGTGAATTTTTATAAGCATGTGAATGATTTTGAAAAAGCAATTACATATCTTGAAAAAACATCTTCCCAATATGAAGGCTGGAAGCAGTTTGAATTAGGAAATGCTTATCATGAATTAGGTAATGATGGAGAAGCAGTGGATCATCTAGAGCAATCCCTTGCCAGTGGGCGTGATGATACAGGAGTAAGAACACTATTAGGGGATGTTTATGATGCTTTGAATCAAAAAGAAGAAAGCTGTTTACACTATGATCAAGCACTTGGCTATTATGAAAAAGCATTACAGCGGGATGAAGAAAATGATCGTGAATGGATCTGGCAGGAAATGATCTGGATTGCACATAAAGAAAAAAATTATGAAAAGAAATTATCATATCTGGATCGTGCTAGTGCAGAATTTCCAAATAATATATGGATGCAATATCATTATGCCCGTTGTTATTCAGATATGAATGACTATGCCAATGCAGTAAAAGCTTGTGAAAAATGCTTTGATCTTGGTGAAAAAAGTAAAGAAATGCTTGATTTATATGCATGGAACCTTGGTCGTTGTGATAAAGAGGAAAAAGCTATTGAAACACTTTTAAAAAGAATTGATATGTATGGTGGAGAAGAATGGAATTATGGAGAGCTTGGCTGGGACTATGCTCAATTAAAGGATTATGATCAGGCATTGGCTTATTTTGAAAAAGCTTTGGCTGTAAATCCCGATAGTGAAATGCATATCTCTATGATTGGCTGGTGCTATTTAAGACTTGAACAATATGATCAGGCATTATCCTATTTGAAACATGCACAGGATGCAGGCCGTCAAGATGGCTGGATATTCTCTGTCATGGGAGAAACATATGCGGCTATCCATGAATACGGTCAAGCGATAAACTGCTTCACAGAGGCATTAGAACGCGATTATGATGAACCATGGATTCATGAGGAAATAGAAACATTGCGTGAAAAGATGAATAAACAGAAACAACCAGGTTAAGCTAATAGAAATGGAGGCATGCGATTATGTGTGGAAGATATTATTTTTCAATTGAAGAAGCCCTGGCTTTTGCGAAATTAAAACAAAAGATCACACAAATGAGCATCTCTCATTATGCCCAACATGAAATTTTTCCTTCCCAAAATGCATTAGTTTTGGTGGAGGGACAAAACGATTATACTTTAGATGTTATGAAGTGGGGCATGAAAGGTTATCAAAACAAACTGTTAATCAATGCAAGAAATGAAGGCATAGAAACTAAAAAAACATTTTTACCAATGTTACAGCATCGTTGTTTAATTCCTTGTAATGGCTTTTATGAATGGAAGAATAAAAAAAAGGTATTTATATACGAAAAAGAGGAACCGCTTTTTTATCTGGCAGGAATATATAATGAAAAGAAAGAATTTGTCATTGTGACAGGAGAAGCACAAAAGGAGATGAAGTTTGTTCATCATCGTACACCAATCATTCTGCATGAAAAGGATATTGAGCGTTATTTGAAAGGAGATTGTGAATTTGCAGTCGATAATGATGGTCTAGCATTCTCACTTGATGATCCAGATCTATGAAAAAATATCGTTCTTTTACCACTGTCTTTATCCTTATACTATTATGGCAGATCTTTGCTTCACGAACAGATAATGATTTTTTGATGCCTTATCCTTTGGATGTTTTACAATATATGCTCTCATTATTGTCAACACAGTCCTTTTATGTTGCGGTTGCGACAACATTATTACGTGTTTTTATAGGATTGATCATTGCATTTACCATGGCGATGTTATGCGCAACACTTGCTTATCGTCATAGAGTATTTCATGATTTATTCTATCCAATATTACTATTAACAAGGAGTATTCCTAACATTTCCTATGTTATCATTATCTTATTGTGGTTTGGTGCTGAGAAAAGCTCCGCCATCATTACGTTTTTAATCTTATTTCCCATGATGTATGCCAATCTTTATGAGGGATTAGGTAATATCAATCGGGATTTGCTTAATGTGATGAAGATATATCCCGAAAAAAAATCATATTTGATTCGTAAAATCTATATTCCTTTGCTTCACAGCTCCATTAAGGCCTCTTTACTGACTGGAATATCCTTTGGCTTTAAAGTAGGTGTCATGGCAGAAATCGTCGCTCAGGCACAAAATGGGATTGGAAGGCAAATGAATTATTGTAAAGTAAGCTTTGATATGACAGGCGTATTTGCATGGACTGGCTGGATTATTTTATTAGCCTTGATCATGGAAATCTTCATACATTTAATTTTATATAGAAAAAAGGAAGTTCATTGAGAACTTCCTATTGTTTTTTAATCACAGGGGATACCTTTTTATATGAAATAAAGACAATTAATGATACCAACACACCCTTTAATAAATTGAATGGGACTGTAGATAAAAGTACAAATGCCAGTAAACCGTTGATATTAGGATTAATCGCTGTACCCATCGCAATCAATGCATCTAATGGGATTTTCATGAAAAATGAATACGCTGGTAGAATGATAAAGTAATTAATCAATCCTCCCATAATCGTCATACTGATTGTGCCATAAATCAATCCGATACAAGCATTTTTTCTTGTCTTGTTTTGATGGTAAACAAAGGTTGCAGGTAATACGAAAGCTAAACCAATCAGAAAATTACTTAATTCTCCTGTCCCTGCGGTAATGGTACCATTAAACAATAAATTTAATGCGATTTTAAGCGCTTCAATACAAACGGCAGCCCATGGTCCTAGAGCAAATCCTCCGATTAAAACGATTACTTCGTCAAAGCCCAGTTTATAAAATGCTGGTGCAAATGGAAGTGGAATCTCAAACAGCATGACCAGAAAGGCCAAAGCTCCTAAGATACTGACTTTTGCGATGGTGTTGACACTCATCCTGCTTCTGTTTTTTGTTGAAACACCTGCTGACATAATAATTCCTCCTTTTTTGCCAGCCTTTTTTATCTTTTACAAAATAAAAAAGGTTTTCAACAAAACCTTTAGGGATTACATAAAAAGAAAACACATACTTCTTCCGTCCAGACTATACTGTCGCCACCGGAATTTCACACGGTTCCTGCCATATTGGCTTGCGGGGTTTACCGCCGATTGGGAATTTCACCCGACCCTGAAGTTTTTGTCATGTATATACTAGCACAAATCAGAAATTTGTCAATTCATATGTTCTTTTTGTTTTCTTTAAATTTTCGATAGGATACCGATCTACGATTTTTCATATAAGCTTCTTCTCCTGGAAAAAAGACTGGATTTTTATGATCAGATTTAAATTGATGAATAGCATCTTCACCATCTTCCAGCATTTTTTCTATATCAAAAGACACGAAGAGCTTTGGTGGAATCATATAGATCGGTATATCTTTTATATCATCTTTTTTCATCATCAGCCATTCATGATAAGTCTGTGGGCAAAGCATGATAATATCATATGGTTGCTTTTGTTGATACATAAACATGAATTGGGCATGATCTATATAATGCTTTTTCGATAGACCTGATGCCATAAGCTCATTATTTAATCGTTTGACTAAAACACTTGATGAACAGCCATTATTGCATACGATTAAGATATTCATGTCATCACCATCCTTGTGTTCATCATACCATATCATTTTGTTCATGTGAAGTTTCTTTCAAATTGTGTGAAAAAATATGAAATCAAAAGCTTACTAGAAAATATATGTGAAAAGTGGTATAATATCCCACAAGTGAAGGGAGTTTTTATTCATGAAATGGTTACAGAATTTTATGCGTGGGCGCTATGGTGTTGATCAGTTGAATTTCTTTTTGCTGATTTTGGCAATTGTGATTATGGTACTGGCAACGTTATTTCGCATACCATTTGTTTCCTGGATATCCGTTTTGTTACTGGTATTAAGTTATTTTCGCATGTTTAGCCGCAACGTTTATAAACGTTCTGCAGAAAACACAAAATATCTTCGTATGGTATATCCAATAACTTCTCGCTGGAAAAGCCTGAAGAAGCGTTGGAAAGATCGTAAGACACACAAATATCTGAAATGTCCAAATTGTAAACAAGAAATGCGTGTTCCAAAGGGCAAAGGTGAGATTACAGTAACTTGTCCAAAATGTCGTACAAAATTTGATGCAAAATCTTAAAGCCTGAAATTTCAGGCTTTTTTAATGTATAAAAGTGAAGGCATAGGTACTATGAAAGCTTTACATATAATAGAAAAGACTGCCAAATTTGGACAGTCTTATGCAAGTTATTCTATTTCTTCAGCTGAAACTCTTTCTCTATAGAATTGTCTACGATCTTGAGGTGTTAAGCCTTTTTTACGTAAACGAATGCAATCTGGCACGATTTCAACAAGTTCATCATCGTTGATCCATTCCAAAGCTTCTTCTAATGACATGACTCTTGGTGGAGTTAAACGCATTGCCTCATCATTTCCTGATGAACGAATGGCAGTCAGCTTCTTGTTTTTTAATGGGTTAACATCCATATCAACAGTACGAGCAGATTCACCAATAATCATACCTTCATATACTTCTGTCTGTGGAGAGATAAACAATGTTCCTCTTTCCTGTAAATTCCATAATGCATAAGTCATGGCACTACCTGTTTCAGTTGAAATCATGGCACCGTTTGCACGCTGCTGGATTTCTCCTTTGTAAGGCGTATAACCTTTGATACGACGTACCAGAGTTCCTTCACCACGTGTATCATTGATGAATTCACTACGATAACCAAGAAGTCCTCTTGTAGGTGCTTCATAAGTGATACGTACATATCCGTTTTCTTCTACCATATCAATCATGGTACCTTTTCTTAAGTTCAATTTATTGATGATAGTACCTGAATATTCTTCAGGAGCGATTGCTACAACTTCTTCCACTGGTTCTACTGTCTTGCCATTTTCATCTTTATGTAAGATAACTTCTGGTTTTGATACAGCAACTTCATAACCTTCACGGCGCATCTGTTCTAGCAATACAGAAATATGAAGTTCTCCACGTCCGCTTACTTTGAAGCAATCTCCACTTTCAGTAGGTTCTACTTTTAAACCAACGTTTACTTCCAGTTCTTTTTCCAAACGTTCTTTCAGGTTACGGCTGGTAACGAATTTACCACTCTTGCCTGCGAATGGAGATTTATTAACGATGAAGTTCATACTTAATGTAGGTTCTTCAATTTTAATACTTGGAAGAGGCATTTCATGATCTTTTTCACATAATGTTTCACCAATAGAGATATCTGCGATACCTGCAACTACAACGATATCACCAGCATGTGCTTCCTGTACAGAAACACGGCTCAATCCACGATATACGAAAATCTGGCTGGTACTTTTTGTACGAGAGTTGCCAAAAGAATCACAAACGACAATCTGTTCCTGTGCTTTTAAAACACCCTGATAAATTCTACCGATACCCAAACGTCCGATATATTCATAATATGCCAAAGCAGATACCTGCATCTGTAATGGTTCATCATCCATATCAGGATAAACATCGCAGTGTTTCAAGATTGTCTTAAACAATGGTTCAATGGAATCACTTGGTGTATCCAAATCGTATTGTGCAATACCCTGTTTAGCAATACCATACAGGATAGGGAAATCTAATTGTTCATCTGTAGCATTTAAGTCTAAGAACAGTTCATAAACTTCATCTACAACTTCCTGAGGACGGGCATCTTTTTTATCGATCTTATTGATCAACAGAATAGGACGAAGTCCCATTTCTAATGCTTTGCTTAAAACAAAACGTGTCTGAGGCATTGGACCTTCTGAAGAGTCAACCAGCAGGATAACAGTATCAACGGTCTTAATGATACGTTCTACTTCACTGGAGAAATCCGCATGGCCCGGCGTATCCACGATATTGATTTTTACACCGTCATGAATGACTGAACAGTTCTTGGAATAAATCGTGATACCACGTTCTCTTTCCAAATCATTACTGTCCATAACACAATCGATTACTTCTTCATTGCTGCGAAATACATCACTTTGACGAAGGAAGGCATCTACCAATGTAGATTTTCCAGCGTCTACGTGGGCAATGACCGCTATATTTATAATTTTTTCTTTTTCGCTCATATTTTATTCCACCTTTTAGACCAACTATAATAATATAACGAAATTCCAATAATAACAACTTTTTTCGCATATTTATGCATTATTTTCACTTCTTTTTCAATATACTAGAAAGAAAAAGGTGATGAAGATGAAACTTAAAAAGATTGTATGCCCTTTCTTGTGTCTGATGCTTTTATGCGGTTGTTCGCATGTTTCATTTAAAAAGAAAAACAATCCTAATCAGGAGGTTGGAGAAAGCATTCAGGAAATGGGCTTTAAGGACCATAGTGTGTATAGTATATTATATCCAAAAACAGGAATTGATGATTTAGACGATAAAATTAAAGCAATTGTGGAAGATGGACATAAAGCATTTGATGAAAAGACACAGGCGTATAAAGAAAAGCGTAAAGCGGAATATAATGTCAGTTATGAATCTTATGTAAAAGATGAGCGCTATCTTTCTATTCGACTGGATATATATGAGAGTATTTATGAAAATCATGAAGAAATCAAAACGCTTGTTTATGATAGTAAAGAAAAACGTTTTATAGGCTTAGAAGATATTTTTCAGGGAGATTATCTACACGCTTTATCTAATCAGGCACAAACATATTTTAAAGAGCGGTTTCCACAGGAATGTAACCAGAAAAACTTTGAACTGCATAGTTCTGCCGCAGTTGAAAACTTCGCATCCTTCGTATTAAAGAAAGATCGTGTTGTGTTTTATTTTTCACCGGGATATTTATTTGATAATGCAGCCAGTATGGAAATCATGTATACAGATTTTAAAGATTATATCGATTTAAGTCCTGAAACGACTTCTGCTTATGTACCATATGATCAGGTATTAAATGAAAATGTAAAACCAATTGATCCAGATAAACCGATGGTGGCACTTACATTTGATGATGGTCCAAGTCCAAAATATACGGAAAGAATCCTTGATGCATTAAAGGAATATAATGCCAGTGCAACCTTCTTTGTGCTTGGCTCTAATGCAGAAAATGCTCCCAAGCTTTTACAACGAATGGTGCTGGAAGGCAATGAAATTGGTAATCATACCTATTCACATAAACAATTAACGACCTTGTCAAAAGCCGGTATTGAAGAAGAAATCAAAGAAACAAAGGAGTGTATTTATACCATTACGCATATTTATCCTCATGTATTACGACCTCCTTATGGCAGTAAAAATGATACAGTTGTGAAATGCGCAGAGGATGCCAAGGTTGTGACATGGAGTCTGGATACCAGAGATTGGAAGGATAGAGATGCAAAAATTGTTGTGGAGCGTATCTTAAAAGATGTAAAAGATGGGGATATCATTTTGATGCATGATCTATATGCCTCCAGTGCACAGGCTGCGGCTATCGTCATACCCAAATTACAGGAAATGGGCTATCAACTGGTGACTGTATCACAATTATATGAAGCGAAAGGAATGTAGCAGTTCCTTTTTTTATCGTTTATGTAAGCGTTTAAAAATTCAAAAAATATACACATATTGAAAAAAGTATGCTATAATAAAAAAAACAGAAAGCTGGGATAGTTATGAACTTTATCTTTATATCCCCAAACTTTCCTGAAAATTACTGGAAGTTTTGTGAAAGCCTTAGAATCAATGGTGTCAATGTGCTGGGTATAGGGGATCAGCCATATGAAGCATTGTCATATGAATGTAAACACTCTTTGCAGGAATACTATTATGTCAATGATATGAATGATTATGAGCAGCTGTTTAAAGCTGTTGCGTTTTTTTCATACAAATATGGTAAAATCGACTGGCTGGAATCCAATAATGAATACTGGATGCGATATGACGCAAAACTGCGTACGGATTTTCATATTACCACGGGTTATCAGGAAGATGAAGTGGAAATGGTTAGAAACAAGGCGTTGATGAAAAAAGGGTATTTAAAGGCACATATCAAAAGTGCCAGACAAATTGAAGTACAGTCTTATCCACAGGTCAAAGACTTTGTACAGAAATGCGGATATCCTTGTATCGCAAAGCCAAAAGATGGTGTTGGAGCTTTTCAGACTTATCGTCTGAATTGTGATGAAGATGTAGAAAAATTCATGAAACAACCTCATGAGAATTATGTTATGGAGGAATTCATAGAGGGAACAATTGTTACATATGATGGCATTGTAGACAGCTTGGGAACCATCATATTAGAAACATCACATGTTTTCCCTGTAGGAATCATGGATATTGTCAATCAGAAAAACCATCTTGCATATTACAGCGAGCGTGAGATTCCATCTGATCTTAAAAAAGCAGGCAAGGCTGTTTTAAAAGCCTTTAAAGCAAAAGGCAGATGGTTCCACTTAGAATTTTTCCGACTCGCACACGACAAAGAGGGAATGGGAAAGAAAGATGATTTAATAGGATTAGAAGTCAATATGCGTGTACCTGGTGGGTATACCGCAGATATGATTGACTATGCCAACGAAATTGATGCCTATCAAATATGGGCAGATATGGTTTGTGGCTATGGTGCACGTTCCTTAAAGAAAGCACCATATTATGGGTATATGCATCACAAAAATATCATCGGCACTATTGTCATAGCACAAAAGATATTCTGCAAACCTATGGTTCACATATACGGATGCATGAATATTTGCCAGAAATATGGCAGGATGCCATGGGAGATGAAACATTTATCGCTTGTTTTGAAACGATGGACGAAGTACATGCATTTATAGACTATGTCCAGAAGGAGGAAACAGTATGAAGATCGAATATTATAAGGAATTTTCTCATGAATTAAACCGCGATATGGAATTTAAAGTGTATGGAGAAACAGGCAAGCCATGTCTTGTATTTCCGGCACAGGATGGACGCTTTTACGATTTTGAAAACTTTGGAATGATCGAAGCAGCCCAGGAATATATTGATGCAGGACGTGTACAGTTCTTCTGTTGTGATTCCATTGATGCGGAAACATGGAGTAAAGAAGATGGCAATCCAAGACAGCGCATTGAACAACACGAGCGTTATTATCACTATATTGTAGATGAATTAGTCCCAAGAATTCACGAAATCAATGATCCAGGACAAACAGAAATCAAAGGCATTATGACCTGTGGATGTTCTTTAGGAGCATTTCATGCATTGAATTTCTTCTTAAGAAGACCAGATTTATTTGATAAAGTAATCGCCATGTCTGGTATTTATCATGCAGATTATTTCTTCCATGACTATCATGATGAATTAACATATTTGAATTCACCAAGTGATTATCTGCCAAATATGCCAATGGATCACCCATATATGGAATTATATAAAAAATCAGAAGTCATTTTATGCTGCGGTCGAGGTGCATGGGAGCAGGAAATGGAATACAGCTTGCATCAGATGCAGCAGATTTTTGAAGAGAAACATCTGGATGTATGGATTGACTATTGGGGATACGACGTATCACATGACTGGTACTGGTGGAAGAAACAAATTGATTACTTCTTACAATTCGTTGTTTAAAGGTCTGATTTATTCAGATCTTTTTTTTGCTTATATGTTTTATGAATATCTAATATTGACAGTTGACAAATATCTATTATCATAATATTATATATATGTCGAACAAAGGAGATAGATATATATGAAACAAGGATACCGTACCATTATGCATCATCGCTGCTTTATGCAGAATTTAATTGCTAATCTTATCAATCGTTTAGGAGATTCCATTGATATGATCGCCTTTAGCTGGCTTGTTTATGCACTTACAGATTCAGCTGCATGGTCTGCTATCGTATTAGGGGTAAATATTTTGCCTAACATTCTTATTCAGCCAATCGCTGGAGCTATTGTTGAACAACAGCCTAAAAAACGTGTTATGGTCTTATGTGATCTGGGTAGAGGCGTGCTTACGGGTTTGATCATTCTCTTATATATCAACCAATTATTGTATCCATGGATTCTTCTGGTCATCACATTTATGAATAATACATTAGAATCTTTTAGAAATCCTGCAGAAACGGGATTTATCCCACGCATTCTGCCTAAGGAGGACTATGATTTTGGTTTATCATTAAATCAGTCCAGTGCTAGAATATTTGAGTTGATTGGGACAGGCATTGCTGGTGTGATATTAAGTGTTGGAGGGATTGCAGGAGCAGTTGCCATCGATATGCTAACATTCTTTATATCTGCATTTCTTATTGCTACCATTCCTCTACAGGAAGAAAAAGCCGAAAAAAAAGCAACGATCCGATTACAGTGTGCTTCTTATTTACATGATTTAAAAGATGGCTATCGCTATCTGAGGGGCACAAAAATTCTATTCACACTTGCCATACTGGCTTGTATCATGAATATGACATTGGTTCCATTAAATTCATTTGAAGCACCATATATCAGTGGAATCCTTCATGCACCTGCTTATATGCTTTCTTTGTTATCCATCATGATGACGATTGGTATTGGTGTCGGCTCTTTCCTGTACCCTTATGCACACCGCCGCTTTTCTAATCATGTTCTATTAGCATTCGGTGGAATGATGACGGGCGTCTATTATGCAGCTTTGACCCTTATTCCAGGTGCACCATCGATAGAAATTATTGGAATCTGTATTGGCATATCCAGTTTCTTATTTGGATTATTTGCAGGAATTATCATATCTTTAGTAAATATTGCATTTATGAGCAGGGTAGATACAGCTTATGTATCAAGAGCCAGTTCTATCTTGTCCGCAATTGCTACAGCAGGAATGCCAATTTTATCCTTCATTTTAAGTGGAGTATGCAGCTTTGCCAGTGTTTTAGATATTCTTCTTGTATGTGGAATATTTACAATTGTGTTATTTGCTGGTATGATGTTCATGAAGTCACTCAACGATTTATAAAAATGGAGGAATGACGATGATTCGTTATGAAAAAAGACTAAGACCGATATTGGAATGTATCGGTCTTCTAGAGCATTATGTAAACCAGGATTTAGAACTGAAACATGTAGATTCTTTATCTACTGAGCAAAATGATGATTTAAAAGAATGGTATTCTTTAATTGAAGAAGCTGGAAAGATGATGGAAGCACAGTTTCCACAAGAAGCATATTTATTTCGTAATTTAAACAAACAAGGAAACAGTTCTTTGGTACGTGCTATTGTGCAGACCAGCTCAGAAGAAGAAACAAGCAGTGATACGAAAAAAACATTTCACGCAATTCGATCATTCTATAAAAAAGATCCCTGCGCATTCTTAAGGAAGATTGTCACTTCAGGAAAAGAAATTTATAAAGAAGATATCAATGAAGAAGATTTACCAGCCCTTTTAGATGAAGTCCTTTATGAAGATGATATCAAATGGAAAATATGGAAGATTCATTCTCAATTAGAAACCTATTTAGATAAAATAGAAATGATGATTTCAAGCATTATGCAGTTATATGAGAAACACATCAAAGTATATGAGAGATTATTAAATGTTTATCTGGAAGATATCACCTATACAAATAAAACCAAGGACTGTTTTACTTATATCTGTGATAGTTTAAATGTTCATTTTCATGAGGTACAAGAGGTAGTTGTGATTCCTGTTTTATCCGATGTGAATGAAATTACATTCATGTTTAATGAAAAAATACATAAAGAGGATAAAGACATACTATTCGTTTTTTGGGGAATTGTCCTCATCAGAAAGATGTTACATGAAGAAGATAACATAACAAAGGAACAGATGTGTTCTACTTTGAAGCTGTTAAGTGATCCCAGCAAATTTGATATTCTAACATTTATATCTCATAAAAAGGCGTATGGAGCACAAATAGCAAATGAACTCAATTTATCGACACCAACCATTTCTTATCATATGCAGGCATTAATGAATGCCCAGTTAGTAACCTTTGAAAAAGATAACCAGCGTTTATATTATCATTTAAACCGCGAATATCTAAAAGGCTTTTTGCAACAGGTAGAAAAAACATTGTTAAATGAATAACTATGGTATAACCTTATCATAGTTATTTTTTACTTTTTTATATATTTTATCTTGCATTTTCAGAATAATATGGTATTATATTTAGGCAAACAAACGGAGGTTTAGCTCAGTTGGGAGAGCGTCTGCCTTACAAGCAGAGGGTCAGCGGTT
>OGXN01002510.1_pt1 | contig 12762 bp, 9 predicted proteins | sample 1576281 | NCBI WGS metagenome assembly OGXN01 (sample SAMEA3541494, study PRJEB24748) | human gut metagenome | biome: human gut; feature: human-associated habitat; material: faeces | place: China | collected 2012
CACATAAACTGATGCCTGGCGATATTTATCCACATCCTGCTGTCGGGGAGGCTTATTTCCTGCAACCCCGTTAGGTTTGTTTTCGCTGATTGATTTGTCCTTTCGACCCTAATAATTTACTGACGGATTAGTGCCATGAGTTTCAATGCCAAAGATATGACGCAGGGCGGTCAGATCGCCAATATGCGCTTTCGCATGTTTGGTCAGATTGCCAATATTATTTTTTATGTGCTGTTTATTTTATTCTGGGTGCTGTGCGGACTGATGCTGATGTACCGGCTCAGCTGGCAGACCTTTGTGAACGGCTGCGTATACTGGTGGTGTACGACGCTGGGTCCGATGCGCGATATTATTCGCTCCCAGCCGGTATACACCATTCAGTATTACGGCCAGTCGCTGGAATATACCTCAGAACAAATACTGGCCGATAAATATACTATCTGGTGCGGAGAGCAGCTGTGGACTGGTTTCGCCTTTGCTGCCGTGGTTTCTCTTGTTATCTGTATCGTGACGTTCTTCATCGCCAGCTGGGTGCTGGGCCGCCAGGGGAAACAGCAGAGTGAGGATGAGAACACCGGCGGGCGCCAGCTTTCCGATAAGCCCAAAGAAGTGGCCCGCCAGATGAAGCGTGATGGCGTGGCCTCCGATATTAAAATTGGCGACCTGCCTATTCTTAAAAACTCCGAAATCCAGAACTTCTGCCTCCACGGTACCGTGGGTTCCGGTAAATCCGAAGTTATACGCCGGCTACTGAACTACGTGCGTGCCCGGGGCGATATGGCCATCATTTACGATCGCTCCTGTGAGTTCGTCAAAAGCTATTACGACCCGTCACTGGATAAAATCCTCAACCCGCTGGACTCGCGCTGTGCAGCCTGGGATTTGTGGAAAGAGTGCCTGACGCTGCCGGACTTCGACAACATCTCCAACACCCTTATCCCGATGGGTACCAAAGAAGATCCGTTCTGGCAGGGCTCCGGTCGCACTATCTTTGCCGAAGGCGCGTATCTGATGCGCGAAGACGACGATCGGAGCTACGAGAAGCTGGTCGATACCATGCTATCCATTAAGATCGACAAGCTGCGCGCCTATCTGCAGAACACGCCGGCAGCGAACCTGGTTGAAGAGAAAATTGAGAAAACCGCCATCTCCATTCGAGCTGTGCTGACCAACTACGTCAAGGCTATTCGCTACCTGCAGGGCATTGAGAAGAACGGAGAGCCGTTCACTATCCGGGACTGGATGCGCGGCGTCCGTGAGGACCGACCCAATGGCTGGCTGTTTATCTCCTCCAATGCTGACACCCATGCCTCCCTGAAGCCGGTTATCTCGATGTGGCTGTCGATTGCCATCCGCGGCCTCCTGGCGATGGGCGAGAACCGTAACCGGCGTGTGTGGATCTTCGCTGACGAACTTCCCACGCTGCACAAGCTGCCGGACCTGGTCGAAATCCTCCCGGAGGCGCGTAAATTTGGTGGTTGTTATGTGTTCGGTATTCAGTCTTATGCCCAGCTGGAAGACATCTATGGCGTTAAGCCTGCCGCCACGCTCTTTGACGTGATGAACACCCGGGCCTTCTTCCGCTCCCCGAGTAAAGAGATTGCGGAGTTTGCTGCCGGTGAAATTGGTGAGAAGGAAATCCTCAAAGCCAGCGAGCAGTACTCCTACGGTGCTTACCCGGTGCGTGATGGGGTATCGACCGGGAAAGAAAAAGAGCGGGAAACGCTGGTCAGTTACTCCGATATTCAGACGCTGCCGGACCTGTCCTGCTATGTCACGCTGCCCGGGCCGTATCCGGCCGTGAAGCTGGCCCTCAAATACAAGCCGCGTCCGAAAATTGCCGAGGGATTTATTCCGCGCACTCTCGATGCGCGGGTGGATGCACGGCTCAGTGCGCTGCTTGAAGCGCGGGAAGCTGAAGGCAGTCTTGCCAGGGCGCTTTTCACGCCGGATGCCCCGGCATCCGGGCCAGATGATGCCGGCAGTCACGCCGGTGAGCGACCAGAGCTGGCCAGTCAGCCAGCGCCAGCAGAAGTGACAGTATCTCCGGCACCAGTAAAAGCGCCGGCGACAACGACGATGCCGGCAGCGGAACCCTCCGCCAGGACAGCTGAGCCTCCCGTCCTGCGGGTCACGACCGTACCGTTGATCAAACCAAAAGCAGCCGCAGCGGCCTCAACAGCATCCTCTGCCGGTAACCCTGCTGCAGCTGCAGGCGGGACAGAACAGGAACTGGCGCAGCAGTCCGCAGAACAGGGGCAGGACATGCTGCCGGCCGGTATGAACGAGGACGGTGTGATTGAAGATATGCAGGCGTATGACGCCTGGGCTGATGAGCAAACGCAGCGGGATATGCAGCGGCGTGAAGAGGTCAATATCAACCACAGCCACCGCCACGATGAGCAGGATGATGTCGAGATTGGGGGGAACTTCTGATGATGTCGATTGGCTCCGTTAAATCGGCCGACAAAGCCGCAGATTACTATACCAACAAAGATAATTACTACGTCATCGGGAGCATGGACGAACGCTGGCAGGGTAAGGGGGCTGAGGCGCTGGGGATCGACGGGAAAGCCGTGGATAAGGCGCTGTTTACGGAACTGCTGAAAGGGAGGCTGCCGGATGGCAGCGACCTGACCCGGATACAGGACGGCGCCAACAAGCACCGACCCGGTTATGACCTGACCTTCTCGGCCCCCAAAAGCGTGTCGGTCATGGCGATGCTGGGCGGCGATAAACGCCTTATCGATGCCCACAACCAGGCGGTAACCGAAGCGGTGCGGCAACTGGAGACGCTGGCCGCGACCCGGGTCATGACGGACGGTAAAAGCGAAACGGTGCTGACCGGAAATCTGATTGTGGCGAAATTCAACCACGACACGAACCGCAACCAGGAGCCGCAGTTACACACCCATGCCGTCGTCATTAACGCCACGCAGAACGGGGAGAAATGGCAGTCTCTCGGCACAGATAAGATTGGAAAAACAGGCTTTATCGAGAACGTGTACGCGAACCAGATAGCGTTCGGGAAACTTTACCGGGAGGCGTTCAAACCCCTGGTTGAGAAGCTTGGCTATGAGACGGAAGTCGTGGGAAAACACGGGATGTGGGAGATGAAAGGGGTCCCTGTGGAACCCTTTTCCACCCGGACTCAGGAGGTCAGGGAGGCCGCCGGACCCGATGCCTCTCTGAAGTCCCGGGATGTGGCCGCGCTCGATACCCGAAAGTCGAAAGAAGCCATCGATCCGGCAGAGAAGATGGTGGAGTGGATGAACACGCTGAAGGAGACCGGGTTTGACATCCGGGGGTATCGTGAGGCCGCCGATGCGCGAGCCGCAGAGCTGGCCCGTGCACCTGCCGCGCCGGTGAACACTGACGGTCCGGATATCACGGATGTGGTGACGAAAGCGATTGCCGGTCTCAGCGACCGCAAGGTGCAGTTCACGTATGCCGACCTGCTGGCACGCACGGTCGGCCAGCTGGAGGCGAAGGACGGTGTGTTTGAGCTGGCGAGAAAGGGCATCGATGCCGCCATTGAACGGGAGCAGCTTATCCCTCTCGATCGCGAGAAAGGCCTGTTCACCTCAAACATCCACGTTCTCGATGAACTCGCCGTCAAAGCCCTGAGTCAGGAGGTGCAGCGCCAGAATCATGTCTCCGTCACGCCCGATGCGTCTGTGGTGCGCCAGGTCCCTTTCAGCGATGCCGTCAGCGTGCTGGCGCAGGATCGCCCGGTCATGGGTATCGTTTCCGGTCAGGGCGGTGCAGCCGGCCAGCGGGAGCGGGTGGCCGAGTTAACCCTGATGGCCCGGGAGCAGGGGCGTGACGTCCATATCCTGGCGGCCGATAACCGCTCACGTGATTTTCTCGCCGGGGATGTGCGTCTGGCCGGGGAAACGGTGACCGGTAAATCCGCCCTGCAGGACGGGACGGCGTTTATTCCGGGCGGAACACTCATCGTGGATCAGGCGGAGAAGCTGAGCCTGAAGGAAACGATTTCCCTGCTCGATGGCGCGATGCGCCATAACGTGCAGGTCCTGCTCTCCGACAGCGGGAAGCGCAGCGGGACCGGCAGCGCGCTGACCGTACTGAAGGACAGCGGCGTGAATACGTATCGCTGGCAGGGTGGCCATCAGACCACAGCCGACATCATCAGTGAACCGGATAAAGGCGCACGCTACAGCCGGCTGGCACAGGAGTTTGCCGTCAGCGTGCGTGAAGGGCTGGAAAGCGTGGCGCAAATCAGCGGGACGCGTGAACAGAGCGTACTCAACGGCCTTATCCGTGACTCCCTCAGACATGAGGGAGTGCTGGGTGAGAAAGACACGACCATTACAGCCCTGACGCCGGTATGGCTGGACAGCAAAAGCCGGGGCGTGCGGGATTATTACCGGGAGGGGATGGTGATGGAACGCTGGGATCCGGAGACCCGGACGCACGATCGCTTTGTCATTGACCGGGTGACCGCGAGCAGCAATATGCTGACCCTGAAAGACCGGGAAGGGGGCCGTCTGGATCTGAAGGTTTCCGCGGTCGACAGCCAGTGTACGCTGTTCCGGGCAGATACACTGCCGGTGGCCGAGGGGGAACGTCTGGCGGTGCTCGGGAAGATACCGGACACACGCCTGAAGGGCGGGGAAAGCATCACGGTGATGAAAGTGGAGGACGGGCAGCTGACGGTACAGCGTCCGGGGCAGAAAACCACGCAGACCCTGGCCGTGGGCGCGGGCGTGTTTGACGGTATTAAAATCGGCCACGGCTGGGTGGAAAGTCCCGGCAGGTCGGTTAGCGAGACGGCAACGGTCTTTGCGTCGGTGACGCAGCGTGAGCTGGATAACGCCACCCTCAACCAGCTGGCGCAGAGCGGAAGTCATCTCCGTCTGTACTCAGCGCAGGATGCGGCTCGCACGACGGAGAAGCTGTCGCGGCATACCGCCTTCAGCGTGGTCTCAGAGCAGCTGAAGACCCGATCCGGCGAGACGGACCTGGATGCGGCCATTGCGCAGCAGAAGGCCGGACTGCGTACCCCGGCAGAACAGGCCATTCACCTGGCCATCCCGCTGCTTGAAAGTGAGAAACTGACCTTCTCCCGGCCCCAGCTGCTGGCGACGGCGCTGGAAACCGGGGGCGGGAAGGTTCCGATGGCGGACATCGACACGACCATTCAGGCACAAATCAGGTCGGGGCAGTTGCTGAATGTACCGGTGGCGCACGGCTACGGCAATGACCTGTTGATTTCCCGTCAGACCTGGGACGCAGAAAAAAGCATCCTGACCCACGTGCTGGAAGGTAAAGACGCGGTGGCCCCCCTGATGGACCGTGTGCCGGCCAGTCTGATGACGGACCTGACAGCCGGACAGCGGGCGGCGACCCGGATGATTCTGGAAAGCACGGATCGGTTCACGGTGGTTCAGGGGTATGCCGGGGTGGGGAAAACCACCCAGTTCCGGGCCGTCATGAGTGCCATCAGTCTGCTGCCGGAAGAGACCCGTCCGCGCGTCATCGGTCTGGCGCCGACGCATCGCGCGGTCGGGGAAATGCAGAGTGCCGGCGTGGATGCGCGCACGACGGCGTCGTTCCTCCACGACACGCAGTTGCTGCAGCGCAATGGCCAGACACCCGATTTCAGCAACACCCTGTTCCTGCTCGACGAGAGCTCAATGGTGGGGCTGGCCGATATGGCAAAAGCCCACTCCCTCATCGTCGCTGGCGGTGGACGGGCGGTGTCCAGTGGGGATAACGACCAGCTGCAGCCCATCGCGCCGGGCCAGCCGTTCAGGCTGATGCAGCAGCGCAGCGCCGCCGACATTGCCATCATGAAAGAGATTGTGCGCCAGGTGCCTGAGCTGCGACCGGCGGTCTACAGCCTGATTGAACGGGATGTGCACCGCGCCCTGACCACCATTGAGCAGGTCACGCCGGAGCAGGTGCCGAGAAAAGAAGGCGTCTGGGCGCCGGGCAGTTCTGTGGTGGAATTCACGCCGAAGCAGGAAAAGGCGATACAAAAGGCGCTGAGCGAGGGGAAAACCCTGCCGGCAGGTCAGCCCGCGACGCTCTACGAGGCGCTGGTGAAGGACTATACCGGACGGACCCCGGAGGCACAGTCGCAGACGCTGGTGATCACCCACCTGAACAAGGACAGGCGGGCGCTGAACAGTCTGATCCATGACGCACGGCGGGAGAACGGGGAAACCGGCAAAGAGGAAATCACCCTGCCGGTGCTGGTCACGAGTAACATCCGTGACGGTGAACTGCGCAAATTGTCGACCTGGACGGCTCACAAGGAGGCGGTGGCGCTGGTTGATAACGTATACCACCGTATCAGCAAGGTGGATAAGGATAATCAGCTGATCACCCTGACAGACAGTGAAGGAAAGGAGCGATATATCTCACCCCGGGAGGCATCGGCAGAAGGCGTCACGCTCTATCGTCAGGAAAAGATCACCGTGTCTCAGGGGGACCGCATGCGCTTCAGCAAAAGTGACCTGGAGCGCGGCTATGTAGCCAACAGCATCTGGGAGGTGCAGTCTGTTTCGGGTGACAGTGTCACGCTGTCTGATGGCAAAACCACCCGCACGCTGACCCCGAAGGCGGATCAGGCGCAGCAGCATATCGACCTCGCCTACGCCATCACGGCTCACGGCGCCCAGGGGGCCAGCGAACCGTATGCCATCGCACTGGAAGGGGTGGCCGGTGGTCGGGAACAGATGGCCAGCTTTGAGTCTGCCTATGTGGCTTTATCCCGCATGAAACAGCATGTTCAGGTCTACACCGACAGCCGTGAGGGCTGGATAAAGGCCATCAAGCATTCTCCTGAGAAAGCGACGGCGCACGATATTCTTGAACCCCGTAACGACCGGGCGGTGAAAAGCGCCGATCTGCTGTTCGGGCGGGCAAGACCACTGGATGAAACCGCCGCTGGCCGGGCAGCCCTGCAGCAGTCCGGTCTGGCACAGGGAAATTCACTGGGAAAATTCATTTCTCCGGGGAAAAAGTACCCTCAGCCGCATGTGGCGCTGCCGGCATTCGATAAGAACGGGAAAGCCGCCGGTATCTGGCTCAGCCCGCTGACCGATCGGGACGGACGGCTGGAGGCCATCGGCGGAGAGGGACGAATTATGGGCAATGAAGACGCCCGGTTCGTGGCGCTGCAGAACAGCCGCAATGGTGAAAGCCTGCTGGCCGGGAATATGGGGGAGGGCGTCAGAATGGCCCGCGACAATCCCGATACCGGGGTGGTGGTGCGGCTGGCCGGTGATGACCGCCCCTGGAACCCCGGGGCCATGACCGGCGGGCGGGTATGGGCTGAACCGGCGCCGGTGGCTCCGGTACCGCAGGCCAGGGCTGACATTATCCTCCCGCCAGAGGTTCTGGCGCAGCGGGCGGCAGAAGAACAGCAGCGCCGCGAAATGGAAAAACAGGCGGAACAGACTGCCCGGGAAGTGGCCGGGGAGGCGCGTAAAGCCGGCGAGCCGGTGGACCGGGTGAAAGAGGTTATCGGGGACGTCATCCGTGGACTCGAGCGTGACCGGCCGGGCCCGGAGAAAACGACGCTACCGGATGATCCTCAGTTCCGGCGCCAGGAGGCGGCGATTCAGCAGGTGGCCTCAGAAAGTCTGCAGCGTGAGCGTCTGCAGGCTGTGGAGCGGGACATGGTTCGTGACCTGAACCGCGAGAAAACCCTCGGGGGCGACTGACGCGCCTGCGGCTTGTCTGCCCCGGCAGGGCCTCCGGTTAACACCGGCCCCCCTGCCGGGGCGCGGTAAAAAGAGAGAAGGATACAGAGATGACAGCACACACAATGGGTTTCAGAGCCGCTGACCGCTGGCTGCAGGCATTACTGACCTGGACACCGGGTCAGACGGATATGATTAAAACGGTGGCCCTGGTCCTGATGGTCACCGACCATGCCGGGTTACTGCTGGCACACAATAACGAGATAATGCGGCTTCTGGGACGGGGCTGTTTTCCGCTGTTTGGTCTGGCATGGGGAATGAATCTGGCCCGGCACGCGGAAATACGCCAGTCGCAGCTGAACAGCCTGTGGGGCTGGGCGCTGGTTGCCCAGGTGTCGTTTATGCTCATCGGGTACCCGTGGTATACCGGGAATATTCTGTTTGCCTTTGCCGTCACGGGCCAGGTCCTGCGGTGGTTCAGCCAGCCGTCCTGGTATTACACCCTCCCGGCGGTCGGACTGCTGGTCGCCTGGATACCCCTGTCAACCGGCAGCTACGGCATGGCCGGAGTGGGTATGCTCACCGCCAGCTGGCTGCTTTGCCGCGCACAGCATGCACCGGAACGGCTGGGATACGGGGTGCTGTGGGCCCTCATGGTGTTGCTGATGAATATGCATAACGTGAGTGAATCGGCGGCCGGGCTGGCGATTGCGCTGCTGACGCTGATCGTGTGTTCATCTGCCGGAGAACGTGTGAAATGCTTCTGGCCGCGGCATTTCTTTGTGATGTTCTATGCAGTGCACCTGGCGGTACTGGGTATTGTCATCTCGATGTAAAAAAAAACCGGACACAGGTCCGGGGGAGGGCACATTGCCCGTAAACGTGACAAGGGGATATCATCGTTGTGTCCACTGCATTGTGAGGTGAAACGATGATACCGTTAGCGTATCGTATACCTCAGACCTGTAGCTTTTATTGATATGGCCCCTTATGAGTGAAGAAAAACGCCCTGTACTGAGCCTGAAACGAAAACCGGCGGAAGACAGTACGGCCCCCGCGGAGGCGACGCCAGTTCCTGGTGTGGTGCGCCGTAAGAAAGTCGTGGTGGTTTCGTCCCCGCCGGCCTGGAAGGTAAAGAAAGCGAAACTTGAGAAGGTTAAGCAGGCGGCCGAAGCCGCCGCGCGTAACGCGGCGCCGGAGCCGGTTAAAGCAGTAAAGACGCCACCTCCGGTGCGTTATCTCCGCCTGCTGCCGCCGGAACAGGCCATCATGACCCTGAAGGCATTCTGGCCACAGCTGTTCGACGGAAACGCGCCACGTCTGCTGGCGACGGGCATGCGCGAACAGCTGTTTGCGGATATCGTGAACCGTGACCTGCCGCTGTCGCATAAACAGGTGATTAAATGCCTGAAGAGTCTGACCCGGTCTGCGGGCTATCTGTCCCGGATGAAGGTGGGGGCCTCCCGCTATGATCTGCAGGGGAATGCCGTCGCGACCGTCACAGCAGAGGAAGCGCAGTACGCCAGTGAGCGCATGATGAAAGAACTCCTGCGAACTGAGCGTATGCGGAGCCAGTCAGCTGACTGAATACAATCGGGGGAGAGGAAATGGATTTTGAAGCGCGGAAACAAAAGGCGCTGGCGATCATGGCCAGCCGTAAGATGTGGAAAAGCAATTATGCACCGCTTCTGATACGACTGTTGTGGCGGCTGGGGATAAACATTCCCCCGCTGCCGTTTGCTCCGTTCTGGCAGGTTTTTGTCGTAATGACAGGCTATTTCTCCCTTGGATATGGGCTGTGGATGTACTGGACGGTGTGGCGGGCCCAGGGGATGCCTCTCCTGTTCGCCTGCGAAATCAGTCTTATCGCGGGCGTGTTATTTGGCCTGACGATGGCACTTTTTCATCTGTGGCGGCGAAAGGTGAATAAATTACCTGACTGGAAAGATCTGTAATGAAATAAATATATGCTGTCAGGTTGTGAATATTCCTGGCCTGACAGACGCCTCGTTTTCTAAAAACATTTACCCTGTATGGTGTGGTTATTATACGTGACTACGTCCGTTCTGGTATTACTCCTGTCCGGAAGGGGCTGTTGTGTTTCTTATTGTCGTATATAGTCAGAACAAATATATTCAAACGAAATAGAGGTAAATGGTGAAAGGCATTGTGGCTGAGGCATGTGTGTTGTCCGGGTATGGGCAGACGCGAAGAATGACAAGCCATTCGGTGCCGTGAATGGCTTCTTCGGGACTGCCACGTCCCGGGGCGATGTGACGCTTATAAGTGCTCAATTTTCAATTTAAGTCATCCACTGTCAGTATTTAACTGATTTCAATATTTTTATTACATCACGACGTGCGATATATGAAATGCACAGGCTTTCATATCGTGCGTAAATCATCAAATAAAAAGGAATAATACTATGTTTAAATATTTTATTCTGCGCAAACAGCAGCAGCTGTTCTGTTATTTCTGCGGTATCGTGCTAGCGATGGTTCTTATGCTCCTGTTCCCTTCCGTTCTTCGGGGGAGTGGGTTTTATCTGCTTTTATCGTCTGTTGCGCTGCTCTGGGCAGGCCTTGCCCTATATACGCGTCACATCGACCGGATGAGAAAGCCAGAGGTCTCACCGCTGGTCAGTATTCGCGACGGTAATCAGGTGGTGGCCGAGGTGCCGCGCCATGAAAAGGCCCGGCTGGAATGGGAAATCTTCCGGGACGATGAGGTGTTTCGCCAGCAAAGGTGGGAGCTTACAGGCCTGACCGGACGGGTTATCAGCCGGGGGCTGTTGTATACGCAGGCGGTGATGCTGGTTGGTATCGGTATTCTCGCCTGGGGTTCCCCACAGGATGCCATCCAGCTGATTAATGCTCTTCGTAATATGCCTGCTGCGGAACTGGTGCATCAGATTGGTTTTGTCCTGTGCCTCGTCCTGCAGATTAGCGTCATATCAGTTCTGATCGCTGATGTTGTAGCCGGGAGAGGATTGCCGAATGTATTTCGCCGCGCGTTGCTCGACAGGCTGCCGGCAGAGTTCTGCCTTATCAGAAAAGGGACAGAAAGATGAGGACGACGACAGGAAAACGCATCGGGAAAGAAAGGAACATCAGGGAATAAAATACATGGCAAAGATATTAATGATGGCGGGCAGTACCGTTGTTGTGCTGAGTTTGCTGGGGTTTCTGGTGCTGCTTCTGAAAGGACGCGCAGTAACGAAGACTTCCCCGGTTCTGATGTCACTCAAAGCCCTGGGTATTCGCCCCTCAGAGGCTGAGCAACGGTTGTGTCGCCAGCGGGTCTGGGTGGGTAATGACACACTGATGACGCCACGGGAACAACATTTTTTCCGGGCATTACTGAGGCATACCAGCCGAAATCGCTGGCTGTTGTGTCCTCAGGTCCGGGTGGCAGATATTGCCACACTCTCTTCCCATATCCGGCCACGATCCCGGACCTGGTGGCAACTCTTCCGCATGGCATCACAGTGGCACTGCGATGTGGTCATCGTTGACATCCATACCTTCGCTATCATCGGCGCAGTTGAACTGGATGATGCCTCACACCTGAAAAAACACCGTATCCGGCGCGATATTCTGCTGGAAGAGGTTCTGAGGCAGGCCGGTATTCCACTACTACGCGATCGGGATTCAGAGAGGCTGGTAAGAAGGGTCGGAGAGTTTCTGAAAAACCGCGGAGCCGATGCTGCCGAAAAATCCATAACCGGTATGAATTCAACGACAGAGCATACTGAACGCAAGGAGAAAGAAAAATGATTATCGCCGCCGAAGTGAAACGTGATGAACAGGGGTACTGGACACATCCTGCGCTGGCACGCAGTGGTTGTGAAACTTCCGCAGAATTAAGCTACTGGCTCAGAACTCATAAACTTCAGTGCTTTGTGATGACAATGCGCGATGAAGCGCCTGAAGCCTTTGCTGCCGGATTTACGGATGAAGCCCCGGATGCCCGTGGCTGGATACCGGAGCCGCCGGATGATGATGGCTGGTTCCTGGGCTCTGTCCACGATACCGGCGACGGACCCGTCTGCTACTGGTTTCGGCATACCACAAAATCCTGACGCCTCCGCATGGCGTCGTTGTCCAACCCCGGGAACGGGGAAAAGCCAGTTTCCCCCGCTCCCGGCGTTTCTTAAACACCCGTTAAGGAAATACTGTGAAAAAAATGAACCGTACGCTCCGCAGATGTTGTCTGTCCGGGCTTATCAGCCTGTCTTTGTTTGCACCTGTTCCGGCCGTGTATGCCGCCAGCATCGAGGCGGGTTTTTCTCCAGAAGGTTCGGCGCTGCAGCTGGTACTGAATACGATCGTGACTGCGCAGCAAAGTATTCGCTTGATGGGCTACAGCTTCACTTCACCGGAAGTAACGCGAGCACTGATCCAGGCGAAACAGCGGGGTATCGATGTCAGAGTGTTACTTGACTGGAAAGCCAACAGCGCGAAAGGGAGTGCAGGTGTGGCGGCAATGAATCTGCTGGCCAATGCCGGTATTCCTGGGGTCAGTTTGGATATCGAAAATTATTGTACGTTAAGGTTGTTTTTTGACCTTTCTACTTTTGCTGGTCTCAGCCGACGAAACTTACCGGAAGACGGTATCCGGTTGCTTTTCCAGATATAATCGCCTGTCAGATTGATGTGCTCCCAGCCTAACGGCGACAAATGCGACAGCAGTTGTTCGTTGATCTTTAGTCCCTTACGCTTCAGGGCATCGACTGCTCTTTCCATATACACAGTATTCCACAGCGAGATCGCAGCCGTCAGAAGCGTCAGCCCACTGGCGCGATAGCTCTGATTTTCCGGCTTTCTGTCCCTGATTTCTCCCAGCCGGTGCATAAATACCGCCCGCGCCAGTGCGTTACGGGCTTCACCTTTATTCAGCCCCGCCTGTACTCGCCTACGCAATGCAGGATCGCGGAACCAGTCGAGCATAAATAGCGTTCGCTCAATGCGGCCAATTTCTCTCAGTGCTTTGGCAAGTCCGTTTTGCTTAGGGTAGCTGGCCAGCTTTTTCAGCATCAGAGATGCCGTCACGGTTCCCTGCTTTATCGAGGTCGACAGACGCAGCA
>OGXN01002513.1_pt1 | contig 12743 bp, 9 predicted proteins | sample 1576281 | NCBI WGS metagenome assembly OGXN01 (sample SAMEA3541494, study PRJEB24748) | human gut metagenome | biome: human gut; feature: human-associated habitat; material: faeces | place: China | collected 2012
GCTAAAATTCGAGGAAATCTAAGATTAATAATAACTTCATAATCATTTCCATTACTCTTTTTACCTAAAATGATTTTAAAAAAATCTTCCCATCCTATTGTCACCGCACCAAATTTTAATGAAAAGAAAATGATGATAGGTAATAGACATAGTCCTACTATCAGCCATTTTCTTACTTGTTGGTTATTCATACAGTGCTAAAATACTTTGAGTAATGTTTTTTAACTGTTCTTTTGTTGATAAAATATCTTGATAGATATATGCACTTGAATCATATGTAATTACCTTTTGGTTTTTTACAGCTGGAGTTGAGTTCCATACACTATTATTTCCAACTAAATCCATAGGGTCTTCTTGCCAGCCACCAATCATTATCATATCACCGGCATACTCATTGATTGCTTCTAATGAAATAGAACGATATTGTTCACCATTAATAATTTCTTTTTGAACAACTTCGGGTGCTTTTAATTCTAATAAATCGTATAAAACTTCTCCACCACGGCCTTGTTTATTTCCATATACAAATAATTCTTTACTATATGTTTCCATCAAAGTTATCGTCTTGTTAGATATTTTAGCATCCTGTAACTGCTGCTTATATCCAGCAACTTCTTGATTGAAATCAGCAAGCAATTTTTTCCCCTCCTCTTTCTTATTTAAAACATCAGCCATCCAAGTGATTCTTTCGGCAGTTGACATATTTAAATAATCAACTAGTACCGTTGGTGCAATCTTAGATAAATTATCATAATCAGCCTCAGAATATGTAATAATTAAATCCGGTTTTAATTTTGTCACTGCTTCCATACTATACTGCCCATACGCATCATCACCATTAATTGAAGGTACATCTTTCAAATCTTCTTCAAATACAGAATCTTTGTATACATATGTAGTTCCAACCGGCTCCACTCCTAGTGCAAGTGCATCTCCAACAAAATAATCTATTACAACACGTTTAGGCTCATTAGGAATCTCTATTTTTCCTTTTACTGTTTCAACTGTTCTTATTGTATCTTTAGTGGCAGCTGAACAACCAGTTAAAATAAATAAACTTAACACTAATATAGTTGATAGTACTTTTTTCATTTATATCTCCCTTCTTAGTTAGTTTTAGCTAACTTATGTTGTGATTCTAGCATGGCTTAATTTCTTTTACAATATTTTCACTAATATTATGTATTTTTACATTTATTTTATGTATAATTTAACTGGTGATAATTATGATATGTAGAAATTTGACAGAGTACTATAATATTTTCTTTAATAAACTAGCTTTCCAATACTATCAATATGATAACTTTTCCTTATATATAAATCCTCAACAACCTGAAGAATTCATTATTCATGTGCATATTGCAGATATGTATGAACTTTTTGTTGGTGATTTTACTGCACCCTATGATATTGAAATATCATTTGAAATAAGTGAAACATATCTACAGCTAGGAATGCTTCTAACTGGTGAAATTGAGTATGATTTAAAAGAGAGTCATAATAATCATTTAGAGCCTTCTAGTTTTTATTTAAATGGTTCAAAGCGTAGTGGATTACAAGTTTGGAAAAAAAATCAACATTATCATTCTACAGATATAACCATAAAAAAAGATTTTTTCGAAAAAAAATTATCGGCATATGGATATTCCTATACAACACTAGAAAAAATTGAAAAAAATAAAATATTTCGACCACTCCCCTCTAAACTTTTACAATTAATGCAAGAAATATCTGACACTTTAAGAAATAAAGCAATCTCACAACTATATCTTGATGCTCAATTAATGAAGATCGTCTACTTTCTGTTACCTCAAAATAATATTCTATATCCCCAATCTAAAACTATTACAATTAAACTAAAATGCGGTCGAAACATCTTACTAAATAATGATGATCAAGAAATAATCCAGCAGATTCACAATGATCTAACTGTTAACTATCAGCATCCCCCAACAATTAAGGAGCTGGCAAAGATTCACTATATTAGTGAGCAAAAACTTACAGCTGGTTTCAAATACTTATATCATTGTAGTATTCATGACTATATTAGTAATTTACGCTTAAATATGGCTAATAGTATGCTGTTATCTGAACAATCTACAATTATTCAAATTGCTAAGACTTTAGGTTTTTCTAATGCTAATTCTTTTATCTATTTTTACCGTAAAAAAACTGGTATAACACCTAAACAATTCCAATTAACACAACGCTAAAGGGGCTGTTTTTTCTCAATCAAATAGAAATTATTATCAACCTCCCATATTATCTTATATACCCTTTTTCCATAAAAAAGTACTCTAACAAGAGTACTTTTTAATTATATTTTTTTCTAGTTAATAATAAAATTATTAACATTGTCCCACCCAATAAACTATAACCAATGATTTTTGAATCATCACCAGTATTAATACTATTTTTTATTGATGAATTAGTTGTCTCGATCACATTACTATTATTTTGATTATTTACATTATCTTGATTTGGCTTGTCAGTAGTTGAATTATCAGCTTTTTGACGATAATCATATGTCATTAACATTCCATCAAACTTTCCACGATTTAGATTCTTGAAATCTCCATCATTTGATTCACTATACACCAGTAATGAAATTTGATAATCATTTAATACCATAATCTCTGAAGCATAATCAGCTTTTGAACCACCAATATTTTCGATTGTTTTCAAAGTACCATTCTTTTCATAATTTGCAATAAAAACATCCATACTTCCCTTATTAAGACCTGTTACATCATAGTCTGTTCCTCTTGATTGACCAATAAATACATATTGATCTTCAAGTTCTATCGCACTTATCATTTCACTAGCTTCACTACTCTTGATCACATTGACCCATTCTGTCTCACCAGTTTCATTACATTTTAAAACATATGCATTGTCATACCCTGTTCCAATTGGAGCAAATGTGTCAGTAGTTGATTTAGTGTTACCCAGTACAATGAATCCACCATCACTAGTAGCTAAGACACTATTACAATAATCATTACGATCGCCACCATAAGCTTTAGTCCACAATAATTCACCAGTAGCACTAATTTTTGCAGCAAAGCAGTCAAATATATCTCCATACCAGTCAACATCTGCAAAATCACCACTTTTTGAAGAAAGACTACCAGCAACAATAAAACTGCCATCACTTAGAATATCTAATCCCGAACTTGAAGTTTCAATATTTTTTCCACCTAAAACTCGTTGCCAGACTTTTTTACCATGAGCATCATATTTAACTATGACTAAGTCATATAATCCTCGATTTTGATTTTCCATATCGCCATCATTTGAATTTGTTTCTATTAAAACAGCAATACCGCCATCATCCGTAGCTTTAATTTGTTTAACTTGATCGTTGGCTGAACCACTAAAATTACTCATCCAGATCAGCTTACTGTTAGAGTCATATTTAGCAATAAAAGTATCCATTTGACCATGAACGGTACCAGCAGTATCTAACTGTGCAAAATCACCGGTTGGAGCCACATACACCCCTTCTTGATATCCACCACTAACTACAAAACCACCATCATCTAGGCCACATACCTTAGCTGCATATGCAATTGAGTCGTACTCTGTTCCTCCTAAAGTAAGAGTTTTTAAAAGTTCTCCTTTTGGATCATATTGATTAATATAAGCAATTGAACCACCTTTTAACAGATTTTGAAAATCACCATCATTTGAGTATGATTGCCCTACAGCAACAATATTTCCATTTTTTAAAACTGTCATATCATCAGTATAATCATAATCACTACCACCAATATTTACTTTCCAACTAGTTTTAAAGTCTGGCTGTTCTACTTCAACTGGAGCAAAATATGGCGGATTGGTAGTTTCTACCATATCTTTACTAGAGAAAGATAAACGTATATCTCCCATTGCTTTATCGATATGTAATTTGACCGGTGTATCTAAATCATCAACTTCAAGCGTAACTGTTTTTACTTGTGTTACTTCATCGTACTCATCTTTCAACACCGCTATCATTTCACCATTTTTTTCATAACTAACTTCCCCTAATGTTGAAGCGCTAACTTGAGTTCCCATAATTGTTGCGTTAGTAAAATAAATTGTTACAGCATACTTAAAGCCAATTTTTTCAACATATGCATCTTTATATAATAATGGTGCCATCATTGAAAGACTATCTTCATTAGCTTTCCAAGCTTCTACCGGCACTAAATACTTTTCTTCTGCATATTGCTCTAGTGTTGTTCCCGCTAAACTAGCTAAAAAGCCATCATACTTACCTTTTAATTTTCCTTCAAACAAGCCACTATTAGAATTTGTATTACCATAGACGATATAGTCATCATTTGCTCCAGGAATAATTCCTTCTGGATTATCTTTTCCATCTCCACCATAGCTTGAAATATTTAAACAAGTGCCATCCTTTGAATAGTGGGCAATATAAATATCTTCTTTACCGTATGTCTTTATCCCTGTAAAATCTTGATCATTAGTATCAAAGGTTCCAACCGCTAAAAAACCATCACTAATCGCTAAAAGATAATCTCCTGTTGTCTTACTATTATTAGCAAGGCTTGTAGTCCATTCAACTTGTCCATTTGAATCAATCTTTAAGGTAAATGCAACATTATTTTCCTCTTCATTTCCAACAATACCACTATTTGAGTTAGTCGTTCCTGTTAATACATACCCATTATCAATATCACTGCTTGATATTTCTGTTTTATCAGTAGATACTTTTTTATTATGAGCTCTAATTATATGATTAAAAACATCATCTCCAGTTCCACCAAAAGCTTTTACCCATTCTTTTGTTCCATTTTCATTAAACTTAACAACAAATGCATCTTTACCACCATGAGCTAATCCTTCGAGATCTCCATCACTAGAACTCGAATAACCAGCTGCTAAATAACTACCATCGCCATAGTTAGCAACTACTGAAGTAAATTCATCCATTTTCTTGACTGCTTTATCACCGCCAGTTCCACCAGCTCGATTAATCCATTCAATATTTAAATCTTGGTCAATCTTTACAATAATTGCATCGCGATCAGTTTCAATCTTATTCAAACCGTTCATATCTAAATCAGTAGAATGTGAATAACCTGCAACAATAAATCCACCATCGCCAGCTGGTTGAATAGCCTTCAATTCATCCGCATCACTACCCCCAACAGTAACAACCTTAATTAAAGTTCCATTTGAATCTAGCTTAGCGATTATTCCATCTTTTCCCCCCTTATTAAGATTGGCTAAATTACCATCATTAGACTGGCTTACCCCTACTGCAACATAACTGCCATCATTAGCTTCAGTTACAGCATTAAAACTATCTGCTGCACTCCCACCTATTAAAGTTTCCCACTTTATTTGGCCATTTTTGTCATATAGCATAACAGCACCATCACTCTTTCCTTTAGCCTGTTCAATACCTGTTACCTTATTGCCATCAAAAGTTCCTGTTGCAATAATATCACCATTGATCAGTCTTTCAGCATCATTGACTGTATCTGGAGTAATACTATTATTACCATTATCTCCATACATCGTAACCCAATTAGCCACATTATCTGTTTCAACCGCATTAACCGTTATCGAGCACATTGAAACAATCATTCCCAATGAAAGCACCGATATGAGTGCTTTATTTAAATTTTTTCCCATTTTACTGTCCATTTTTCCTTTCTCTTTTTTTAGTTAGCCTTAACTAACCCATATTAAAAATTTAGCACATGGAATGATTTTCGACAATTATAAATTTCGTTGCAGTAATGCAACATTTATTACTTTTAGTGCAAAAAACAATGATTTCATTAACTAATCATCGCTTTTCAATAATGCAACAAAATATAAAAAACATATCCTATTAAAGAATATGTCTTTTATATTATTACTGATTTGATGAAATCAATCCCTTCGCACAAACAATAAATTTCTCTAATGCTTGATTAGTCACTACCCCTTTTTTCCAAATCAAACACGATTGTGAAACAATTTCTGGTTCTAATAGTCGGTACGTTAAATTTGGATAAGCATTACTTTTGAAAACTCCATCAATCGAGATTCCATAGCAAAGACCACTTTCTACTAATAAAGCTAAATTTGAATTAATATCATAATTTAAAATCGTTTGTGCATTTATCTCTTTACCTAACCAGTTTTTGAAAGTTTCTTTAACTTCTAATCGATTTGCAATTCCAAGAACTAAATTAGATACTACGTGATTTTCAATTGTTTCATATTCTTTCAATAAATCATCTTTTTTCATTACCAAGCACCATTTATCTAAATAAGGCAACTCCAGGTATTGGTAATAGTCTTTATCGATTGGTTCTAAAACAATTGCTACATCAATTAAACCCTCGTTGATCTTTTCCTTATTTTGATTACTACCAGCCGTATAAATATTATATTTAATTTTGGGATAACGTTTTGAGAACTCCTTTAAAACTACTGGTAAAAACTTATTTCCACTCGATTCACCACATCCTATGGTAATTTCTCCCGAAATATCATACTCACTTTTTCTAATTTCTGCTGCTGTTTTATCTTGCAAATCTAGCATTTCCTTCGCACGACGTTTTAAAATTATGCCACTATTAGTTAAAGTAATTTGTCTACTCCCACGAATAAACAAACGTGTGCCATAAATTTCTTCTAACTGCTGTAATTGTCTTGTTAGCGTCGGTTGTGTCAAGTGTAGTTTTTGGGCTGCTTTAGAAACATTACCTGATTCAACTACTGCCAAAAAATATTCTAGAACTCTTAGATCCATCTTTATCACCACTTTTTATTATACGAGTTATTTATCTATAATACTATTATTCTAAAACTTTTTGAACGATATTAACTGTTTTTTTATTTTTTATAAGGGTAATAATTAATGTAATTGTACTTAAACTGATAAATCCTATAGCATTAGCAATAAATAAAGCTGGTAAAGCTTCAGTTCTCATAAGACTTTGGATTACAATACTGCCATAAGGAGAGATAAACACCCCTAAATTGAATCCAACCAATAATAATGAAGTAGCTAACGTAGTATTTGGAATATTTGAATTATTAATTTTATCAATCAAACTTGGCATAAAAATTTTAAAACCAAACCCCGTTAAATATCCACCAACAAACGTTATAACTAAATTTTGACTTAATCCTAAAATTACCATTGCTAATGCTAAAATAATTAATCCAATCGATGTAGTAAGCTGATTAAAAACCTTTAAGATTTTTCCAAATAATAGTCCTGCGCTAATTCCACCTAATGATAATAAAATAATTACTAAACTAGCATCACTCGCTGTTCCATATCCCTCACCAGTCATTAAAGAAGCAATCTTAATACCCATGATCATATATAACATTGCAGCCATAAAAATTAATCCAACATAATAAACCACTGGCAAAAAGCCGGCACTTTTATGGCTTTCTTTTTTTATTTGATCCCCACCATTAGCCTTAATCACATCGGCTGTTTTTACCTGAGGGACGAACTTAAAATAAATAAAGAAAACAGGTATTGCAATCATATAAGCAATAAACGGAGCCTGCCAATTAATCTTTAATAACTGACCAGCGATAAAAGTAATCGCAATTCCTCCTGCCCCTTCAAATGCTGATTGTAATCCATACATTGATGAACGCTCTTTAGCATCATAAAAATAATTGATCATCGATACCAATAGTGAATTAAACAGACCAACACCAAATCCCAACATTGCACGACTAATCAAAATAATCATAAAATTATCAATTAATAACGGTACTATCCCTGCAATCATAACAATTCCCAGCCCAATAGTAATTGTTTGCTTATACCCAACTCTTTTAGCAATTAAAGAACTTGTTAAAACGGAAATCATCAAAAATAATGACGGTATCGTCGTTAACATTTCTACCATTGATAATGGTACTTGATCAAAATGTTGTGCCATGGCCGGAATATTAGCATTAATCGCTGCAGCACTCCCCACTAATAATGATGCTGATAATAAGGCAAATCTAAGTATTTTTTTATCCATAATAATTATCCTCCTTTGATTACACTTTCATTATAATCAATTGCATTACTATGTCTAATACTTATATTTTATTTATACTATTCGTTTTATGTATAGTTTTATTTGAAATAAAAAACACATCCTTAAAAGAATGTGTTTTCAACATTACATATTCCCCGACACTTAATTACTTAAGCGGAATATGTATCCGTCGGCTCTTTGATATCATAACAGATATACTTAGAATGTCAATAAGAGAATTAGATATCTAATCGTGTTAACTTTACTCATCATCTTTCTCAGCTATAATTTCATTATTAATAATAGGAGCATTTTCTATTTTTTTAGCAATATCAAGTTTATAAGTCAGATTATCATGGTAATTTAATGAAAATAAACAAGCGTATAGGGTGTTTAAAACTATACTGATAGATTCTAATGATGAAAATCCAGCAATTTTTGAAAATGATTTTTCCCTTGTCGTAACACGCAAAGTAACCGTAGCTAAATCTGAAAGACTATTATTCCCAATACTCGTAATAGCTATAATTGGACAGTTATTTTCTTTTAATATCCGAGCGGTCTTCACAATATTAGAAGACTCACCTGAATAAGAGATACAAATAGCACATTCATCAGGTGAAGACATTGCAGCATCATGAAATAGATTATCTTGTATAGGGTGAATATAGGCTTTTTTATGAATTCGATTTAATTTAAATACAAATTCTTCTCCAGCAAAATTTAGATTTGACATTGCAAATACCCGTATCTCTTTACTTTGGTGTAAAATTCGTACTGCTTTTTGTAATGAATCATGTTGGAACAAAGACAAAGTATCTTTAGCACTTTCAATGTGTAAATTTACGATTTTACTAGCTATTGTCATAATAGAATCTTGGTTACTAAACGGTAAATTAGAATCAATATTACAAAAATGGCTATTTAAATAATTTGCTTCTTCTAAATAGGCGTCTTTAAATTCAACCCAGCCTTGAAAACCCAGCTTCTTCGAAATTCTAATCAAAGTTGATGGTGATGTAAATGTTGCATCAGCAATCATTTTAACAGAATAGTCTTTAATATTAATCTGTTTATCTAGAATATAATCAATAATTACCCGTTCATTATGTGAAAAGGGGTAGGCTTTCATTTGTTCTTTTAACAACATCATCATTACCTCCTAATATCTTCATTATATAGAATGAGAATATTATTTACAAATTTTAATAAATATTGACTATTAATTGTGAACATTATGCCTAAATAATATTTAAATATTTAATCACGTTCATAGCTGTGATATTTTGATTATATTATTAAAGGGGGCAATTTAAATGCAGTATCGAGGTAGTTACTTAAGTTATTTATTAATGTATTTATTCTATTTTTTATCACTGGCGTTATTATCAGGCCTGATTTCTGTTTATCTGCTAGATCGTGGATATAGTGCTTCACAAGTTAGTCTGGTAGTAGCATCTTCATACATTGTTTCAGTAATTTTACAGCCTCTAGTAGGCTATCTAAATGATCACTTTAACTTAAAATGGGTAAATAGTGTTGTTTTAATTATTGCCGCAATTTTAGGAATAGCTCTAATTTTTGCAAAACATCTTTTTAGTATTACTTTATTGTACAGTCTTACTTTAGGGCTCTTTAACAGCACTAAGCCGGTTATTGAAAGAATGGCCACCTTATCTAAATATCAATATGGAAAAATTAGAATCTGGGGAACAATTGGATATGCTATTGGTTCACAAATCGGTGGTCTTATATATCAATACATTTCACCTGAAAGTATGTATTTCTTTTTTTCTATTAGCCTAGGAATTTGTCTTCTAGGTATTATCGGTACTAGAAACGAAAATAAAAATTCTGATATTCATGGTGAAACGACTACACAACACCTAGGCTTATGGAATAAAAACTTTATCGTCTATTTGATTATAGTTTGCTTATTCTATGCGATAACTAACCTAAATACGACCTATTTACCAGCAATGTTTCAGCATCAAGGGATTTCAGTTGATAAGGTTTCTACAATTATTTTATTGATTACTATTTCAGAATTACCAATTATTTATTATTCTCATCGTTTTATGAATAACATTTCAAATCGTCATATGTTAATAATTGTTTTTATCTTATTAATCATTCAGTTTGGTACATATTGTTTTATTCCTTATAATATCATACATGTGATTATATCTATCGGTACTAAGGCTGTATCAACCGTAATCTTTATTATGCTCAATATGAAAATCGTTGTTTCTATAGTTGATTCTGATTTACAGATGAGTGCTCTTGCATGGGTTTCTACATTCAATAGTTTTTCTTCAATTGTTGGTCAAGGTCTTGGTGGAAAAATACTTGATACTTATTCTTATACTGATTTTTACTTAATTTTATTTTTAATCGCTGTAATTGGTCTAGGAATTTCTTACTTTTATCATCTTCCTTCTGGGCATAAATATCATCTTTTCTAAAATAATTTGTAACTAAAAAAAGATAAAAGGATATAATCTTAAAAATTATATCCTTTAAATTTATCCAAATAGACGACTCTAGTTTCATTAAGAAACACAAAATATTATTTATCAAAATCAAACATTTCAAAGACATCAGAAACTGGTAAACAGTTTTCAATGTTTTCGATTGTTTTAGCAAGTAAACCTGCTACAGAAACTGTCTTTAATTTAGGGAACATTTTATCTTCAGGTAATTTGATTGTATCTGTTACAACAACTTCATCAGCAGATGAATTTTGTAATCTTTCAACTGCAGGTCCAGAGAATACTGGGTGCGTACAAGCAACATGAACTGATTTAGCACCTTTTTCTTTTAACATCTCAATACCAGCAACAATAGTTCCTCCAGTATCGATCATGTCATCAACCATAATGCAGTTCTTCCCGGATACATCCCCTAAAACACCCATGATTTCAGCCACGTTTGGTTTAGGTCTTCTTTTATCAATAATTGCAACTGGGGCATCTAAAGCTACTGCTAATTTACGAGCTCTAGTGGCACCACCATGGTCAGGAGAAACCACGCAAATATCTTCCATATCTTTCTTCTTAAAGTAGTTTGAGATAAGTGGCAATGCCTGCATTTCATCAACTGGAATATCAAAGAACCCTTGAATTTGAGCTGCATGCAAGTCAACTGTTACAACTCTAGTTACACCAGCTAGTTAATAAGTCAGCTACTAATTTAGACGTAATTGGTTGTCTTGGTTTAGCCTTACGATCTTGACGAGCATATCCAAAATATGGAATGATTGCTGTAATTTCTTTAGCAGAAGCTCTTTTTAAAGCATCAGCTAAAACTAAGATTTCCATTAAGTTTTCAGTGACCGGATTAGAAGTAGATTGGACAATAAAGACATCCTTACCACGTACTGATTCATCAATTTCAACTAAGATTTCTCCATCAGCAAAATGATGCACTTTACTTTTTCCTACTTTTGTTCCTAATTTTTCTGCGATATCGTTAGCTAATTCACCACTAGCTGATAATGCAAAGACAGTTATTTTATTTTTCATTTTCTTCTCCTATTTTCCTTTTTGATTTCTTTTTTCTTCTAATACTTTGGCATATCCATCTTTATTAACTTGGCGAGCCCGAGCAATTGCAAAAGCGGAATCTTCAACTTGATCTGTAATAGTTGAGCCCGCTGCAACATAGGCATTAGCACCGACCGTTACTGGAGCAACTAAATTACTATTACATCCAATGAAGGCATTGTCACCAATAATAGTTTGGAATTTATTTTTACCGTCATAATTTGAAGTAATTGTTCCACATCCCATGTTTACATTACTTCCGACAGTTGCATCACCAACATAAGTTAAATGTGATGCTTTACTTCCTTTTCCAAAGACTGCTTTTTTCATTTCAACGAAGTTACCCATATGAGCATCTTCTAAAATATGGCAGTTAGTTCTTAGACGAGCAAATGGTCCAATATCTACACCATTTTCGATAATCGAATCAGAGATAACTGAGAATTTAATTTCAACATTATCCTTAATTTCAACATTATCAAATTCGCAATAAGGCCCAATATGGCAATTGCTGCCAATACTTGACTTACCTTTAATAATACATCCTGGTTCGATTGTCGTATCAGCACCAATCGTTACATCAACTCCAATATAAGTATTATTAATATCAATAATGTTAACACCATTTAATAAATGTTGTTTATTTATTTTTAATTGTAATGATTTAGTTGCTTCCGCAAGTTCAACCCGATCGTTGATTCCCCCAACTTCAGCTAAATCAGCAATTTTATATCCACCGACTTTAAGTTTATCATTATTCATGATTTCTATTACATCAGTGATATAATATTCATTTTGAGCATTATCATTAGTTACTTTTTCTAACGCTTCAAATACTGCAATGTTATCAAAACAATATTCTCCGCAGTTCATCTCACTAATTTGAACTTGCTCTGGAGTACAGTCTTTAAATTCGACAATCCCCGTTACTTGATCATTATTTCTAATTACACGACCAAATTTTTTATCTAAATCACAATCACATGTCATGATCGTTCCTTTTAATTGGTTATCGTTATGATAAGCAATTAAATCTTTTAATGTTTCACTAGTAATTAGTGGAGCATCACCATTTAACACCACAGTTGTTCCTGCTTTACCTGCCAAAGCATCTTTACATTGCATTAATGCATGTCCAGTTCCTAACTGTTCTTTCTGATAAATAATATTTACCCCGTCTAACAGTTTTTCA